>Ga0207683_10003606_pt1 | contig 13488 bp, 8 predicted proteins | sample KBSM73metaG_FD_184333 | JGI IMG/M metagenome (GOLD analysis project Ga0207683, IMG submission 184333) | Miscanthus rhizosphere microbial communities from Kellogg Biological Station, Michigan, USA - KBS M7-3 metaG (SPAdes) (version 2) | ecosystem: Host-associated > Plants > Roots > Rhizosphere >...
GGCCGTTTCGGATGCCACGAGCTTGCACATGGCGGCTTCGATCAGGAATGGCTCGCTCGCATCGCGCAACCGCGCCGCCTCGTAGACGAGCAGCCGCGCAGCATGTACGTCGGTTGCCGCACGCGCCAGCTGGTGCTGCACGGCCTGGAAATCCGAGATCGCCCTGCCGAACTGCTTGCGTTCGCTCGTGTAGCGGATGGCGTGATCGAGCGCTCCCTGCGCGAGCCCGACCATCTGGGCGCCGATGCCGATGCGCCCTTCGTTCAACGTCTCGATTGCGGCCTTGTAGCCTTTGCCAACCTCGCCGAGCACGTTGGCAGCCGGCACGCGGCACTGTTCGAACAGCAGTTCGCACGTGCTGCTTGCGCGAATCCCGAGCTTGTCTTCCTTCGCCCCGACCGTGAACCCCGGCATGCCGCGCTCGACCACGAATGCCGTGATCCCCTTGTAGCCCGCGGTTGGGTTCACGTTCGCGAAGACGATGAAAATTCCGGCCTCGTTGCCGTTGGTGATCCACAGTTTGCGGCCGTCCAGCACCCACTCGTCGCCGGCCTGTACCGCTCGCGTCGTCAGCGCGAATGCATCACTTCCGGAGCCGGCCTCGGACAGCGCGTAGGCGCCAATCGTGTCGGCGGCGAGTTTGGGAAGGAAGCGCTGCTTCTGGTTCTCGCTGCCCCACCGCAGGAAAGCGTTGATGACGAGCGTGTTCTGCACGTCGACGATCACGCCAATCGACGGGTCGACGCGAGACAGCGACTCCACGGCAAGGACGGAATGGAAGAACGTCGCGCCGGAGCCGCCGAAGACCTCCGGAATCTCGATTCCCATGACGCCCAGTTCGAAGAGCTGTTGCAACAGTTCCGGGCGGACCTTGCCGTGCTCGTCCATCTCGCGAACGAACGGCCGGACCTCCCGGTCGGCGTACTCGTAGACACTGTCGCGGAAGAGTCGCTCGTCCTCGGACAACCGGGTGAGAGGAGCGCGTAAAAGTTCGGTAGTCGGGGTCGTCACAGCGCGTGATGTTAACAGGCACCGAGGCTAAAATAGAACCATGGCGAAGCTCCTCCGCGTCACCGCCGCGGCGACCCTGACGGTCGCGTTAGCCGCAGTTACTCCGGGGCATGCGCAGCAGCAAGCGGGCCAGGCCCAGGGACAGTCGCAGCCCCAGCCACCTCCGGCGCCTTCCGGGGCCGACGGCCAGCCGATCTTTCGTACCGGGATCAACTTCGTCCGGGTCGACGTGATCGTTACCGACAAGAACGGAAACCCGGTCGGCGACCTGAAGCCTGGAGATTTCGAACTCGTCGAGGAGGGCAAGCCTCAGACGATTGAAACCTTCAAGCTCATCTCCCTCGACGGCGGCCTCATGTCGAGCGGCAAGGAGCCGCCGCGTCAGATTCGCACCGATGACGATGAGGAATCGGAAGCGTCGCGCGACGACGTCCGGTTGTTCGCCTTCTTCCTCGACGATTACCACGTCCGTCTCGAGAACAGCATGCAGGCGCGCGATCAGCTCGCCCGTTTCGTCCAGACGCAGCTCGGGCCCACCGACATGATCGGCCTGATGTATCCGCTCGATCCGACTGCTGCCGTGCGCATGACCCGGAACCACGACGCCATCATGAAGGCGCTCCAGCAGTTCCGCGGTCGCAAGTACGACTACACGCCCCGCAACGAGTTCGAGGAACGCTACGCGTACTACCCGACGGACACCGTCGAGAAGGTTCGCAACCAGGTGTCGCTCTCGGCGATCAAGGCGCTCATCATGCGCATGGGCGCGCTCAAGGAAGGACGCAAGGCGCTCATCCTGATCAGCGAAGGCTACAACGCGATGCTTCCGCCGCAGATGCGCGACCAGAACGCCAACATCCCGGGTTCTGGCAACACGGCTGCCGGCGATCCGTTTGCCGGCGCGAACAACATCATGGAGGACCGCGCGCAGTTCTCGGCGGGCATGGACATGGAGTCGGATCTTCGCGACGTCTATGACGCGGCGAACAAGAACAACGTGGCCATCTATGCGGTCGACCCCCGCGGCCTGTCGGCCGGTGAATTCGGCATCGATCAGAACATCTCGCAGTCCATCGATCGCAACTTCCTCAACGCGACCATGGAAACGCTGCGCACGCTGGCCATCAACACAGACGGACGTGCCATCGTCAACCGCAACGATCTGACCGCCGGCATGAAGCAGATTGTGCGCGACACGAGCGCCTATTACCTGCTCGGCTACAACTCGACGTTCACCGCAACCGACGGCAAGTTCCACGAAATCAAGGTGCGCGTGAAACGGCCCGGCCTGCAGCTGCGCGCGCGCAAGGGTTATTGGGCGTTGACCGTGGACGATGCCAAACGCGCCCTTGCACCGCCGAAGCCCGAACCGCCGAAGGCGGTGGAAAACGCCCTGGCGTCCATTGCGTCACCATCCCGTTCGCGGCTGGTCCGGACCTGGATCGGGACCGAACGTGGCACCGGCGGCAAGACGAAGGTGAACTTCGTCTGGGAGCCCGTGCCGCGAGCGCCTGGCGATCAGGCAGGCGCCGGTGGAGCGCCGGCACGCATGTCGGTGACGGCTATTGCGCCAGACGGGTCGCCGTACTATCGCGGGAAGCTTCCCGATGCGGCGCCGATGCCAGGTGCGGCGGGCAGCGGCGGATCGATCAGCTTCGAGGTTGCGCCGGGAAAGGTGCAGCTGAGGCTCGCGGTCGAGAGCGCAGCCAGCGAAGTGCTGGACTCGGAAGTCCGGGAGATCTCGGTTCCGGATCTGACCTCGCTGGACGTCGCCATCGCGACACCCGAGGTCTTTCGCGCGCGGACCGTTCGCGAACTCCAGCAGCTCAAGACCGAACCCGGAGCAAGGCCGACGGCGTCTCGCGAGTTCAGCCGGGCTGAGCGCGTCTTCGTCCGGATCTCCACCTACGGGTCAGGGGCCGCGGCTCCGACGCTCAGTGCGCGTCTGCTGAATCGGGCGGGACAGCCGATGTCCGATCTCCAGATCGTTCCGGCCGCCGCCGGGGCCGAAGGTGCCCGCGACATCGATCTGACGCTCTCGTCGCTGCCCGCAGGCGAGTACCTCATCGAGATCACGGCGACCGGCGGCGGTTCACCCGTCAAGGAATTCGTCGGCTTCAGAATCACGAGTTGAGCAAGCTGGTTCGCGCAATCGCCGTAGCGGCAGGTCTCACCGGCGCCGTGCTGTTTGCGCAGCCCGCCGGCGAGCCGGTGACGCTCGACATCGTCGTGGACGAGACGGCCGCTCGACGGCCGCCGTTGTCGGCGTCCGACTTCATCGTCACCGATGACGGCGAGACCCTCCCGGTGGAGTCGGTTCGCCTGGTCCAGCCGCCACCAGAAACCGCGCCCCTTCCCACGGTCTCCAGCGACGACGACGAGAAACGGGCAGTGTCGCAGGCGGGCCGGCTGGTTGGCGTCTACGTGGACGAATATCATCTCGGCGATGACGCCGCGTTTGCCGTCGCGCGTGACGCCCTAGCCGCGTTCCTCCGTTCCTCGCTTGGTCCGCGCGACCTCGTGGTCGTGCTCAAGCCGCTCGACTCGCTCCTGTCGCTGCGCATGTCGTCGGACCGCGAGGCTGCCGCGCGTATCGTCGAGGGCGCCACGCCAAGGCTGGGCGACTACGCTCCGCGCTCGGTCTTCGAGCAGGAGTTCATCGCCGGCGATCCAGCCCGCATCGACACCGCGCGAAACCAGATTGCGCTCTCTGCCGTCAGCGCGATAGCCACCCACCTCGGTCGCTTCGAGGCCGGCCGCAAGACGCTCGTCGTCCTCTCCAACGGCGTCTCGCCCGCGGTCCCACGGCGCGGCGATGCACCGTTGCCGGGAGTCGACTCGATTGCGCGACTGGCGAACCGGTCGCGGGTGGCGATCTATTTGATGCGGCCATCCAGGCCCACTGCGTCCCTCGACGACTCGCGCGACGGCTCTGCGCCTCTTCGCCGAGACGCGCTCGAGGCGCTCGCAGCGCAGACGACCGGCTTTGTCATGGATGGCGCCGACGCGACTGCGTCGGGGTTGCAACGCGTCCTGAGGGACGCGAGCCGGTATTACCTGCTCACGCTCGCCCCCTCAGCGCGTGCTTCGGACGGGCGTTTCCGTTCGGTGAGCGTCACGCTGCGCAAGCCGCAGCCTGCGGTCCGGGCCCGGGCGGGCTACGCGCTGCACCGCCCGGACGACCAGGTGCGATTCACGCGGCCGCTTCCGGAAGGCTTGAAGATTCCTCGGCGGACCAGTCCGCTGATTCGCACATGGTTCGGGCAATCGGCCGGTGAAAGTGGTGCGACCCTCGTCGACTTCGTGTGGGAGCCGTCGCCCAGGGTACCCGGCGGCCGCGGCCCAGCCGTGATTCCTGCGCGGGTCGCCATGCGGGTCTCGACGATGGACGGTGTGGAGGTCTACTCAGGGAGCGCAGGCCCCTCGGGCAGCGACCGCGACTTCGGTATCAGCGAGCCGTCGCAGATGGCCTTCAGCGCGACGCCCGCTACGTTGCTCGTTCAAATGGAAGTCCTCGACCTGGCTGGCCGCGTGCTTGATCGTGATGTGCGCGATCTCGCGGTCGCCGGCTTCACCAAGCCGCTCGCGTTTGGCACGGCGGCGGTGTTCAGGTCGCGCACGAATCGCGAGTTCAAGGCCATAGCCGACGGCAGCCTGATCGCCGCACCCGTGGCGTCGCGCCAGTTCAGTCGCGCGGAGCACCTTGTGTTCCGGATCCCGGTGAGCACCGGCGGAGCGGCGCCTGTCGTGACGGCGCGGCTTCAAAGTCGATTTGGTGCGGCGCTGCGCGAACTGCCGGTCAGCAACGCCCCGTCGTCGACAACCGTGTTTCAAGTGGATCTGCCGCTCGCCGCGTTCGCGTCGGGCGGTTACATGCTGGAGTTCTCCGCGCGGAGCAGCCTGGGCTCCGCCATCGATCGCATCGAGTTCACCGTCACTCCGTAGTCATACATATTTGTCGTGCATCCATCCCGAAAACCACACGTGTGTCCGCCGCTCGGTCAGTCAGCTCATTTATTCCAGGCGCTGTTCTTGCTCCGTTCGTCGCGTCCTTCTTACAGGTGTCCATGTTCATATCGTCCTCTTGCCGTCCGATCCGTGTTTTCTCTCTGCTTCTCCTGCTCCTCTTGATCGTCGAAGGGCGCCCCGCGTTCGCAGGCGCGCGTGCGCTGTCGCCGGTCGAGTTCCCGCGAACCCTCAAGGCTGAAACGACGCTCGTACCGAAGGTCGAACAGATGCTTGCAGCCTCGCCCAGGTTCCGGGAGCAGTGCCTCCGCCTCGATGAGGCGAGCAATCTCGTGGTGATGCTTCGAGTCAACCCACTGCTCCCAAAGAGCCTGTTCCGGGCAAAGTCCACGATCAAGCGCTACTCATCCGGGCTGGTGATCGTGGACGTGGAGGTCGCAATGGGTGCCGACCAGGCGGAATGGATCGCCCACGAATTCGAGCACGTGCTCGAGGCGATCGAAGGGCGCGACCTGGAGGGGATGGCCCGCATGCGGGCCCGCGGCGTCTGGCGATCAGTCGACCAGATGATCGAAACCAGCCGGGCAACTGATGCGGGTCGCGACGTCCTCTGGGAGGTGCAATCGGTTGACCTGCTGGACAAATTTGTCGAGTGACAGGCACCAATTCTACGGTTTTGTCGCAAGGCAGGGTGCCTTCCCGACAGGTTCTTGAGCAGAATTTCGGCCGGATTTTCACAATCTGCCACACGCTCGACCCGCCAACTCATGGAACCATGCTTGCTGCCCCCGAAGTGTCGGTCGTCACCGACACTTCCCCGGGGTGGGCATATGTCTTCGCAGAGCACTGTTGCCGAGTGGATGGAGCCGGATGAGGCGCACGCCGGAGAGGTGCGGAAACTCTCGACCCTCCTTGAAACCAGTCAGGCGCTTTCTGCGACCCTCGACCTTCAGGCAGCGCTGACCCGCGTTCTCGAAATCCTCGTAAGCCATCACGGCGCCGTGCGCGGCGCAGTCGTCCTGCAGAACGAAAACACGGGCGAGGTCGAACTCGAGGCCGTCGCCGGCGCCATTTCGGCAGGCAAGCGCGTGCGTTTCAAGGTGGGCGAGGGGGTCATCGGCCAGGTGATTCAGAACGGCAAGCCAATGGTCGTGCCGCGTGTGTCGCGTGAGCCGATGTTCTTGAACCGGCTGTCGGACCGGCCCGAACTGCGCGACCAGGAACTGTCGTACGTGTCGGTCCCGATTCCGCTCGATCGCCGCACAGTGGGTGCGATGAGCATCGACCTGCGCTTCAAAGCCGACCGCGACTACAACCGCACCGCGAAGTTCCTCGGCGTCGTCGGATCGATGATCGCGCAGGCGGTGCGAGTACACAGGCTCATCCAGGCTGACAAGCAGCGGCTGGTCGACGAGAACGCGCACCTCCGGCAGGAGCTGAAGGAGCGCTACGATTTCTCGAACATCATCGGGACCAGCGGTCCGATGCGCCAGGTCTACGAGCAGATTGCGCAGGTGGCGCGCACGAACACCACGGTCCTGCTGAGGGGGGAGTCGGGCACCGGCAAGGAGTTGATTGCGCACGCGATCCACTACAACTCCGCTCGAGCCAAGAAGCCGTTCATCAAGGTGAGCTGCGCGGCGTTGCCGCAGGATCTGATCGAGTCGGAGCTGTTCGGATACGAGAAGGGCGCGTTCACAGGCGCCCACGGCTTGAAGAAGGGGCGCTTCGAGGCGGCAGAGGGCGGCACGCTGTTTCTCGACGAGATCGGCGAACTGAACCTGGCCACCCAGGTCAAGCTGCTGCGGGTGCTGCAGGAGCGCGAGTTTGAACGTCTCGGCGGCACCGAAACGATCCGCTCGAATATCCGGCTGATAGCCGCGACCAACAAGGATCTCGAAAAGGCAATCGCTGCCGGCGAGTTCCGCGAAGACCTGTACTATCGCCTGAACGTGTTTTCGATCTTCGTTCCGGCGCTGCGCGAGCGGAAACCGGACGTGCTGCTCCTCGCCGACTACTTCCTGGAGAAGTTCTCGCGTGAGCACAGCAAGTCTGTGAAGCGCATTTCGACGCCAGCCATCGACATGCTGACCAGCTACCACTGGCCGGGAAATGTCCGCGAACTGGCCAACGTGATGGAGCGCGCCATCGTCGTGTGCGACTCGCAGGTCGTGCACGCGCATCACCTGCCGCCGACGTTGCAGACGGCCGAAGCGTCGGGCACGGTGCAGACGTCGACGCTGCGCGACTCGATGGAAGCCTTCGAGAAGGACGCGCTGCTCGACTCGTTGAAGAGCGCACGCGGGAACCGCGCCAAGGCGGCCCGGTTGCTCGGCACGACCGAACGGATCTTCAACTACCGCGTGCGCAAGTACGGGATCGACTGGCGCAGGTTCAAGAACTGACGCCGCACCGCGTGTGGCGGCGCGTCACGCGTACATGCCCCGCATGCGCGTCACGGTCGCGACGCGGTTGATCGCGACGATGTAGGCGCCCGTGCGCAGGTCCACGCGGTACTTCAGTGCGGTCTCCAGGACGTCGTTGAACGCTTCGCACATCTTTGCCTCGAGCTTCTCGTTCACTTCCTTCTCAGTCCAGAAGTAACCGTGGCGGTCCTGCACCCACTCGAAATATGAGGTGGTGACGCCGCCGCTGTTGGCCAGGATGTCCGGCACGACGAACACGCCGCGCTCGTGCAGATGTTTGTGGGCCTCAGGCGTGGTCGGGCCGTTGGCACCCTCGACGATCACCCTGGCCTTGATGCCCGGGGCATTGCCGATCGTGATCTGGTTCTCCAGCGCCGCCGGGATCAGCACGTCGACATCGAGCGTGAAGAGTTCCTCGTTGGTCAGCGAGGTGGCGCCGGGAAAGCCGGCCACGGTCTTGTGCTGCCTGACGTGGTCGTTCAGCTTCGCGAGGTCCAGCCCCTTCTCGTTGAAGACGCCGCCCTTCCAGTCCGTGATGGCCACGATCCGCGCACCCATGCCGCCGAGCAGTTCAGCGGAGATCGACCCGACATTGCCGTAGCCCTGGACCGCGACCGTCGCGCCGTTGATGTCGAAGCCGAGATGTTTCGCCGATTCGCGCGTCGAGATCATCACGCCTCGGCCGGTAGCTTCCCGACGGCCCAGTGAACCGCCGAGTTCGAGCGGCTTCCCCGTGACGACGGCAGTCGACGTATGCCCGACGTGCATGCTGTAGGTGTCCATCACCCACGCCATGACCTGGTCGTTGGTGTTCACGTCCGGAGCGGGCACATCCTTCTCGGGCCCGATGGCGTCGATGATCTCGGCGACGTAGCGCCTGGTGAGCGCTTCGAGTTCGCGCCGGGACATGCGCGTGGGATCGCAGATGATGCCGCCCTTGCCGCCGCCGAACGGAATGTGGGCAACGGCGCACTTCCATGTCATCCAGGCAGCGAGCGCCGTCACTTCATCGAGACTGACCCCGGGATGGTACCGGATGCCACCCTTCGCCGGCCCGAGCGTGATGTTGTACTGAACGCGGTACCCGGTGAAGACCTCGATTTCACCGTTGTCCATCTGCACCGGACACGACACGGTGATCTGGCGCTTGGGGTGCGTCAGGATTTTCCAGATGCCCGGCTCCAGGTTGAGAATGCGGGCCGCACCGTCGAACTCCTGCAGCATCGCACCGAAGATCGAACCGTTGGTCGACATGATGACCCTAATATAATGAAAATCGATGAAAGCGACCGCCGGGACGGCGAGGGAGCGATGGCAGCGTGAAACGCTGGAGCCCGCCTTGAAGAAGGCGCCTGAGCGCGCGGCCACGTTCACGACCATCTCCGGACATCCGATTGCCCGCCTTTACACGCCAGATGACGTCGACGACATCGATCCCGTACAGGACATCGGCGCGCCGGGTGCGTTTCCGTATACCCGCGGCATTCATGAGTCCGGCTACCAGGGTAAGTTGTGGACGATGCGGCAGTTTGCCGGGTTTGGCACGCCGGAGGAGACCAACGGCCGCTACAAGGCGCTGCTGAAGGCGGGTGGCACCGGATTGAGCGTCGCGTTCGACCTGCCGACGCTCATGGGACGCGACCCGGATCACGCACTGTCGCTCGGCGAAGTGGGCAAGTGCGGCGTCAGCATCGCGTCGCTGGCCGACATGGAGAGCCTGTTCGACTCGATCAATCTCGGCGGCATAACGACGTCGATGACGATCAACTCCCCGGCCGCGATGATCTTCGCGATGTATCTCGTGGTTGCCGAGCGGCAGGGCGTCAGCTGGGATCGGCTGTCCGGAACCATCCAGAACGACATCCTGAAGGAGTTCATCGCCCAGAAGGAGTTCATCTATCCGCCGCGCCCGTCGATGCGCCTCATCACGGATGTCTTCGCCTTCTGCACCACCGAGGTGCCGAAGTGGAACACGATTTCGGTGAGCGGATATCACATCCGTGAGGCCGGTTCGACGGCACTCCAGGAACTGGCGTTCACGCTGCGCGACGGCATCGAGTACGTGCAGTGGGGTGTCGATGCCGGGCTCGACGTCGATGCGTTCGTGCCACGGATGTCCTTCTTCTTCAACGCGCACTCGGATTTCTTCGAGGAGATTGCCAAGTACCGCGCGGCGCGCAACATCTGGGCCCGCGTGATGCGCGACCGGTTCCACGCCAAGAGCAACCGCTCGTGGAAACTCCGGTTCCACACGCAGACCGCCGGCGTCTCGCTGACAGCCCAGCAGGCCTATAACAATGTCGTCCGCACGGCGCTGCAGGCGTTGTCGGGAGTGCTTGGGGGCACCAACTCGCTCCACACGAATTCGCTCGACGAGGCGCTGGCCCTGCCGACAGAGGCGGCGGCGACGCTGGCCTTGCGGACGCAGCAGGTGCTGGCCTACGAGAGCGGTGTCACCGGCGAGGTCGATCCGTTCGGCGGGTCCTGGTTCGTGGAGAAGCTCACCCGTGAGATGGAAGAGGGCGCCCTGGCGTACTTCGACCAGATCGACCGCATGGGAGGGATGGTCGAGGCGATCGAGCAGGGCTTCCCGCAGAGGGAAATTGCAGAGAGCTCGTACCGTTTCCAGCAGGCGGTAGAACGACGCGACAAGACCATCGTCGGCGTGAACGACTTCGTGCAGGAAGGCGAGCCTCAAATCGAGATCCTGTACATCGACGAAGGCGCCGCGGACAGGCAGTTGGCGCGGCTGAAGGCGTTGCGCCAGTCCCGCGACAACGGGCGTGTGGACGCGGCGCTCGACGCACTCAGGAGCGCCGCCGCCGGTACCGGCAACCTGATGCCGCTCCTCCTCGACGCCGTGCGCGCGTACGCGACGCTCGGTGAGATGTGCGACGCGCTGCGAAGTGTCTGGGGCGAATACGAGGAAACACCGGTAATCTGAGCCAGGTGGGTTCGGCATCATCAATGAGAAAACTACGGGTCGTGATAGCCAAGCCTGGCCTGGACGGGCACGACAGAGGCGCGAAGGTGATCGCGCGCGCGCTGCGGGACGCCGGGATGGAGGTCATCTACACCGGCCTGCGTCAGACGCCGGAGCAGATCGTCTCGGCCGCCTTGCAGGAGGATGCGGATGTCATCGGTCTCTCCATACTGTCCGGCGCACATAACCACATCGCGCCGAAGCTGATGGCGCTCCTGCGCGAACACGGGATGGACGACGTGCTCGTCCTGGTTGGCGGTATCATCCCCGACGTGGACGTGCCCAAACTGCAAGCCATCGGCGTGAAGGGCGTGTTCCTGCCGGGCACGCCAATGCAGGCCATCATCGACTTCATCAACGGGAACGTGCGCGTCCGGGCCTGACCTGTGCCGGGCGCACGCAGGAACCGATAACCACACACGTGAACAAGAGAGTCCTTCTCGCCGACGACAGCACGACGATCCAGCGGGTCGTCGAGCTGTCTTTTGCCGGTGGCGACGTGAGCGTGGTGTCGGTCGGCGACGGCGATCAGGCCGTGGAAGCGATCCGCCGGTCGCCGCCAGATCTCGTGCTCGCCGACATCGGCATGCCGGGTCGATCCGGCTACGAGGTCGTCGAATTCGTTCGCAGCCAGGCTGGTCTCGTCTCACTGCCGGTTCTGCTGCTTGCCGGTGCGTTCGATCCGGTGGACGAAGAGAAGGCGCGCCGAGTCGGCGCGGACGGCATCCTGACCAAACCGTTCGATCCCGATGTTCTCGTGGGGCGCGTGCAGGAACTGCTCGCGACCGGACGCGGCACGCCGTCGATCATCGCTCCAACCCGCGTGACATCGCCGTCATTGCGAACATCCGGAAAGGCTGCACACATACTGAGGACGCCTGCCGATGTCCCAGTTCCCGAGCCGGAACGGCCATCGCCATCAGCCTCGAGCGAGACCGACCGCTACTTTGACGAGATCGATCAAGCGTTTGCCTCGCTGTCGAAGAACCCCCGGCCGTTAACCGCGATGCCAACACCAAGTGAGGGGAACGGTGGGAGCGAGGTGGCGGAAACCACCGTGCCGCCTCCCACCGCTCCGGCACACCGAACGCCTCTCACCGATGCGTTCGCAGCGTTGCTCGAAGCGGAGCAGACCGGTATCGATGTGTTGCTTCCGATGTCTGCGCCTGTCGCCGCGCCCGCCATCGACGTGAATGCGCTGGCCGATCAGATCGCACGGCGAGTGCTCGAGCAGCTCTCCGATCGCGTCGTTCGCGAAACGGTAGCGGACATCGTTGCAGCCACGACGGAGCGGCTCGTGCGCGAAGAGATCGAGCGGATCAAGCGCGACATCACTTAAGATCAGCGGATGCCCGGTCCGCTGCCATCGCTCTCCAGACTCGATCCCGCGCGCCTTTCCCTGCCCGAAAAACCGGCCCTCGAGGGCCTCGAGGACAAGTGGACTCCGCGGTGGGAAGCCGATCGCGTTTTCGCGTTCGATCGGTCGCGTGAGCGTGCCGACGTGTTCGCCATCGACACACCACCGCCGACGGTGAGCGGGTCGCTGCATATCGGTCACGTGTTTTCGTACACGCACACCGACGTGTTGGCGCGGTTTCACCGGATGCGGGGCAAGGCCGTCTTCTACCCGATGGGATGGGACGACAACGGGCTGCCGACCGAACGGCGGGTGCAGAACTACTACGGCGTTCGCTGCGACCCTTCGCTTCCGTACGATCCGAACTTTCAGCCGCCCGCTGCGCCAGGCAAGCAGCCGGTGTCGGTCTCGCGTCCCAACTTCATCGAACTCTGCAACCGGCTGACGACCGAGGACGAGAAGGCGTTCGAACATCTCTGGAAGCACCTGGGTCTCTCGGTCGACTGGTCGATGACCTACGCGACCATCGGCCGGCGTGCGCAGCGCGTGTCCCAGGTCGCGTTTCTCCGGCTGCTTTCGCGCGGCTGTGTCTACCAGGTGGAAGCGCCGACGCTCTGGGATGTCGATTTCAGGACGGCGGTCGCCCAGGCCGAACTCGAGGATCGCGATCTGCCCGGAGCCTACCACCGGATCGCGTTCGCCCGGCCGGACGGCGCTGCCGTGGAAATCGAGACCACGCGCCCGGAACTGATTCCAGCGTGCGTCGCGCTGGTCGCGCATCCCGACGATGAACGATACAAGCCGCTGTTCGGGCAGGACGTCATCACGCCGCTGTTCGGCGTCCGCGTGCCGGTGCGCGCGCACACGCTGGCGGACCCCGAGAAGGGCAGCGGCATCGCGATGATCTGCACCTTCGGCGACATCACGGACGTCACCTGGTGGCGTGAGCTCAGCCTGCCGGTGCGCGCGGTCATCCAGGCCGACGGAACGCTTCGCCCGGTCACCTGGGGCAGTGCGGGCTGGGAATCGGTCGATGCCGAGCGAGCACAGAGGCACTACGACGAGCTCGCGCGTCTCTCGGCAGCAAAGGCGCGCGCCAGGATCGTGGATCAGTTGAAGGAGAGCGGCGATCTCAAGGGCGACCCACGGCCGATCACGCACGCCGTGAAGTTCTTCGAGAAGGGCGATCGTCCGCTCGAGATCGTCACCAGCCGCCAGTGGTTCATCAAGACAATCGAGTTCCGCGACGACCTGCTGCGGCGAGGGCGCGAACTCCGGTGGCACCCGGCCTACATGCAGGCGCGATTCGAGAACTGGACGAACGGGCTGAATGGCGACTGGTGCGTGAGCCGGCAGCGATTCTTCGGCGTGCCGTTTCCGGTCTGGTACCCAATCGACGCGGACGGCGTCGTGCGTCACGACCAGCCGATCGTGCCGGAGGAGGCGCAGCTTCCGATCGATCCTTCAACCGATGTGCCTTCGGGGTACGCGGCTGAGCAGCGTGGGCAGGCCGGCGGGTTCATCGGCGACCCGGATGTGATGGACACCTGGGCGACCTCGTCCCTCACTCCACAACTGGCGTGCGGCTGGCCGGACGACATGGATCTGTTCAAGCGGACCTTCCCGATGGACCTGCGTCCGCAGGCGCACGACATCATCCGCACGTGGCTCTTTTCCACTGTGCTGCGTGCGCAGCTCGAGCACGACTCGCTACCCTGGACCGACGCGGCTCTCTCAGGCTGGGT
>Ga0207683_10003608_pt1 | contig 13486 bp, 11 predicted proteins | sample KBSM73metaG_FD_184333 | JGI IMG/M metagenome (GOLD analysis project Ga0207683, IMG submission 184333) | Miscanthus rhizosphere microbial communities from Kellogg Biological Station, Michigan, USA - KBS M7-3 metaG (SPAdes) (version 2) | ecosystem: Host-associated > Plants > Roots > Rhizosphere >...
CCCGTGTCGTTTGATGAATAAAGGTGACGGTTGTTTCTTCGAGGTCCTTCTGATGGCGGTCTTGTTCGGACAAGTTGAGAGCGGGGATGACTACCGAATCGTAGAGATCGTCGAGCGGCTTGTCTTTGAGGTAAGTGGTGAGAATGTCTTCTGCTTCGCGCTCGTCGCGTGCCAGAAGACGCTGGTAGTAAGCGGCAGAAAGCGGAATCGGAGGCTGATCACCAAGCATGATGGTCAGAAACTCGAGGTAGGAGACATGCCTGCCGACCACCACGAGGCAAACGGTGAGCGGCACGGACAAGACAAGTCCCACGGGACCCCAAATCAGTGTCCAGAATGCCGCCGCGATCAGAATCGCCAACGAGGAGAGACCCGTGTGCTTTCCATAGAGGCGCGGTTCTGCGAAGTTGGCCGTAACGACTTCAAGGAACAGAAACGTGCTCGCAATGTAGAGGGAATTGGTCCACGCGTGAAACACGGCCAGCGACAGCACAATTGGCAAGATCGCGGCGATTGGAGCTCCTATGTAGGGGATGAACCGCAAGAGCCCGGCGAGCGCTCCAAACAAAAGTGCATGGGGCAGGCCGATGAGATACAGCGCAGTGAACACGATGGAGCCGTATATGACATTGACCAGCAACTGAAGCGAGAAGTATCGACTGATCCGATTGCTTGCATCGTTCATCGCCTGCGTCATCAAATTCAGATGGCCATCGCCGGTCAGCCCGATCAGGCGATTTCGCAGATCCTCACGCTCGAGAAGGACGAAGAAGGTGAAGACCACGGTGAGAAAGACCGTGACCAGCGGCTCGATAATTCCGCCGATCTGAACGAGCCTGCCGTTAGCCCGCGTGACTTCCTGCACCTGGACGGGCCGGTCAGGGGTTGCACCGAGAGTCTTTTTGTCATTGTGCAAATCCGGAGCGGTTGTGGAGTTGGCGAGTCCCACTTGCTGATTCAGATGCTCCACCTCACCGCGAGCGCGACCGAAGGCTGAATCCTTCGGAATGTGCATAGCGGCGATCTTCTCCGCGACGTTTGCCCTGTAGGTCGGCAAGTCGTTTGCAATGGAGATGAGTTGCGTAACGGAGACCCAACCGATCAAGAGCAGAATGCAACAGAAGCCAAGGATGACAACCAGAACTGCGAAGACCCGCGGCAACCGGATCCTCTCGAGCAGTGAGACGACCGGTGCGAGCAGAAACGCGAACAATATTGCGAAGGCCAGCGGAAGGAAGACGATCTTGGCGAGATAGAGCACCGCGATCACGATGACCGCGACGACAATGACGAACAAACGGGATAGCACCTTTGAGGTGCTCGTGACGATCAATGGAATTCTCCTTCGAACTGGCGGGGCCCGGAGTTACAACATGGCTGCCAAACAAGGGAACGCACTCGCCTCGTGGACGAGTAATTCTCTATATGCATTTAAGTGGTGGTGGTTCCGTCTTTCCCTCTCAAAGCCACGATACAGACTTGGATGCGAAAAACCAGCTTGGGGGACAGCGAGTTCAGCAGAGCGCCGAGAAGGCCCGGCAGAAGGCTCACATACAGCCCAGACGCCAAAGATTTATCAGGCTCTTGGCAGCCGCACGATGGCTGTGGTGCCTTTGCCGGGCTCGCTCTTCAGTTCAATGGTGCCGCCGGCTCGCTCGACCACGGCCTTGCAGATGGCGAGGCCCAGGCCGGCGCCACCCGTGGAACGCGCACGAGAGGGATCGCCGCGATAGAAACGATTGAAGATGTGCGGCAGAGCGGCGGGATCGATGCCATCGCCCTCGTCCGCGACGGTCAACTCGACGGTTGAGTTTTCACTACGCAAAGTCAGAGCCACTTTTGAATCGCGCGGGCTGTGCTGGATTGCGTTCATCAGCAGGTTTTCGATCACAAGCGCTCCGTCGTCGGCGGCGAGGGTAGCGCGGGCGTCTTCGGTTGACTGCACAAGCACCGCCACGGCACGAAGGGTGGCAACAGGTGTGAGTTGCGCGATGGTCTCGCGCACGCAGTCGGCCAGGTTGCAGCTCGCGGGGATTTCGGCCTCGGGCCCTTCTGCGTCGCCTGGGCCGCTCTCAACGCGCGCCAGCGTAAGCATCTTGGCGACGAGCTCTTCAAGCCTCTGGGTGTCGGCGAGTGTGCGCTCCAGTCCCGCGTGGTATTCAGCGGGCGTGCGTTCTTTCAACTCAAGCAATTGCAGCGATGATTTGACGACGGCCACCGCGGTTTTGAGTTCGTGGGCGCTGTCGGAGACGAAGGTGCGCTGCTGCTCAAACGATCGCTGCAGGCGCTGCAATGTGCTTTCAAGCGCGTTGGTCATGGGCGCCAGTTCGGCGGTTTCCCGGGCGGAGGCGGGCGGAGAGAACTCCCATGAGGTAGCGGAGACTTGACCGGCAAGCGCGGCAAGCTGGCGCAGCGGAAGAAGGCCACGATGGAGCAGCCACGCGATGAGTGGGCCGGTGATGAGGAGAAGCAGGAGGCTTCCGACAGCATAGAAATGCAGTGCATTTCGGATAGCGTGCCACACGCGCTCGGTAGGCGCGCCGTATACGACGGTGACCTTGCGAATTTTGCCTCCGTCGGATGCGCCGGGATCGACCATGCGCGAGCCGTGCTGACGGAGGATGCGGTAGTCGCGATTGTTCAAAGATAACTGCGAAAAGCCGTTGCCAGGCTGCATCCACGCATTTCCGGAGCCTTGCCAGTTGGGCGAGCGGCCGAGCAGACGACCGTCATTGTCGTAGACCTCGTAGATGTCGTCATGTGGAAGATGCAGATCGGCGTTGTTGAGTATCACGTTGTCTGCTGCGTCTTCAGCATCCTGCACCGCGCCGAGTACGGAGTCGGCACGGCCGTGCAGCATGACGTCAAACGAACGAAAGTGCACATGACGCTCGTAGCCGAGCGCGAGCAGAATGACGAGCACGGCGGAGATGAGCTCCACCAGCAGCACGGCCGAGATGAGCCGGAAGGCGATTGACCGTGTTTTCACGGGCGTGCCTGCGATTCTCTGTCGACGCTGACGGCCATGCGGTAGCCGCGTCCGCGCATGGTTTCGATGATGGGCTCGGCATCCGGCGATGCGGCGTCGAGTTTCTTGCGCAGGTTGGAGACGTGGGCCTCGATGACGTTGGAGTGGTGCTCCCAGTTGTAGTCGTAGAGGTGCTCCAGAAGCTCCTGTTTGCTGACAATTTTGCGAGGGTGGTGGATGAGGTATTCGAGGATGCGGTATTCGGTGGGCGAAAGATCGACGAGCGTGCCGGCGCGGTGCACCGTTTGCTCCAGCGTATTCAATTCGATGTCGAGGGCAGTAAAGGTCGGGTGTGCCGCGCCCTTGCCGCGGCGAATGAGCGCCTTGGCGCGCGCGATGAGTTCGCCGAGATCGAAGGGTTTGGCGAGGTAGTCGTCCGCGCCAGCGTTGAGCAACTCGATAATGGTGTTCTTGCCTTCTTTGGCGGTGAGGATAAGGACGGGTGTGGCGTCGTGACGGGCGCGCAGGCGGCGAAGCAGGCTGAGTCCGTCAAGACGGGGCAGCATGAGGTCGAGAATGATGAGGTCGTAGACGCGATTGCGGGCGCTGTCGTCGCCTGCTTCTCCGTCGGCCGCCCAGTCGACAGCGAAGCCGGGGCCATCGCGGAGGGCCGCGGCAAGATTGTCAGCCAGGCGAACTTCATCTTCTACGAGCAGCACACGCATGGGACCCTCACTGCAATTATGTTGCAGCAAGATTAAATGAGGCTGAAGCCTGGAACAGTGTTATTCCGCGGCTCGCAAATCGAAAGTCTCGATCTGCACAACGTCGCCGTCGTTGAGGCAGAAGTGATCGCGGAGTTTCACGTCCGTTGCGACTTCGACTATTGTTCGGGGATGGTGGCCGCGTCCTTCCTCGTTCGCATCGGTGCGAAGTATGAATGCGCTCTTCCCCATGATGGAGCAGGGAACGATGTTTACCGAAACATTTCCGCCATATTCGCGGCCTTCCAGGCGGATGACCTGCGGGGGTAACGCGTAGGGCTCATCGAGTTCGACATTCAGTGTGCCCGGAAAGAGCTTCATTCCTGTCTTGCGCAAGTAGTGTTCATTCAACTTCTCAATCCAATAGGAGAAGTTGCCCATGCCAGATACAACTTTCCCGGAGAGTGTGGTCAATGCCTCCTCCAACATAGCTTGCATCATCGTAGTTCGCATTCAGACGATGCTCAAGAGGTCGCTTCCCCGGCAGACCTCATGAAAAGCGTCGGTGTCGGGAGGAAGATCACGACAATATCACCCGGTATCCGCATTGGATGCATTAGTCTTATCGCTGCGGTTTTAATGACGACATACAGGAAGATATTTTGCGCATCATTCTTTCGAATATCGGTACGCTGGGCGACATCAATCCGCTGATCGCGCTGGCTCTGGAACTGAAGCGGCGCGGACATGTGCCGGTGATGGCGCTGGCGGCGGTTTACCGGACGAGGATCGAGCCTCTGGGGCTTGAGTTTCACGAGGTTCGGCCGGATATCGATCCGACCAACAGCGTGCTGGTGGAGATGGTTTACGACATCAAGCACGGGACCGAGCACGGGCTGCGGAATTTTCTGTTTCCGGCATTGCGGCAGACCTACGCCGATCTGCTCGATGCGGCAACGAAGCCGGTGCGCGCCGACCTGCTGCTGATGGGCGAGTTGAATTATGCCGGGCCGATTGTTGCGGAGGTGACGGGAATTCCATGGGCGAGTTATGTGCTGGCACCGCTGTCGTTCTTCTCGGCCTTCGATCCGCCGGTGCTGCCGCCGTATCCAAAGCTGGCTAAGGCGGACAAGAAGGTGCCGGGCTTCGGGAGGGTGATCAAGCGCGTAGCGCGGTTCGTGAGCCGCAAGTGGCCTGAGCCAATCTATGAACTGCGCAGCGAGCTGGGGTTGGAGCGGGGAGCGAATCCGCTGTTTGATGCGAAGCACTCCCCGCACTTGGTGCTGGCGTTGTTTTCACGCGTGCTGGGCGTGGAGCAGAAGGACTGGCCGCCGAATACGCTCATTACCGGCTTCTGTTTTTACGACGCGGACGCGGGGAATGCGGCACTGCCTGCGCATCTCGGGGAATTTGTTGACGGCGGTGATCCACCGGTGGTGTTCACGTTGGGCTCGGCTGCGGTGCTGGCGGCGGGGGACTTTTATGAAGTGTCGGCAAAGGCCGCGATGGAGTTGGGGAGTCGCGCGGTACTCCTGATTGGGAGCGATGCGCGCAACCGGCCGAAGCAGCAGTTGCCGGAATCGATTTGCGTGGCGGAGTACGCGCCGTATTCCAAGCTGTTTTCGCGGGCGGCGCTTGTGGTGCACCAGGGCGGGGTGGGAACGACGGCGCAATGTCTGCGCGCAGGCAAACCGATGCTCATCATGCCTTATTCGCACGACCAGCCGGATAATGCGCGGCGCATGGAGCGGCTGAAAGTGGCGAAGGTTATTCAGCGCGGGGACTACAAACCTAGGAAGGTCGCGAGCGAATTGAAAGCGATGCTTTCGGAGCCGAGTCTCGCGAAGCGCGCAAAAGACGTGGCTCAGCAGGTGAACCGCGAAGACGGTGTGAAGACAGCTTGCGACGCGCTGGAAACGCTGCACACGAAGACCCGCGCGACGAAGTGAACGTCTTTCCGTTGGTGAACTTTCCGTTGCTAAAAGGAAACGAGCATGGGATTCAAGCTGACAAACGGTGTTGTTGCGAGCACCGAGGTGAAGATCTTCGACCCTCGTGATGCGTTGAGCGCCTCAGGCGGAGGGGAGGTGCTGGATGCCACAGTGGTGAAGCGCGGCAATCAGTGGTGGATGTATCTAGCCGGGCAGGCTCACGGTTATGGAGCAACGCAGCTTTTCAGCGCGACACTGCCCGCGAATGTGCCGCTGTCGGCCCTGGGTTGGCAATTGACGCGAGATGCGTCTGGTGAACTGACCACCCTGGCGGGCAACGAGTTGAGCGGAGCATGGGACGCGCAGGGAGGAAGGCATTGTCCTTCGTACGTGAAGGGTTGGGATCCGGATGCAGGCAAGTGGGTGGAACGAATTTATTACGCGGGCGCGGCTGAGAATCTGTGGGGTCCGTACTCAATTGGCTACCTCGAATGGGATGGAACGAATTGGGTGGACCAGGCGGAGCCGGTCTTTGAGGCCAATGAAGATTGGGAGCGCGGCAGCGTGTACGAACCGAACCTGATCTACGACGATGGCAAATGGAAGTTGTGGTATGTTGCGGGATCGAACATGGAGGACTACCTGGTGCAAGGCTTTGCTGAGAGCGAGGATGGCCGCACCGGATGGAGTAAGCACGAGATCTTCGCGCGCGCGGAGATGAAGATGTTCGACTTCTGTGTCGTGAAGAGACGCGATGCGTATGAGGCCGTCTTCTCGAGGGTGTGGCTGGTTGATACTCCTCCAATTCCGGAGACGGGATTGTGGTGGTGCAGCGCTGAATCGCCATTTTCAGAGCTGTCGAAATGGAGTGAGCCGGTGCAACTGATGACGGCTGCAGATCGCGGCTGGCATGTCGGGCCGTGGAAACCCTCGCTGCAATATGACGATACCGATTCCTCGCGGGCTTTTGTCTTCTTTGACGGCTGTTATCGAACCAGCGACCCTGGGTCGTTTCCATTTGCGTTTACGCTGGGATGTCTTGAAGTGGAGCGAATGCCGGATCCCGGCGATTCGGCGGCGCGATCGGAAACTTAGGGATTGGCGCAGACGCGACAAGATGCGAAACTAATTCATCCTTCAGGCAATCGGGGTGAACGCGCCTATGTCGTCGCAAGAGTGGCGGTGCGCAGTTGCAGTTATCGTCGGTGTGATTCTTGATGCAGTATTCAACTGGAGATTTCTGCCCTACTCGGCGCGCACTCATCAACACGAGATATTGCCGAACTTCATGTTGCCGATCCTGGCGCTCGTGGCGGGCCTGCTTCTCACACTGAACCTACCGGAGAACAGGCGGCTGATTCCGTTGTCGCTCATCGGAGGATTTCTCGCGGCGCACATCTGCCTCGTGGTAGCAGACTGCGCGAGCGATCCGACGAATCACAATCTCTGGCCGTTTGAGTTTGTGTTCCTCGCGGTGATGACGTCCCCGGCCTTTCTGGGCGCGGGGATCAGCGGATTGATTCAGCGAATGAGGAAGAGCTGAATCGAGAGCGAGGTCGCCGGATGGCCCTGTGTGAGGCGCAGCCAAAGCCGCGCCTACTCGACGCAAGACACATCACTTCTTGGGGTAGTTCTTCGTTGTGCCAGTGCGGGAGTTGGTGACGGAGAAGCTGCCATCTTTGCTTGCGACCACCTTGAACCAGGCACCGTCACCATCGCCTTTAGGATTGGCGATGAGGGCTTCGGAGCTGTTGTGGGCGGCGTCGGAATCCTCCGCGGTGTGGAGCATGTAGAGATCTTCGATGCCGGGGCTCTGGCGCACTGTCTGCCAAGCTTCGGGACTTCCGCCTTTGTGCGCCCCGTTGTCCATAATGGCCACGCGCGGGTGAATAGCGTCGACAATGGCGCGGGCGCTGGATTGGTTGAAGCCGTGATGGGTTACGACGTAGAGGTCGACGGCGCCGATGGGGTTGTTGGGGCAGACGAGCGCGACCTCCTTGGGCTTGGTGAGGTCGCCGAGATCGAGAAGATCGAAGCTGCCGAAACGAACCAGAATACCCACCGAACGCGGATTCTCGGTCGCGTCGAGATCCCATTTGGGTTCATTGGCGCAATAGGAATTGGGTGAGGGCTTGATGCCGGGGATGCTGGATACATGTTCTCCATCTGCGGTGAGCACGTTGATGGTAAGGCCGGGAATTTCGATGGTGTCGCCGGGATGGAGGACGCGGTGCGGCTTGCCTTCAATGGCCTTCAAATATGCAGCGGTGTCTTTGCGGGTGATATCGGAGTCTTCGCGGTTCACACCGTGATCGAGGAATTCCCCGACCTCGACATGCTTGACGAGTTCGGGCACTCCGCCGACGTGGTCGGTGTGGAAGTGGGTGATGAGCACCTTGTCGATTTTGGTGACGCCGGCGTCTTTCATTGCGGCCATGATGCGTTGGGCGTCGCGACCGTTGTTGCCGGGCCAGCCGGTGTCAACGAGCAGGGAGCCGCCACCTGGGGCCACGAAGAGCGTGGCTTGCCCGCCTTCGACGTCCACTGTGTAGATGAGAAGGTGATTGGCCTCGGCATGCGCCCGAAGAGGCGTCATGGCGAGGGCCATCAAGCCTGAGAGGGTGCACGCGGAGAGCAGAAATGGCAAGGCGCGCGCAAGCAGGGAGGAAGGCTTGCAGCCAACTGGATTTAAGCGTGTGGGGACCGTGATTCGCATTGCCGAAGAGTGTAACTGACTGAGCATACAGCAGGAAACGGGTGGCTGAGAGCCGAAAAACTGCACTGCTGGTAGAATTGAAAGTGCCGCACTGTGTGGCGAAACATCCATCTTGCACCCTCCAACCTGACGGCCCAAGCTGCCGAACCCGAACGCAAAACTAGTTTTGCCGAGAGAAAAGGAACCACGCACCTGTGACCCAGACGATACGCAATATCGCCATCATCGCCCATGTTGACCACGGCAAGACAACCCTCGTTGACGCCATGCTGCGGCAGTCCGGCACGTTTCGCGCCAATGAGCAGGTCGCCGAACGGGTGATGGATTCGAACGAACTGGAACGGGAGCGTGGCATCACGATTCTGGCCAAGAACACTGCTGTGAATTTTGAAGGCGGAAAGATCAACATTGTCGATACACCGGGCCACGCTGATTTCGGTGGCGAAGTGGAGCGCGCACTGAAGATGGTGGATGGCGTGATGCTGCTGGTGGACGCGGCCGAAGGGCCGCTGCCTCAGACGCGTTATGTGCTGGCGAAAGCGCTGGAAGCGAAGCTGGCGCCGATCGTGGTGATCAACAAGATTGATCGGCCCGATGCGCGTCCGCAGGAAGTGCTGAACGAGATCTACGATTTGTTTATCGATCTGGATGCGGACGAGACGCAGTTGGATTTTCCGGTGCTCTATGCGGTTGCGAAGGCAGGCACGGCGACACTCGACATGGCCAAGCCGGGTGAGAACCTGCAGCCGCTGTTCGAGACAATCGTCAAGACGATTCCGCCGGCGACGGGGGACGTGGAAGCTCCGCTTCAGATTCTGGTTACGAATCTTGACTACTCGGATTACTTCGGAAGGATCGCGATTTGCCGCGTGTTTCAGGGCACGCTGCACGCCGGAGATGACGTTGCGATTTCAAAGCGCGACGGGTCGCTGATGAAGACACGCATCACCAAGCTCTTTACGTTTTCCGGGCTGAAGCGCACGGAGACGACCGAGACCACGATGGGCGATATCGTGGCGGTTGCCGGTGTCGAGGGCATCACGATCGGCGAGACGATTACGAGCATTGAAACGCCGTCACCACTGCCGCTGATTGTGATTGACGAGCCGACGATTGCGATCCAGTTCAGCGTAAACAACTCGCCGTTTGCAGGGCGCGAAGGCCAGTATGTGACCAGCCGCAATCTGCGCGAGCGGCTTGAGAAGGAATTGCTGACCAACGTTTCGATTCGCGTGGAAGATACGGGCTCGCCGGACAGCTTCAAGGTGCTGGGACGGGGCGAATTGCAGCTGGCGATTCTGATCGAGATGATGCGTCGCGAGAGCTTCGAACTGATGGCGGGGCGGCCGGAGATTGTCACCAAGATGGTGGACGGCACGCGCATGGAGCCGGTGGAGCACCTGACCATCGACGTCCCCGAGCAGCATACCGGCGTGGTGATCGAGAAGCTGGGGCCGCGCAAGGGCGAGATGACCAAGATGCACAATCACGGGTCGGGCCGTGTGCGCATGGAGTTTCGCGTACCCAGCCGCGGACTCATCGGCCTGCGCAGCGAGATGCTCACGGAGACTCGCGGAACGATCGTGATGAACGCGTTGTTCGATGGGTACATTCCTTACCAGGGCGAGATTCCGCAACGGCCCACGGGCGCGCTGATCGCCGATCGTCAGGGCGCCACGACGACCTATTCCCTGAACGGATTGCAGGAGCGCGGCATTCTCTTTGTGGGGCCCGGGACTGAAGTCTACGAAGGCATGATTGTCGGCGAGCACTCGCGCGACAACGACCTCGACGTCAACGTGGTTCGCGAAAAGAAGATGACCAACATGCGCGCGTCGAGCGCGGACGAGGCCATTCGCCTGGTGCCCTACAAGGCGCTGAATTTGGAGCAGGCCATTGAGTTCATCGCCGAGGACGAAATGGTTGAAGTTACTCCCAAGGCGCTGCGCCTGCGGAAGAAGATTCTGCAAGCGAACCGCCGGCCCAAGCGGTGGGAGAAGGGTGAACTGGCGGAAAAGTAATCTGAGCGGCGAACTACAATCGCCGCTTTGCTTCCTGTACACGCTCGAGGGCTTCTTCCGCAGTTGATCCTATTGCGGAGAGGTGCCCCATCTTCCGGCCGGCGCGCGGTGTGTGCTTTTCGTAGAGGTGCAGACGTACTCCCGGCACGGCTAGTGCCGCTGCAAAATTGGGATTGCCGACAAGCCACAGGTCGCCTAGCAGATTCATGATGGCTGCCGGAGTAACCAACGTGGTATCGCCCAGCGGTAAATTGCAGGACGTCCGCACCAGTTGTTCAAACTGGCTCGTCACGCATCCGCGCTCGCTTTGGTGATAGCTGTTGTGCGGCCGGGGCGCGAGTTCGTTCACGAACATTTCGCCCTGGTGCGTAACGAAGACTTCCACGCACAGCAGTCCCTCAATGCCGAGCTTGGCGATAATCGCTGCAGCCAGGGCCTCTGCGCGCGATTCAAGCTCGGCGGGCACGCCTGCGGGCAGCACACTCCAGGACAGTATTTGATTCTCATGATGATTGCGCGCGGCAGGATAACTGCGCACATCGCCGGCCGGATTGCGTGCGGCCATTACGCTGATTTCGTAATCCAGATCGAGAGCTTGTTCAACTACGGCGGGCCGTGCGCCGATCTTCATCCAGGCTTCCGTAATCATTACATCGTTCGGCTTTGAAGCCATGCCGATGCGCGCCTGTCCGCGGCCATCGTAGCCTCCGCGACCGATCTTTAGAAATACGTTGCCGCCCAGCGCATCAACTGCTTCGATAGTCTCAGTTTTGCTGCGCACCACACGAAAAGCTCCCACGGGAAAGCCGTTGTCCGCGAGCCACGGTTTTTGCAGAGTCTTGTCCTGGATGATGCGGATGGGTTCGACGCCGGGACGCAGCGGGGCGATGCGAGCCACCTCAGCGAGGGCATCAACACCAATTTGCTCGATCTCGAGGGTGACCGCGTTCGTGCCCATCGCGAGCCTTCGCGCCGCAGTTACATCATCCCAGCGGCCCACAATGGTTTCGTCGGCGACAAAGCTCGCGGGGCAGGCCGCATCCGGATCCAATACGCGCACACGGTAACCCATGGTGCGTGCGGCCATTGCCGTCATGCGACCGAGCTGGCCGCCGCCGAGAATGCCGATCAGGCCGCCGGGACGGACAGTTCCACGTCTCTCTTGTTGCAACGAAGGGGGAAAGGCGGCGCTCACCGAGGTAGCTCCTGACCGGGCGCCAGACCTTGATCCAGGGTTTGGTCGAGCACTTCCTGTGTTCGCGCGGCACGCCACGCGGCGAGTCTGTGGTCCAGAGCCGGGTCAGCGGCGGCGAGGATTTGAGCGGCGAAGAGTGCGGCGTTGGCTGCGCCCGGCTTGCCTATCGCAAATGTGGCGACGGGGACGCCTTTGGGCATCTGCACGATCGAGAGCAGGGAATCGAGGCCGTTCAATTGCGTTGCCGCTACCGGTACGCCGAGGACGGGGACCAGTGTTTTGGCGGCGAGCATTCCCGGCAGGTGAGCCGCGCCGCCGGCTCCGGCGATGATGGCGCGAAGGCCACGTTCGCGCGCGGTTTCGGCATACTTGAAGAGCCAATCCGGGGTGCGGTGTGCACTGACAACACGCGCCTCGTGGGGAATGTCAAGCGCGCGCAGAATTTCAACGGCAGCGGAGAGCACCTCGTAGTCGCTCTTGCTGCCCATGACCACGCCAACTAACGGCTTGTCGCTCATGGGGCTGATTATACGAGCGTTTGCCGGTGAGGCAGAATTGGGCATTCAGACAGGAGTTTTGGCGGCACGTTCGGGTCTGGCGGGTTAGTGGTGGCGCCAGGCCCGGACAGCTACTTCAGCTACGGTCAGGAGGACGCTGAACGCGGCAAGAAAGCCTTTGGCGCGCTGCCAGTTCTGCTCATGCTGCTCCATGCGGTGCTCAAGGTCGGCGATGCGGCCACCGTTTCCGTCGCCCATGAGGCCGGTCATCTGCGTTTTGAGCACACACAGGTCGCTCAATACTTGCGCTTCGAATTCATTCATCATTCGCATGCTGCGGGCTCCATCTAATTTGTTCGCATGTATCTCTGACACTCAGGAAGCAAGCGGAAGATTAAAGAACAGCGCTGCCGAAGACTCAGAGTAGTTAGGCGGCGTTGAACCGTCGTACATCCTTATATAGAACTGATCGCTTGCCGACATACGCGTGAAGGTCATTGTGGGCTGCGAACCGCGCATCACCAGATCTGAATCTTCGCCTGGCATGAATGCGAAGTCGCGGCGTCGTATCTCGAAGCCGCCGCCTGGGGGTGCTGTTGCGCCGGTGTTGATGGTGACGTTGCTGCCATTGAGTGCGGTGACGGTAAGTCCGCTGAGATTGTCAAGGTAAGTGGGGGTGATCGGAGCAGGTAGCCACGCGTCGCCAGGAACCGCGGCGCTGGTGTGAATTGCCAAGTCGTCAGCCCAGTCGTTGGAGAAGGCAATCGCATATTCGACAAGGTCGGGATAACTGGCTCGGTAAGTCAGCTTGACGGACCTGATGATTACCTGCGCATCGAGGTTAGTCGAGGGTGCCTGCAGTAGCAGTGCGTCGCCGGGCCAGACATCGGAGTCGAAACTTCCGCGAGTACCCTTGTAGGTGCCACTCCATAGTGCGCTGATGCTGGCTGCGGCCTTCTCCATTGCGAGGGCGGCGTTGCGGCAGTCCTGCGAGGTGCGCGCTTGAGGATTGGTGACGGAACCGATCCACGTCGAAACAGCGGGCAGGCCGGACTGGGCTAGCTCCAGTTGGCTTTGTGCGTTTACGGCTCGGCCCAGAGCGCGGCCAACCGTGCGATAACTCACGGCAATCAGTTCGCCAACGGGCGGCGCGAATCCGCTATTGAACACTAGCCTTCCGCTGCTATCAAGCTGGCACTCGGCTGCCTGAGGCAGAGACCCTAAGCGCCGCGTCCGCGGATCGCCGTTGACCGGGGTACTCACGACCCAGGCGGAGCCAAGATTTACAAGCGTCAACGACCGCATGGATCCGTGGAGATTGATGCTGCTGGCTGCGACAATCATGCACGCGCCGGGCAGGCTCGCGATTGATCCGTCGTAGAGTGTCACGGGCATGCCTGCGACGCCATTCACAAATTCCTGAATTTCAAATTGCAGCTTTGCAGAAGCGACAT
>Ga0207683_10003609_pt1 | contig 13485 bp, 10 predicted proteins | sample KBSM73metaG_FD_184333 | JGI IMG/M metagenome (GOLD analysis project Ga0207683, IMG submission 184333) | Miscanthus rhizosphere microbial communities from Kellogg Biological Station, Michigan, USA - KBS M7-3 metaG (SPAdes) (version 2) | ecosystem: Host-associated > Plants > Roots > Rhizosphere >...
AGATGTCCTTTACCAACATCTTCCGCGGCGCGCGCGGCCTCAGCCAGCCGCCGATCGACGACATTGAGAGCTACTGGTCGCCTGCGGAAAAAGCCCAGGCGATGAGCATGCTCGCGCGCTCCATCGTTGGCTCACCCGATACGGTTCGTTCGGGCATCAACGCGCTCATCAAGGAAACAGGCGCCGACGAGCTCATGATCGTGTCCGATATCTACGATCACGCAGCTCGGCTGCGCTCCTTCGAACTCATTGCCGGCGCTGCAAACATCGCCGGCTGACTTTATGGTGTTTGCGGCGCACGCACCGACCCGGTCTTGCCATCGACAGAACCGGCGCACTCCTGGTCGCGGATGATGTGGGGCTTGGCGAGTACTCTACTGAGATAATCTCGCGAATCGCTCGATCAAAAACTCTGCGAACGCCTGGGTCGCAGCGCGCTGATCATTTGCCCGGTAGAGCGCCACCTCAAGCTTCGGCAAAGACGGAAGCCCCCGGTGAATGACGCGGTCACTTACCTCGGAGGCAATACTGGAGGCTGGCAGAACAGTGACGGCAAAGCCTTCGGCGACAGCCGCAAGGATAGCTGAACGGCTGGGCGATGCGATTGCAATGCGCCAAGGCCTATTGATGCGATCCAGAGCATCGGTGGCCCATCGACGATAAAGACAACCGTCGGGGTAGACCGCAAGGGGTAACGGCCCTTCATCGCGGGGGGCCCGCCCATCCTTGGACAGCCAGACCAGCCTTTCCTGGCGAAGTACCTCACCGCCCCCGCTGTCCAAAGGCTGCGCGGCGACAACGATATCAAAGCGATCACCAAGCTCGTGCCGCATCCGCAGCGTCATGCCGGTTTGAATGTCCACGTCCACGTCGGGGTGAATACGACGGAACAGTCCTATGAGCTTCGGAACGGCCAACGCTGCGTGGTCTTCCGTCACGCCGAGCCTAACGCTTCCGGCGATCTCGATATTGTTGAGGCGTTTCCAAGCCTCCGCCTGCAACTCCAGAATCCTGCGAGCGAAAGGAAGCAGGGTTGCTCCGGATGGCGTCAGGCTGACCTCGCGTCGACCGCTGCCGCGAACCACGAGCGACAATCCGAGCAAGTTTTCCAAACGGTTGATATGAGTGCTGATCGCAGGTTGCGTCTTGTTCAATCGACGTGCTGCTTTCGCAAAACTCTGCGCATCGGCAATGCAAACGAAACTCTGCAGCAGAAGCGGATCGATCGGGCGCATAGGGAAACATCTCTCAGGCGCATGTTATTCATATGAAACATTTTATTTTTATATGTATGCCACAAGACTATCGTCGCCGCCAGCGCAGAGATGCATGTGGGTCGTGGCGAATGCAGCTATCGAATTGGGCGCTCCTCCTCGTCACTGCGATGACATTCGCCATATCGCTCCCTTTCAACAACGTCCTCGTCACTTCGATTTCCCCAATCTTGCTGGCGTTGTTGCGGGCGATGGTAGCGTTCCCGGCGATGTGGTTACTCGCTTACTGGCGCGGCGACGGATTGCCGGCCAATCGAAAAGAATGGTGGACCTCGGCGCTCGGCGGGCTTTTGATCGTGGCCGTGCCCTTCAGTGCGATCGCTTGGGGGCAGCAACGGATTGCGAGCGGACTCGGGGGCGTTCTCTACGGATCGATGCCGCTGATGACCGCGGCGTTTGCTCACTTCCTCATAGCCGAAGAGCGTATGACACTGCGCAAACTTGCTGGCCTGGCGATGGGATCGTGCGGACTCATCATTGTCTTGGGGCCGTCCGCGTTGCTCGGTCTCGGGCGAGCGCCACTTGGTGAAGCGGTTACGCTCGTCGCTCCCTTGAGTTATGCGCTCGGTACTGTGTTGCTGAAGCAGCGGCCTCCGATGAATCCGCTACGGCTGACAGCCGGCATGTTCCTTGTTGGTCAAATTTTCATGCTGCCCGCCGTTCTCATCGAGGCACCAGGGTATCACGAGCTTGGCCATTTGCTGACTCCAGGAACAGCCGGGCTTCTGCTCGCGCTGGCGGTAGCGGGAACAGCGGTCCCCGCGTTCCTGAACTACCTTCTCATCGTGCGGTCAGGTGCGCTTAACGCGTCGTTGGTCATGTTCATCATGCCGGTATTTGCACTGATACTTGGAGCGGCGATCCTGGGTGAAATCGTACGTATAAACGTCGTCGTCGGGTTGATGGGCATCCTGCTGGGAAGTTGGATTATTACCCGAGGCTTACGTGGCAAGTTATCCAAGAACTCCATGACGCCAAAGTGAGTGCAAGGAACGGTGGATCGTCTTTTCAAGCCGACCTTGCGGCCGTCGCCCGGGGTTCGTCCTTTCGCCAGCCGCACATGGATTTGAAGTGACGACAAAACAGGTCATGCTCGCTCGACATCATCATTGACGGTTGACTGATCTGCCTCCTTCTTGCGAAACTTTCGAAAAAGCCAATCCTGCACTGGTTAGCCATGCAGGCTTCAATCAACGATCGGAGGGGACGATGGGGAGCGCTTCAAAAGCATTGATCGCAATCCTGCTCGCGTGGCAGTGGACCGGCGTCACGGGTGGTTACGCCGCGAGCGTGTACCCCGAACGTGCGATCCGTCTCGTCGTTGGTTTTCCCGCCGGCGGCAGTTCCGATGCAATCGCGCGCATCGTGCAGCCGAATGTTGAAAAGCAATTGGGGCAGGCGCTCGTGATCGAAAATCGTCCCGGTGCGGGCGGAGCGATCGCGATCGGCATGGTCGCAAAGGCACCACCAGACGGCTACCTGATCGGGCTGGGTGGAGCGGCAGGGCTCGGCGTCAGCCTCGGTGTCCAGGAGACCGCAGCCTATGACCCGATCAAGGACCTTGCGCCGGTTACCGGCCTCGCGTCGGTGCCTTTCATCCTCACAGCCTCAAATTCGCTGCGGGGGAAAACGCTTCGCGAGATCATCACCATGGCAAAGCAGCCAAACAACCTTACGATCGGTCACGGCGGTAACGGTACGCTGATGCACTTGACAGCCGAGATGTTCAATCAGATGGCCGGTACCAGGATTGAGCTGGTGCCCTATCGCGGCATGGCCCCGGTAGTCACCGATCTGGTCGGCGGGCATATGCCACTCGGCGTGGTCGATCCTCCATCGGCGATGTCTGCGATCGAAGGCGGTCTCATCGCGCCCATCGCCGTCTCTTCGGCCACTCGATATCAACGTCTCCCGGACGTTCCAACATTTGCCGAACAGGGCGTTCCGGGTTTTGAAGCGATCGGTTGGTTCGGCATCGTTGCGCCTGCCGCAACGCCGGACGACGTGATCGCAAAGCTCAACGCGGCCTTTGTCACCGCGCTGAAAGATCCGGCAATCATTGAGCGAATCCGCGCGCTCGGATCGGACCCCCTACCTATGTCGCCCCAGGAGTTTTCACGATTCATCGAGAGCGAGGCGAGGAAATGGGAAACGGTTGCTGCAAAGGCGGGAAAAAAATAGACCTCATTTCGTCCGCGCTTTGCCAGTTCGGCGCCAATGTGAGATTTGGAAAGGCTGCGGACGCCAGCACGCCTATTTTATCGGCACAGCGCAGCATTCATATTTGGCATCCAAGCACAAAAATTGCATGGTACGGCTTGGCTGAACAGCGAGCAGGATCATGAACCTGATCAATCTGGACATACGGATGCTCCGTTCGCTGATGTCGGTCGTCGAGACCGGCAGCATCACTGAGACCGCACGGCGGCTGGGTCGCACACAACCCGCAATCACCCTTCAATTACAACGGCTTGAGGAACTTACCGGAAAGGCCATCTTCATTCATGAAGGCCGGCGGCTGTTCCTGACGGCCGAGGGCGAGATGGTTCTGAGCTATGCGCGGTCGATCCTTGGTTTTCATGACGAGCTGTTGTCGCAGCTCGCCTCACCCGACATCGAGGGGCACGTCGTGCTGGGCACGCCCGACCTTTATGCGGCCTTCATGCTCCCCTCGATCCTCAGGATTTTCCGCAAAGCCTTTCCGCGCGTTCAGCTGGAGCTGAACTGCTCGCTTTCGACCCCGCTGGTCGGATGTGTGAAGCGCGGTGAGGTCGATATTGCCTTGGTCACCCGCATGAACGATTTCACGCGCGGACAGGTGGTGCGGCAGGAGCAATTGATCTGGATGACCGGGGAGCAATCCACGGCGCATAATGAAAAGCCGATCCCCCTGGCGCTGCTGCCGCCGGGCAACATTTTTCGCGACCATGCGATCGAACGGTTGGAAGCCTCGAAGCTCAGGTGGCGTATCGCCTGCGTCAGCCCCAGCGTCGGCGGTTTGCAGGCAGCCGCCTTCGCCGGCATGGCGGTTACGGTCCTCGGTCGCTCCGCGCTGGTGCGCAACATGCGCGAGATCGGCGCCGATGAGGGTCTGCCTCCGCTGCCGAAGGTCGACCTCCTGCTCTACAAATCGCCGAAGGCGACATCCAAGGCCGCGAGCGCACTGCACGATTACCTCGCGCACTACCTCAGTCTCGATGACGAACTGTTGCTGGGCAAGGAGCTGCCGCTATCCGCGAACGACAGCAGCGCCAGCCGGTCAGCACATCTGGGGCCGAAACTGGATCCAGGGCCGCGCCCCTTCGAAGGCGGCCGCGATGCGAACGATCAAGCCCTCGTCGAGCCACGGCGCGATAATCTGCAGTCCAATCGGGAGCCCGTCGCTGTCAAAGCCGCACGGAATCGTGGCGGCCGGCAGGCCGGTCAGATTTATCGGCCACGAGAACGGCGACCAACCTAGGTGGCGGTCGACGGCAACGCCGTCGACTTCATCTACTCCAAGCGTACCAGCCGGAAATGCCGTCACGGCCACCGTCGGCGTGACGATCGCATCGACCTTGCGAAAAATATCCAGGAACGAGGCGCGGAGGCTGTTACGCCGATAGCCGGCTTCGACATACTCGACGCCGCTATAGGTTGCGCCCTTCGCCACGACATCGCGGTAGTCGCTATCGGACCCCGCGAGCGCACTGGCATCGCGGAACGCGACGGCGGCCGCCTGCTCGGTATAGGCGATCGGCTTCAGAATCCGTTCAAGAATGTCAGGCTCGAGGTGAACGCAATCAGAAACGATGTCGGCGCCCAACGAAGCGAGCGCATTGACTGCCGACTGAAAGGCCTTGCGCACCTCTGGCGCCACCGCGGCGTAGCCAAGGTCGGCGCTGCTCCCGATCCTGATCCCATCGAGCTTGACCGGCGCCGCGTCAAAGCCGCGCGCCGGCACCGGCAGGCTGGCGGCATCGCGCAGATCGTGCGTCGCGATTACTTCCAGAAGCAGGGCCGCGTCGGCGACGGTGCGCGCGATCGGCCCGGTATGCGCCAGCGACGCCCATGACGGCGGCGAAAAACCGGGCGACCTCGGGACCAATCCGAAGGTCGGCTTGATGCCGACCACGCCGCAGAACGACGACGGCACGCGTATCGATCCGACCCCATCAGTGCCAATCGCGAGGGGACCGCATCCCGCCGCGATAGAGGCCGCAGCACCGCCGCTGGATCCGCCGCTGGTTCGTTTGGTGTTCCAGGGGTTGCGGGTGACGCCAGACACCGGACTATCGGCCGTAAGCTTGTAACCAGATTCGCAGGTCGTGGTCTTGCAGGTGACGATCGCACCCGCCGCTTTCAGCGCCGCGACCACCGCGCCATCGACGGTCGGCACCAGGTCCCTGTTGGCAGGCGCCCCGCCGAGAGCGCGCACGCCCGCGACATAGACCAGGTCTTTGATGCTGACCGGCACGCCCGTCAATTTTCCCTCTGGCCGTCCAGCGGACCAGGCGGCGGTCGCGGCATCCGCGGCCTTGCGCGCCTGATCGTAAGTCGCCGTCACAACCACGTTGCAGGATGCATTGGTACGCTCCAGCGCTGATATCACGTCCTCGATGACGTCGCGTGGCGTGAACCGCCGGGCGCGATAGCCCTCCAGCAATTCAACGGCCGATAGCCTGGCCAACGCATTGGCTTCCGTGGCGCCGTCGGCGCGGACGTTCCCTGCTTTCACGGCAGCCTCACAACGTCTGAAGGGCGGCCGCTACGGCCTTCTTTGCCATCACGGTCACGAGATGTGCGCGGTATTCCGCATCCGCGTGGATATCGGAACTGAGGTTTTCCGAACTCACCTTGATGGCGGCGATCGCGTCCGGCGTGAACGCGTTTTCGAGCGCGGCTTCCATGGCGCCGACACGAAACACGCCGGGCCCCGCGCCCGTCACCGCGACCCGGACCTTGCCTGCCTGCCGTGCGACGCAGACCCCGACCAGCGCATATCGCGACGCGGGCGACTTGAATTTGGCGTAGCCGCCGACGGAAGGAATGGGAAAGCGGACCGCGGTTATGATTTCATCCGGCTCGAGCGCGGTCGTAAACAGACCCTTGAAGAAAGCGTCGGCGGCGATCTCACGGCGGTCAGTCACAACGATTGCGTCGAGTGCGAGCACGGCGGCGGGATAATCCGCGGAAGGATCGTTGTTGGCGACCGATCCACCGATCGTGCCGCGGTTGCGAACCGCGGGATCGCCGATGCCGGCGGCGAGGCCGGCCAGCATCGGCACCTTGCCGCGGACATCTGCAGATTCGGCAACGTCGACATGCCGGGTCATTGCGCCGATCGTCAAGATATCGCCCGTCACCGTGATACCGAACATTTGCGGAATCTTCGACAGATCGACCAGCGCGGCTGGGGCGGCAAGCCTCTGCTTGATCGTTGGCAGCAGCGTCATCCCGCCGGCAAGCGGCAGACTGTCGGCGACGCCATCCAGCAATGCCGACATCTCATGGAGCGTGCTCGGCCTGTGAAATGCAAAGGACCTCATTGTTGTTTCCTCCTACTCTGCCGCGCGCGGCATGGCCGCATTCTGGATGACGCGCCAGATACGGTTCGGCGTCGCTGGCATGTCGACGTGCTGAACGCCAAGATGCGACAACGCATCGACGACGGCGTTGATGACGGCCGCGGGCGACCCGATGGTGCCGACCTCGCCGCACCCTTTCACGCCCATCGGGGTATGGGTGCAAAGCGTGGAGTGGGTCTTGACGGTCATGTTCGGCAGATGATCGGCGCGCGGCATGCAGTAATCCATGAGCGACCCTGACAGGAGCTGCCCGGAGACGTCGTCATAGACAGCGTTCTCGTAGAGCGCCTGGCCGATGCCCTGGACGATACCGCCGTGCAGCTGGCCCTCAACAATCATGGGGTTGATGACGGTGCCGACGTCGTCGACCGCGGTATATTTCTCCAGCGTCACGATTCCGGTCTCGGGATCGATTTCGGCCTCGGCGATGTGGCATCCGCCGGGATAGGTGAAATTGACCGGGTCGTAATAGGCCTGCTCCTCCAGCCCGGGCTCCAGCACCTCCAACGGATAATTGTGCGGCACGTAGGCGGCGCCGGCGATTTCCTGAAACGTCTTGGTGCGGTCGGTGCCCGCGACTGAGAACACGCCGGCCTCGAACTGGATATCCTGCTCGCTCGCCTCAAGCAGATGCGCGGCAATCTTCTTACCCTTCACAACCACCTTCTCGCTGGCCTTGGCCAGCGCCGCGCCGCCAACCACGAGCGACCGCGAGCCGTAGGTGCCCATGCCGAACTGCACGCGGTCGGTGTCGCCAAACACGATGTCGACATTATCGAAGGCGACGCCGAGCTTCTCCGATACGATTTGCGCAAAAGTCGTCTCGTGCCCCTGCCCGTGATTATGGGTGCCTATCAGGACCGTCACCTGCCCGGTCGGATGGACGCGAACGGTGGCGCTCTCGTAGAGGCCGCCGCGGGCCCCGAGGCGCCCCGCAAAACGCGACGGCGCAAGGCCGCAGGCTTCGACATAGGTCGAGAAGCCAAGACCGCGAAATTTGCCATCGCGTTCCGATTTGGCCTTGCGTTCGGCGAATCCAGCGACATCCGCCGCCGTGAGCGCCCCCTCGAGACATCCCATCGGATCGCCGGAATCATATTCGACCAGCACGGGGGTCTGGTACGGATAGGATTCCTTCGGGATTATGTTGCGGCGGCGTAGTTCGACGCGGTCGATTCCCATTTCTGCGGCCGCAACATCGACCAGTCGCTCGACCACAAAGGTCGCTTCCGGGCGGCCCGCGCCGCGATAGGCGTCGACCGGCACGGTGTTGGTAAAGACCACCTTCACATTGCAGTAGATCGCGGGCGTCGTGTACACGCCGCTCAACAAGGGAGCATAGAGGTTGGTCGGGATGTTGGGGCCAAACGTAGAGAGATAGCCGCCCATATTGGCCGACGTTACGACCTTCAGCGCCAGGAATTTTCCATTCTGGTCGAGTGCGAGCTCGGCCTCGGTAACGTGATCGCGGCCGTGCCGGTCAGAGACAAAACCTTCCGAACGATCCGCCACCCATTTCACCGGCCGGCCAACCCGCCTCGCGGCCCAGGTGATGACGGCCTCCTCGCCATAATGAAACTGCTTGACCCCGAAACCGCCGCCGACATCAGGCGCCACCACCCGCATTTTCTGCTCAGGGATGTTCAGCACCAGCGCGCTCATCAGGAAGCGCACCACGTGCGGAAACTGGCTGGTGGTCCACAGCGTGTAGTGGCCGGTGCCGCCATTATACTCGGCGATCGCTGCACGCGGCTCCATCGGGTTGCCGATCAGGCGATTGTTGACGAGGCTGAGGCGCGCAACATGCGCCGCCTTGCGGAACGCGGTCGCCACCGCCGCCTTGTCGCCCAGTTCCCAGTCGCAGCACAGATTATTCGGCACGTCGTCGAACAACTGCGGGGCGCCCGGACGGACGGCTTCGAGCACGCCGACCACTGCCGGCAGCACCTCATAATCGATCACGACCGCTTCCGCAGCCGCGCGCGCCAGCTCCAGCGTATCGGCGACGACGAAGGCGATCATATCGCCGACGAAACGCACCTTGCCCTGCGCAAGCATCGGAAATGGCGGCTCCTTCATCGGCAGGCCGTCAGACCCGTGAATGCCCCAGCCGCAGGGCATCGAGCCGAGCCCGTCGGCAGCGACGTCGTCGCCGGTCAGCACGGCCTGCACGCCCGGCAGGGCCAGCGCGGGGGCGGTGTCGATGCCGCGTATCACCGCATGGCCGTGCTGGGAACGGATGAACACGCCGAATGCCATGTCGGCCCGCTTGATGTCGGCGACATAATTGCCGCGGCCGGTCAGAAAGCGAAAATCTTCCTTGCGGCGAGGAGCCGCGCCAATTCCGATCACGTTCGACATGGCTATTCTCCAATCCCGGGCGCGTGCATGGCAGCGGCGCCGGCCAGGACCGACGCCACGATGTTCTGATAGCCGGTGCAGCGGCAGATATTGCCCTCGAGGCCGTGACGGACCTCAGCTTCCGTCGGCGTCGGATTCTTCGTCGCCAGCGCCACCGCGGTCATCACCATGCCGGGCGTGCAGAAGCCGCATTGCAGACCGTGATTTTGATGAAACGCCTCCTGCATCGGGTGCAGTGCATTCGAGCCGCCCGGCCCCGACAAGCCTTCGATCGTCGTCAGCGTGCCGCCGTCGAGCATCGGCGCCAGCAAGGTGCAGCTCTTTACCGCCTCACCGTTGAACAGGACGACGCAAGCCCCGCATTGGCTGGTATCGCACCCGACATGCGTTCCGGTGAGGTTGAGGTTCTCGCGCAGCAGATCGGCGACCAGCGTCGCTGGCTCGACGTCAACCGTTCGCGACCGGCCGTTGAGGGTGAAACTGACTATCATTTTGTGATCTCCCGTCATGACCGACATCAGGCAAGAACGCGGGCGCGCCCCGCCGACCAGGTGGCAAGCAGTACGTCACCGACATTGAAGGGATCCCGGAAGAAAGTTCGCTCCGGAATGTAGGCGACAAAATCCTCGTCAGGCACGGTGTCGAGCATCACCTTGACGAACGATCCCTGATATTCGATCGCAGTCACCCGGCTCGGCAACGCCGTGGCGCCGTCGGCGGGACCGCCGGCGTCGGCCCGCACAAGCTCGATATCGTCGCGCCGCACCGCAAGATCGATGCGATCGCCCACCGCCACCCGCGCATCAGTGCCGAGCCGGATCTGGATTTCACTGCGGTTCGGCTGCGACAGCACCACGAGCCCCTCGCCGACCTTCTCGACCTTCCCGGACAGCACGTTCTGGCCGCCCAAAAACTCCGCGACATAACGGTCGCGCGGATGGGCGTAGACATCGCGCGCCGGGCCGGCTTGCTTGATCTTGCCCTTTTCCATCACCACGACGATGTCGGCGAGCGCTATCGCCTCGAGCTGGGTGTGGGTGACGTGAACGAAGGTGATCCCAAGCTCGCGCTGCATCCGTCGCAGCTCCTGGCGCATCTGCACCCGAAGCTGTTCGTCCAGCGCCGACAACGGCTCGTCCAGCAGCAGCACCCGCGGCTCGGTAATCGCCGCACGCGCAAGTGCCACGCGCTGCTGTTGACCACCGGACAGATTGGCCGGCAGGCGGTCGGCGAGCTCGGTCAGGCGGACTTTCTCCATCATCAGTTCGGCGGCCCTGTAGCGGTCGGCCCTGGACTGGCCGCGCACCCGCAGCGCGAAGGCGATGTTGTCGCGGACGGTCAGATGCGGAAACAGCGCGTAGGACTGGAACATCATCGCAGTGCGCCGCTCGACCGGCGCCATTCCTGCGACGTTCTCGCCACCGATCACGATCTCGCCTGCGGTCGGCTCCTCGTGGCCCGCAATCATCCGCAAAATCGTGGTCTTGCCGCAGCCGGAGGGTCCGAGAAAGCAGCAATAGGCGCCGTCCGGAATCTTCAGATTGACGCCGTCGACGACGTTGGTGACGCCGTCATAGGTCTTGCTGAGACCTGCCAGTTCGATATCGCCACTGCCTGCGCGCATCCTGATCCTCTAGTGGCCCGTCGCGCGCACGCCGCGGCGCTTGTTGATCGCAATGATGGCGCCGATGCAGGCGCCAATGATGATGAACGATACGATCGTGGTGACGGTGCCGAGCGCATAGAGCGACGGCGATGTTACATTCAGCGTCATGCTCCAGATCTCGAGCGGCAGGGTATTGAGCGAGCCGGCGGTCTGCAGTGTGCGGGCAAATTCGTCGTAGGACAGCGTGAAACCGAACAGCGCGACCGCAACAAGGCCCGGCGCCAGCACAGGAATCACTACCAGCCTGATGGTCTGCCAACGCGTCCCGCCGAGATCCCGCGCCGCCTCCTCCCATACGCTGTCGAAGCGGGACATCACGGCGAACATCACCAAAACACCGAACGGAAGCGTCCAGGACAGTTGCGCGCCAAGTGCGGAGGTGTACCAGGTTGGGCTGATGCCGACCCACTGAAACAAGAGCCCGGTACCGAGGCCGAGCACGAGCCCGGGCGCCACCAGGCTCCCGATCATCAGATAGAACACGACGGAGTCGCCGAAGAACCGGCGGCGGAATGCCAGTCCAGCCATCAGCGACACCACCAGCGTGACTACCGTGACCAGTACCGCAAGCTTGATCGAGCGATCGAACGATCCCTTGACGTCACCGGTGCGAACCTGGGTGAACAGGTCGATGAACCAGTGCAGCGAACGCCCCTTCATCGGAAATACCAGCCCGCCGCGAATATCCTGGAACGACAGGATATAGATGCAGATCATCGGACCGTAGAGCGCGACAACGTACAGGATGAAGACAGTAGCGAGTGCGTAGAAGGTCCAGGGCCGCCGGTCGGCGCGCGTGACCGCGGGAATGCGCCGGGTTCGGATCATTGGCATGTCCGTTTCGCCGAGAACAACTGTCACTGTGTGATCTCCCGGCGAATATCGACGACGCGCAGGATCAGGGCAATCATGGCAGTGAGAACGATGGTGAGCAGCACGGCGCTTGCCGCAGCGATCGGATATTGCAGCACGCCGACATTCTCGTAGAACGCGCTGACCACCGAAGCGGAGCCGCCGCCGGACATCACCTTGACCACGAAGAAGTCGCCCATCACGATCGAGATCACGAAGGTCGATCCGAGCGCGATGCCGCTTTTCGACATCGGGATGATGATATGGCGCATCACGTCGAGGCGGCTGGCGCCGGCGTCGAGCGCCGCCTCTACCACCCGCTTGTCGATGCGCGCCAGCGAATTGAAGATCGGCACCACCATGAAGATGGTCAGTTGGTGGACATAGGCGATCACAACCGCGAGGCCGGAATAAAGTAGTACCTCGAGCGGCTCCCGGATCACCCCGGTGCCGAGCAGAGCCGAATTGACCAGCCCTTCCTTGCCGAGCAGTGGAATCCAGGAAATCATCCGGATGATGTTCGAAGTCCAGAACGGGATCGTGCAGATCAGGAACAGGGAGATCGCGAGCAGCTGGTTCTTGACGTGAAAGACCAGGAAATAGGCGACCGAAAAGCCGATGATCAGCGTAAACAGCCAGGTCAGGACCGCGAATTTCAGTGTCGCCGCGTAGAGATGGAAGGTCTGCGCCGAGGTGAGGATTTCGGCGTAATTCGAAAGCGTGAAGGTCGGCAGGTAGAGCCGGAGCGATTGCAGGACGGTGGTCAGGATCGTTTGCCGGCGGGCGCCGGCGAGCGTCTTGCTGGTGCGACCCGTCAGCCGCGCTTGCGCCGCGCCACGTAACGTCCGCTCGGCCTCGTTGTTCGTCCCATCCACCGGTTTGGTCGTCCCGTTGGGCTGCTCGGTCGGCTTGGCGGTCACGAACGTCAGCAATTCCTGGCGGACCAACAGCCGCAGGACCTCGTCGACCAGGAGGCGATAATCCTTCTCGAGTCCGTGGGACGGCGGCCGGTCCGGGAGCCAGTTCGCGACGCACAAGTCCAGGATCGCGTCGTCGAGGACGACGACTTTCCTGGCCCGCCCCGCGTCGCTCAGCCGCCCGTCCCGCTGGACCCGACACGCCTCGCGGTAGATCTCCAACAGTCGGTCTGTGAGGGTCCGGTAGGCCGCGTTGTTCGGGTCCTGCAGCGTGAGCTTGATCGCCTTGCGCAGCAAATGGGCCCAGCACTTCTGCGCTCGGGTGAAGTGGGCGTACACGGCCGCGTCGTCGCTGATCAGGATGCCCGCGAAGGACGCCGGATCGAGGACCTTTTGGAGCGTCCCGGCATCCTTATGAACGCCGAACAACACCACGCGTGCCTTCTCCGAGAGGAACGCCCAGACGCTGTTCAGGCTCCAACGCGTCTCGTCGGCATGCACCACCAGCGAGTGGGCCAGCAACGTGCAGAGCGCGTCAAACTCGCGCTCCCAATCGCGCGACAATCGATAGAGCAACGTGTTGGCTTGCGACTTGCGGAGCCGCAGGTCCTGGAAGAAATCGAGGAGCTGACAGACTTTGTCGAACGAGAGGCCGACGATGTAAACCAGGTAGGCGATCTCGGTGACGATCTCCAGGCCGTACTCGCTCCGGCCCAAGACGCCGGGGATTTGGCCGTACCGGTTGCCGGGGCCACGATGGATCCGGTACGAAGGACACGGGTCCGCGCGAAGACGTCGAGAATTGTAGATAGCCCCACATCTCCGGCCGGTGCATGTCGATCGCCCAT
>Ga0207683_10003610_pt1 | contig 13485 bp, 12 predicted proteins | sample KBSM73metaG_FD_184333 | JGI IMG/M metagenome (GOLD analysis project Ga0207683, IMG submission 184333) | Miscanthus rhizosphere microbial communities from Kellogg Biological Station, Michigan, USA - KBS M7-3 metaG (SPAdes) (version 2) | ecosystem: Host-associated > Plants > Roots > Rhizosphere >...
GTCGTCACGACGCCGCAGCCGGCCGCCCAGCAGGTTGCGGTGCGCGCCGCGATCATGGCCCAGAAGACCGGCATGCGCGTGCTGGGGGTGGTGGAGAACATGTCGTGGCTCGTCGGCTCGGGCCAGGAGCTCTTCGGCTCCGGGGGCGGCGAGGCGCTCGCGGCCGAGATCGACGCTTCCCTCCTCGCCAGGATCCCGTTCGACCCGGCGCTGCGCGAGGCTGCAGACGAGGGCCGCCCCGTCTTCGAGACGGCACCCGACGCCGAGGTCGCGGGCGCGATCAGGGATCTCGCGGACGCCGTTGCCGGCCGGCGACCGGGCCTGATCCGCAAGGCGTTGACGCTGCTTTGAGCCCGATGCAGGGAAGGGAGCCCGAAGGCTCCCTTCCGGTGACGGCGGACCCTGCGGCGGTGGGCCCATTCGCCGTCCTGCACGTCCGCGCCGGGGGGAGGCGCGGCCATCCAGTTCATATCCTCCCACTAGTGGTGTGAGGACCGTGTAAAGCGTACCCAGATGTGCGCGAGTCCAAACACCACTGTTCCACGTCAACCCTTTTGGGTCGTCCCGTGAGCCCCGGCGAGGCCCGGGACCTCCTTCGAGCCGCGGGGCTCTCCGAGGCGGACGCACGCGTCGTCGTCGCCCATCTCGCCGCGGCGGACGCCGACGGAAAGCCTGGTCACGGACTCGCCCGTGTGCCGTGGCTCGTCGATCTGCTCGGCTCGAGCCGCGATCCGCAGGGCCGTCCCGAGCGGGTCGGGCACGCTGACGGCCTCGAGCGCTGGGACGGCAAGGGAGCGCTCGGCTACGTCACGCTCGCCGCGATCTGCGACTCTCTCGTCGCCGACCCGCCTGCCGGCGCGCGTCTCGTCGTCGCCGAGTCGTGCTTTCCGACGGGCGTGCTCGGGACGTGGGCGCGACGCCTCAGCGAGGTGGGCTTCGTGGCAGTGGTCAGCGCGACCTCGCCCCGGCGCCTGCCGCACCCGGAGGGCGGTCCCCCGCTCACCGGGACGAACCCGATCGCGATTGCCGTGCCGTCGTCGGACGGCCGGCCGTTCGTCGCCGACGTCTCGATGGGCGCCGTGACCCACGGCGACGTCCTGCTCGGTAGGGCGCGCGCCGACGAACTCGTGCCGTTCGGGGGAGCGCAGGCGCACAAGGCGTTCGCGCTCGCGGCCGGCGTCGAGTTGCTCGTCGGCGGACTTGCCGGCGCCGAGCCCGGCGCTGTGATCCTGGTTGCCCGTCCTGAGCACGATCCCGTCCCGGCATTCCGCGAGCTGGCTGCCGGCCGCCGGCTTCCGGGCGACGGCGGCCGCTGAAGCGCTCGCGCGAAATCAGGGGCGATCCGGCTCGAGCGAGGTCACCTCGTAGCGTCCGCTCGTGTCGCGTCCCGCAGTCGCTCGAGGACGACGGGGTCGACCTCGTCCTCGCCGTCCACCCGCTCCTCGAGGTTCTCCACCGCCGCCCACGACCCGAGGCTCGGATGGCCGGCCCGTGCGAGGCGCTCGTCGAGCTCCGTGCGGAGGGCAGGATCGACCGCGAGCCACTCGTCGCGCGGCGTGCGACCGAACAGCGCGTCGTGGAGACCGAACAGGCGGCGCAGCTCGCCGAGCGGATCGGGATGGTCGTCAACGCGGAGGTCGACGAGAGTGTCCGAGAGGGCCGCGTAGCCACCGTCGCGCTCGACGACCAGCAGCGCCGCGGACTGGCGGCCCCGGCTGTCCCCTCCGGCCGCCTCGGCGGCGTCGAGGCAGTCGAGCAGCCGTTCGGCGAGCGTCATCGCGTTGGTCGCCTCGAACGTCTCGGCGAGCGCGTCGACAGTGGCTCCGGAGACGAGGATGTTTCCCTGCGCCGCGTAGCAGCTCCCCGTTCGCCCGCCTGCCCAGGCGTGGCACTCCGCGCCCGTGTACGTCGCCGCGCGACCCTCGCCGTCGACGATGCCGAGCTGGCGCTGCTCGCGGTCGTCGTCGTCGGCGGTGAGCCGCTCGACGACCTCCACGGCCGATAGCCCCTCGCCGAGGAGCCGGAGCCCATCCGGCCCGTAGCGGGGGTTCGCATAGGACTGGGTCGCGACGGCACCGACATGCGGCGTGGCCCACGGGACGACCGACCCCACGGCGAGGAACCTCGACTGAGTCGCAACTCCCCACTGGCCGCGATCGAGGTCGCACGCGCAGATCGAGTACGTTGCGACGGGCTCAGCCATACGTCAGCTCGGGCAGATCCAGGTCGAGGAGCGCTGGATCCGGGACGAGGACGCACGCCACCTCGGGCTGCCTGAGTGCACGCGCCACCGCCTGCGCGTCCGCCGCTCTGACCACAACCGGGACACCCGCGTCGTGCGCGCTCCGCAGCGCCTCGACATCGTCCACCGAGTCGACCACCAGCGCGCCGTCGACGTCGAGCGATCCTTCGAGTGCGATCGCCGGCACACGCCGGCCCGTCGACCCGAACCAGCGCTCGCGCATCAGAGCGTGAGCGGCTCGCCCGGCGACGGCGCCAACAGCTCGATGCCGTCCGGGAGCAGCGCCCGGACCGCGTCGGGCGTGCCGGTCAGGATCGGGAACGTCCCGTAGTGCGACGGGACCACACGCGGCGCGCCGACGAGCTCCGCGGCGAGCGCCGCCTGGTCGGGGCCCATCGTGAAGTGGTCGCCGATCGGCAACACCGCGACGTCCGGGGTGTAGAGCCGCCCGATGAGGGCCATGTCCCCGAACACACTCGTGTCGCCCGCGAAGTAGAGCGTCGGCCCGTCGTCGATGCGGAGCACGAGGCCGCACGACTCGCCGAGGTAGGTGAAGGTGCCGTTCTCGAAGGTGCTCGACGAGTGGTTGGCGTCGGTGAGCGTCACGCGCACGTCGCCGAACCGGACCGTCCCGCCTCTGTTCGGCGACTGGGACATGTCCTGAGGCAGGCCCTTCGACGCGAGCCAGCCGCGGAGCTCGACCTGAGCGACGACAGGGCAGTCGAAGCGCCCCGCGATCGCCAGCGTGTCTCCGACGTGATCGTCGTGCCCGTGCGTGACGACGACGAGGTCGCACCGCTCGGGCTCCCGCTCCGAATCCGGACAGGACGGGTTGCCGCCGAGGAAGGGGTCGACATACACGCGGGTGCCGGCCTCCGTGTCGAGTCGAAAGGCCGCGTGACCGAGCCAGGTGAGCGTGGTCGCCATGTGAGCGAGCCTAGCGCGTCGTTCGAGAGGCTCGCGGAGGACGGGCGGGGCGAGGCTCGGGCCGCCGGGAGGCGGTCGCCGTCAGAGCGGGAGCGACGCGATCGCGTCGGTCGCGAGGTCGACGAGCGGCTGCACGAAGAAGAACGAGCCGATCGTGACGGCGAGCGCGGCCGCGAGCGTCACGTCGAGCAGGAGATCCCGGGGCGGCGAGCCACCCGCAACCACGACCTGGCCGGAAGGCACCTCGCCGGAGCGCAGGTACAGGGCTCGGATGACGTTCAAGTAGTAGGCGAGCGAGAGCGCCGTGGCGAGCACGCCGATCACGACGAGCCACCACCAGCCCGCGGCGTAGATCGCCGAGAAGATGAACAGCTTCCCCAGGAACCCGCCCGTGAGAGGGAACCCGGCCATCGAGAGCATGAACCACCACATCGCGACGCCGACATAGGGACGCTCCCAGCCGAGCCCGGCGAGCGAGTCCAGCGAGACGGCGCGGCCCTGCTCGCGCTCGCGCGCGGCGACGACGGAGAACGCGCCGACACTCGCCGCCGCGTAGGGGATGAGGTAGTAGAGGAGCGCCTCGCCACCGGCCGCGCTGTCCGCGGCGACCGCGATCAGGAGGAAGCCCGCGTGGGAGACGGACGAGTACGCGAGCATGCGCTTCACGTCGCGCTGCGCGATCGCCGCGAGGTTGCCGATCGCGAGGGAGCAGACCGCGAGCACCGCGACGGCGACCGTCCAGATCTCCGACTGCTCGGGGAACGCGGTGACGAGGATCCGGAGCATGAGAACGAAACCGGCGATCTTCGTCGCGGCCGACATGAACGCGGTCACCGTCGTCGGCGCGCCCTGGTACACGTCGGGCGTCCACATGTGGAACGGTGCGGCCGAGACCTTGAAGGCGAGCCCGGCGAGGATCATCGCCATCCCCGTGACGAACAGCGGGTCGTCGGCTCCGGTCGCGTCACGGATCGCCGTGAACCCGAGCTCGCCGGTCGCGCCGTAGACGAGCGCGCAGCCGAAGAGCAGGATCCCGGACCCGAAGCTGCCGACGATCAGGTACTTGAGGCCTGCCTCGAGCGATGCCCGGCGGTGCGTGTCGAGGGCGCAGAGAACGTACAGCGCGATCGAGAACCACTCGAGCGCGAGGAACATCGTCATCAGGTTCGCGGCGGAGACGAAGAACACCATCCCGGCGGTCGCCGCCGCGAGAAGGGCGTAGTACTCCCCGACGTGCGAGCGGCGCCCGTCGCCGGCCGAGAGGAGCACGACGGCGAGCCCGACGAGCGCGATGAGGATCGCCGCGAGCGCGCCCAGGCGGTCCCGTGTCATCGAGTCGACGACGACGGCCGCCGGCTCCGGCGAGCGGTCGAAGACCCAGCCCGCGAGCAACGCGGAGGCGCCGAACCCCGCGACGGAGACTGCGACCGAGAACGCACGCTCGCTCGCGCGCGGGACGATCACGGCGCCGAGGAGCGTCAGCGCCGAGCTCGCCAGGAGCGCAAGCGTCGGCGACAGCGCGAGCCAGTCGACGGACGGGGTGTCGATCACGGGCCGAGCTCTCCCTGTGACCCGATGAACGTCGTCGCCTGGCCGGACGGGAACGACCGCTCGGTGATCCCCGCAGGCCACGCCGTCAGCACGACGAGGATCGCGACCAGCGGGACGAGCAGGATCAGCTCGCCCCCGACGAGGTCGTCCGACTCGTTGCGCACCGCCGCCCCACGGCGCTCGTGGAGGATCCCGGAGATCAGCCGCAGCGCGTAGAGCGCGGCGAGCACCATCGCCGCCACGCCGACCGCGGCGTAGCCCCAGCCCCGGTCGAAGACGCCGGCGAGGATCGAGAACTCCCCGGCGAAGTTCGTCGAGCCCGGCACGGCGAGCGTGTACATCCCGAGCACGAGCACGAGCGTGGCGAGAATCGGGCGCCCCTTGGCCATCCCGCCGAGCTCGGACAGGACGCCGGTGCCGGCTCGTGTCTCGATCATCCCCGCGAGCAGGAAGAAGCACGCGGAGACGAGGCCGTGGCTGACCGAGTGGAGGACGGCGCCGTCGAGGCCCAGATCGTTGGTGGCGAAGATGCCGAGCACGATGAGCCCCATCTGGCCCATCGAGGAGTAGGCGACCACGCCGCGGATGTCCGTCTGGCGGAATGCGAGCACCGACCCGTAGACGAGCGTCGCGGCCGCGAGCACGAGCACGAGCGTGCGGAAGTCCTCGACGGGCTCGGGGAAGTGCGGGAGGACGATCCACACGAGTCCGAACACGGCCGCCTTCGAGACGACGCCCGAGAGCAGCGCCCCGACCTCGGGCGGCGCCTGGGTGTACGTGAGGCGGAGCCAGCCGTGGAACGGGAGCAGCGGCGCCTTGACGGCGAACGCCGCAAGGAAGCCGAGGAAGATCCAGTCGTTCGAGCTCGTCCCCAGCTCGGCCAGCTGGAACGTGCCCTTCGAGACCCCGAGCGCGACGATCGACGCGAGCATGAGGAGCGAGCCGACCATGGTGTAGAGCACGAACGTCACGGTCGCCTTCACCCGCAGCGGGCCGCCCCAGGCGCCCACGAGGACGTAGAGCGGGATGAGCATCGCCTCGAAGAAGACGTAGAAGACGATCAGGTCCTGCGCGGCGAAGACGCCGACGAGCGATCCGACGAGGAAGAGCATGAGGCCGAAGTACGCGCGGGCCCGCTCGCGCTCGGCCCAGGCGCCGTAGCCGATCGCGCAGGCCCCGACGACGACCGTCAGCCCGACGAGCCAGAACTGGAAGCCGTAGAGGCCGACCGCGTACGAGATCCCGAGCTGGTCGAACCACTCGCGCTGGGTGCCGTATTGCTGCACGTCGCTTCCGAAGTCGAAATTCCGGGCGCTCCCGAGCCAGAGACCCACCTCCGCGAGCGCGACCAGGAGCGCGAGCCCGCTCGTCGACTCACGTGAGAGCGGCAGGATCCAGACGAGGATCGCGCCCGCGAGCGGCAGCACGATGAGGGCGGTGGTGAGCATCAGCGGACCACCAGGAAGACGAGCGTCAAGACGGAGACGGCCACCGTGATGGCGAGCGCATACGTCCGCAGGAGGCCGGTTTGGGCGCTCGCAGTGACGGACGCGCCGCGCAGCGTCCCGTCCGCGACCTCGTCGAGCCCGCCCTGGACGACGGGCGCCTCGAACCGGTCCCGGACCCTGACCGCGATCAGCTGCGCCGGCCGCGCGAAGACCACGTCGTAGAGCTCGTCGAACCAGAGCTTGTGCTCGAGCGCGGTGTGGACGGCGCCGTCCGCCACGAGCTCGCGCCCGGCCCGGAACGCACGCCAGGCGAGGAAGATCCCGATCGAGCCCAGCGTGACCGCGAACAGGCTCGTGAGCCAGTCCTCGCCAGCCGTCGCCTGGACGAGCGCCGGTACGACGGGCTCGAGCCACGTCTCGAACGGCTCCCATACGCCCGGGATCGCGAGGAAGCCGATGAACGTCGAGCCCAGTGCGAGCACCCCGACGGGGATCAGCATCGAGCGCGCTCCCTCCCCGTGCTGCTCGCCGTGCGTGTGCGCCGTGACGAGAGCGCTCGGCGCGCCGTGGAAGACGCGGAAGTAGAGGCGGAAGGTGTACAGCCCGGTCAGCAGCGCGCCGAGCAGTCCGCCGATGTAGAGCGTCCAGCCGAGTGGCCCGCCGTACGCCAGCGCTGCGCCGATGATCGCGTCCTTCGACCAGAAGCCGGCGAAGAACGGGATTCCGGCGAGCGCGAGCGATCCGATCAGGAAGGTCCAGCGGGTGTACGGCATCGACTTCGCGAGGCCGCCCATCTTGCGAATGTCCTGCTCCCCGTCCAGGTGGTGGATCACGAGCCCGGCGGTGAGGAAGAGGAGCGCCTTGAAGAACGCGTGCGCGACGAGGTGGAACATCGCAAACGGGTACGCCCCGATGCCCGCGCCGACGAACATGTAGCCGATCTGGCTCATCGTCGAGTACGCGATCACACGCTTGATGTCCCATTGCACGAGCGCGATCGCGCCTGCCGCGAGGAGGGTGATCAGCCCGAGGATCGCCGCGAGGTGCTGGATGTCGGGCGCTGCCTCGAAGATCAGATGCGTGCGGCAGATCAGGTAGACGCCGGCGGTCACCATCGTCGCCGCGTGGATGAGGGCCGAGACCGGCGTCGGCCCCTCCATCGCGTCGGGGAGCCAGGTGTGGAGCGGGATCTGCGCGGACTTCGCGACGGCGCCGGCGAGGAGGCCGAGGGCGAGCAGGGTGACCACGGTGTCCGACAGCTGGCCGCTCTGCGCCGCGGCGAAGACGGTGCCGTAGTCGAGGCTCCCGACTTTGGCGATCGCGAGGAACAGGGCGAGCGCCATCGCCGCGTCGCCGACCGTGTTGACCACGAACGCCTTCTTTGCCGCGTCGATCGCGCTCGTGCGGTCGTGGTAGAAGCCGATCAGGAGGTACGACGCGAGGCCGACCAGGCCCCAGCCGACGAGCAGCAGCAGCAGGTTGCCGCCCATCACGAGCATCAGCATCGAGAAGACGAAGAACGACATGTACGCGAAGTACCGCCGCTCCTCGTCCTCGCCCTTCATGTAGCCGTTCGAGTAGAGGACGATCAGGCCGCCGACGCCCGTGACGACCAGCATCATCGTGAGCGAGAGCGGGTCGACCAGGAGCTCGATGCTCACCTTGAAGTCGCCGGCCGAGAGCCACGTCCAGGCGGTCGTCGTCACCGCCCGGTCGTCGGGATCGCGGCCCAGCGCGTCGACGAAGGCGACGACGGCGCCCGCGAAGCCGACGAAGACCGAGAGTGTCGAGAGCACGCCCGCCTGGACGCGGGTGATCCGCGTCCCGGCGAGCAGGATCGCGCCGAAGCCGACGAGCGGCGCGAGCAGGCAGACCCAGGAGCCCCAGACCATGTCCGCGCTCCTAGCCCCGGAGCTCCGTCAGCGAGTCGACGTCGAGCGGCAGGTTGCGCCGGGCCATGGCGACGATCAGTCCGAGCCCCACGCACACCTCGGCCGCGGCCACCGCCATCACCGCGAGCGCGAAGATCTGGCCGTCCATCTCGCCGAAGAGGCGCGAGAAGCCGACGAACGCGAGATTCGAGGCGTTGAGCATGATCTCGAGCGAGAGGAGCACGATCAGAGGGCTGCGGCGCAGGAGCACGCCCGCGACGCCGATCGAGAAGAGGATCGCCGAGATCGCCAGGTACCACGGAATCCCGGGGCCCATCACGACTCCGCGCCCTCCTCCTCGTCCGCCGAGCGCATCCCGAGCACGACCCCGCCGACGGCCGCCACGAGCAGCACGATCGATGTGATCTCGAAGGCGAGCAGGTGGTCGGTGAGGAACAGCTCGCCGATCGCCGCCGGCGACCCGAAGGCGCCCGTGATCGCAGCCTCGTCCGAGAGTCGCCCGTCGGCGTTCAGCATCAGTGCCACGAAGACGACGGCCAGGAGCGACGCCGTCGCGACGACCGACGCCGTCTGGATGGCGCGCGTGCCGCCCGCCCACGGGGCGTCGGCCCGGCCACCGAGGTAGGCGATGACGAAGAGGAACATCACCATCACGGCGCCCGCGTAGACGAGCACCTGGGCGGCGGCGACGAACTCCCCGGACGCGAGCAGGAACAAGACGGCGAGGGAGGCGAGGTTCCCGATCAGCGAGAGCGCCGACGAGAACGGGTTCGAGGCAGTGATCACGCGGAGCCCCGTGCCGACGCAGGCCGCCGCGGCGACGAGCCAGACGAGCCAGACGAGGACGTTCCCCATCAGGACGACGACTTGTAGGCGGGGATCGGCGTGTCGTACAGATCCGCGTCCTGGACCGGGATTCGCTTGATCGGCTCGGCCAGGAGCATGTCCTTGGTGTAGATCAGGTCGTCGCGCGAGTACTCGGACAGCTCGAACTCGTTCCCGAGCGTGATCGCGTCGAACGGGCAGGCGAGCTCGCAGTAGCCGCAGAAGATGCAGCGCGAGAGGTTGATCTCGTAGATGCGCGCGTAGCGCTCGCCCGCCGAGACGCGGTGCTCGGCCGTGTTCTCGGCCGCGACGACGCGGATACAGTCCGACGGGCACGCGGCGGCGCAGAGCGAGCAGCCGACGCACTTCTCCAGGCCGTTCGCGTGGCGGTGGAGCCGGTGGCGGCCGCGGAAGCGCGGGTAGACCGGCCGCTTGTACTCGGGGTACTGCTGTGTGATCGGCTTGCGGAAGATGTGCTTGAACGTGACCCCGAAACCCTTGAGTGTCCCGAACGGCTGCATGTCAGCGCGTCACCCTAGATCCAGACCACGAGGACCGCGGTGACGACCGCGTTCACGGTTGCGAGGGGAAGCAGCACCTTCCAGCCGAAGCGCATCAGCTGGTCGTAGCGCAGGCGCGGGAGCGTCGTCCGCATCCAGATGAAGAGGAACAGCAGCACCGCGAGCTTGAGCACGAACCAGACCGGCCCCGGCAGCCACGGCCCGTGCCAGCCGCCGAGGAACAGCGTCACCGCGAGCCCGGACAGCGTCAGCAGGTTGATGTACTCGGACATCGAGTAGAGCCCGAATCGCATACCCCCGTACTCGGTGTGGTACCCCGCCACGAGCTCCTGCTCGGCCTCGGGCAGGTCGAACGGCGCGCGCGCGGTCTCGGCCGTCCCGGCCAGGATGAAGATCACGAAGCCGACGATCTGCGGGATCACGTACCAGACGTCCGCCGCCTGCGCGGAGACGATGTCGACGAGCGACAGGGACTTCGCCATGATCACGACGCCGAGCACGGACAGCGCGAGCGAGACCTCGTACGACACGAGCTGCGCGCAGGTGCGCATCGAGCCGAGCAACGCAAACTTCGAGTCGGATGCCCAACCGCCGATGATGAACCCGTAGACGCCGAGTGAGCCGATCGCGAAGACGAGGATGAGGGCGATCGGGACGTCGGCGACGTACCCGTTCACCTGGTAGCCGCCGATCTCCCATCCGGGCCCCCACGGGATCACCGAGAACGTCGTCATCGCGGTGAAGGCCGCGAGGAAGGGCCCGAGGATGTAGAGCACGTCGATCGCGGCAGCGGGGAAGAAGCTCTCCTTGCGGATCAGCTTCACGAGGTCGGCGATCGGCTGCAAGAGCCCGTAGGGCCCGACGCGGTTCGGCCCGTACCTGAGCTGCATGCGGCCCATCAGCTTGCGCTCGATCAGCGTCAGGTAGGCGAAGCCGAACAGGACGAGGTTGATGACGATGACGGCCTTGATCAGCGAGATCCACCACACCTCGCCGTTCGAGCCGCTCGCGGCCAGGAGCCCGGTCACGCCTTCACCACCTCGACGTCAGCGTGGAGGTCGGCGGCGTGCTCGTCGGCGACGCGCGCGACGCCGTCCACGAGCCGTCGGTCGATCCGCGCACGAAGCTCGACCGACGTCCCGTTCGAGCGGATGGCGACGAGGTCGCCGGTCGCGATGCCGCGCCGGTCGGCGTCCGCCAGCGACAGCGCGACCTCCTCGTCGGGCCGCTGGAACTGGAGCTCGGGGACGCGCTCCACCTGGTGGCCGGAGAAGAGAGGTGTGTAGCGCAGCAGCCGCAGCGTGCCGACGAAGTGGCCCGTCGGCGCCGCCGCGGTTGCCGGGGGCGCGGGCCGGGCGGGCTCGGGGGCCTGGTACGGACTTCGTGCCGGCAACGCCGCGTGCTCGCCGAGCTGCTCGAGCCTGAGCCCGCCGTAGATCCGCTCGGAGAGCTCCTCGAAGACGACCGCTGCGTGCGGCGAGAGCTGGGTGTCGAAGCGGGAGGCGAGCTTCGCGAGCCACGCGAGCTCGTCGGGCACCGGCGCCATCACCGTCCGCCGGAGGCGCTGCACGCGGCCCTCGAGGTTCATCGCCGTGCCCTCGCGCTCGAGCGCGGCGGTTGCGGGCAGCACGAGGTCGGCCCAGCCGACAGCCAGCGAGTGGAACATCGTCACCGCGATCACGGCGCCCGCGCGCTCGGCCAGCGCTCTCACACCGGGGGAGGCGGCCGCCTCGTCGCCGGACACGACGAGGAGCCCGATCTCCTCGTGGGGTACCTCGTCCGCGTCCGCCGCTGCCGCCCACGCCTCGGAGACCCCTCGTGGGTTGGGCGTCGCAGGCAGATGGAATGCGCCGCAGCCCGGCTTTCCGGCAAAGCCGAGCTCGTGCGCGGCTTCGGCGAGCCGCGCGCCGCCGCCGCCGCCGGCGCCCGACCACAGGAGCACCGCGCGGTCCGATGCCCGCAGTCGGGAGCCGAGCTCGCTCGTCGGCGCCAGGAGCTCGCGCAGGGCGTCGGCGGCGCCGCCCATCGAGGCCGGCACGGTGCCGCGCGCGCCGATCGTCACGATCTCTGCACCCCCGCGCCGTGCCTTGCGGAGCCAGAGGTCGACGATCGGCGCCCGGTCGACGACCTCGTCGTCGCCCACGACGACCACGAGCTCCGCGTCGCCGATCGTCGAGAGTGGGGCGCGGAAGGCGTCGAGCGCCGCGGACGTGGACTCGTCGAGCACGGCGGAGTGGGCTCCGAGCCCGCGTCGTAGGAGGACGCCCAGCGCGTACGCGATCTCGTTCGTCTCCGACCCCGAGAGCGCCGTCACGATGTTCCCGCCCGCCCCGCGCAGGAGCGCGTCGGCGCGGTCGAGGGCGGCGTCCCAGGAAACGGGCTCGAGCCCGAGCGCGCCGCGGGCGAGCGGCTCGCGGACTCGATCCTCGGCGCCGAGGTGGGGGAACGTGAAGCGCCCCTTGTCGCAGATCCAGCCGCCGTCGACCTCCGGGTGGTTGCGCGACTGGACGCGCTTGACGGCGCCCTCGCGCGTCGTGGCGCGGGTGTTGCACCCGGCAGGGCAGAGCCCGCAGACGGTCGGCACGTCCTGGATCTCCCACGGTCGCGCCTCGAACCGGTACTGGGTCGACGTGAGGGCCCCGACCGGGCAGAGCTCGATCACGTTGCCCGAGAACGGGGCGCGGTATGGATCCTCGCCGAACGTCGCGATCTCCGAGTACGCCCCGCGGTTCCGGGCGATCAGCTGCTCGTCCTCCGCCACGTCGCTCGAGAAGCGGGTGCAGCGGTAGCAGAGGATGCAGCGCTCGCGGTCGAGGGCGATGAGCGGCGAGACCGGGATCGGCTTGTCGAACGTCAGCTTCGGGAACGTCATCCGCGTCGAGCCGGGGCCGTAGCGGAAGGTCAGGTCCTGGAGCGGGCACTCGCCGCCCTTGTCGCAGACCGGGCAGTCGAGCGGGTGGTTCACGAGGATGAACTCGAGCGTTCCCTGCTGACCCTCCGCGGCCCGGGTGGACGTCGCCGCGGTGCGCACGACCATCCCGTCCTGGGCGGTCAGCGTGCAGCCCGCCTGGAGCTTCGGAAGGCCCTCGACCTCGACGAGGCACATTCGGCAGGCCCCGACCGGCGCGCCGAGGCGCGGCTCGTAGCAGAAGACAGGGATCTCGATCCCCGCGGCCTCCGCCGTCTCGACGAGCCCGGTGCCCTTCGGCACCTCGATCTCGCGGTCGTCGACCTTGACCTTGACGACGTCGCTCACACGACGACCTCGAGCGGGCGACGGATCTCCGCGGGGCCGTGATGGGCCTCGTGGACGTCCGTCGGCGCGACGATGCCGTCGAGCGACGAGGAGCCGTGGAAGGGGCACCCGGCCTCCTCGACGTGCTGCAGGAACTCGTCGCGGAACTTCGCGACGTAGCTCGCTACCGCGATCGCGTCCGAGTCGCCGAGCGGGCAGAGGCAGGTGCCGTTGATGCGCTCTCCGACGTCGAGCAGCAGGTCGAGGTCCGCATGCGTCCCGTTCCCCGCCTCGATCCTCTTCAGGATGTGTGTCAGCCACCGAGTGCCGACGCGGCAGGGCGTGCACTTGCCGCACGACTCGTGCTCGTAGAACTGCGAGACCCGCACGGCGAGCTGCACCATGCAGCAGCGGTCGTCGAGGACGATGACCGCGGCCGACCCGATGGCGCTTCCGGCCTGCGAGAGCGAGTCGAAGTCGAGCGTCACCTTCTCGGCCTCCGACGCGGTCAGGATCGGCGTCGAGGACCCACCGGGGATGACGGCCTTGAGCGGGCGCCCGCCGGCGATCCCCCCGCCCACCTCGTGGATGAGGTCGCGCAGCGGGAAACCGTGCGGGAGCTCGTAGTTTCCCGGTCGCTCGACGTTGCCCGAGAGCGAGAAGACCCGCGTCCCCGTCGACTGCTCGACGCCGAGCTTCGCGTACTCCGCGCCGCCCATCTCGATGATCGGCGTCACCGTCGTGATCGACTCGACGTTGTTGACGGCGGTCGGCGAGGCGTAGAGGCCCGCGATGGCGGGGAACGGCGGCTTCGTCCGCGGCTGGCCACGGTAGCCCTCGAGCG
>Ga0207683_10003612_pt1 | contig 13479 bp, 11 predicted proteins | sample KBSM73metaG_FD_184333 | JGI IMG/M metagenome (GOLD analysis project Ga0207683, IMG submission 184333) | Miscanthus rhizosphere microbial communities from Kellogg Biological Station, Michigan, USA - KBS M7-3 metaG (SPAdes) (version 2) | ecosystem: Host-associated > Plants > Roots > Rhizosphere >...
GACATGACGACCCCGCCCCGCAAAGGCATCATCCTCGCCGGCGGTTCCGGCACGCGGCTGCATCCGGCCACGCTGGCGATGAGCAAGCAGCTGCTGCCGGTCTATGACAAGCCGATGGTGTACTACCCGCTGTCGACCTTGATGCTGGCCGGCATCCGCGAGGTGCTGCTGATCAGTACCCCGCAGGACATTCCGCGCTTCCAAGCGCTGCTCGGCGACGGCTCGAAGTGGGGCATCGACATCTCGTACTGCGTGCAGCCGAGCCCCGATGGGCTGGCGCAGGCGTTCATCCTCGGCAAGCGCTTCGTCAACGGTGGACCCAGCTCGCTCGTGCTCGGCGACAACATCTTCTACGGCCATGACTTGCACGGGCTGCTCTCCGAGGCCGGCAACCGGGCAACCGGTGCATCGGTGTTCGCATACCACGTGCAGGACCCGGAGCGTTACGGCGTCGTCGCGTTCGACGGCGATCGCCGCGCGCTCAGCATCGAGGAAAAACCGCGCCAGCCGAAGAGCAACTACGCGGTGACCGGCCTGTACTTCTATGACGAGCAGGTGTGCGACATCGCCGCCAGCATCAAGCCGTCGGCGCGTGGCGAGCTCGAGATCACGGACGTTAACGCCTGCTATCTCGCGCAGGGCGAGCTGAGCGTCGAGATCATGGGCCGTGGTTATGCATGGCTCGACACTGGCACGCACGACAGCCTGCTCGAAGCCGGCCAGTTCATCGCCACGCTCGAGAAACGGCAGGGTCTGAAGGTTGCCTGCCCGGAAGAGATCGCGTTCCGCTCGGGGTGGATCAGCGCCGAGCAATTGGAAGCGCTGGCCGAGCCGATGCGCAAGAACGGCTACGGCCACTACCTCCAACAGGTGCTCAGGGACCGGGTGTACTGATGCAGGTTTCGCCGACTGCCATCGCGGATGTGCTGCTGATCGAGCCGAAGGTGTTCGGTGACGAGCGCGGCTTCTTTCTCGAGAGCTTCAACCAGAAGGCGTTCAACGCCGCAGTGGGTTGTGACATCACGTTCGTCCAGGACAACCACTCGCGATCGCGCAAGGGCGTGCTGCGCGGACTCCATTTCCAGCAGGCGCCGCACGCGCAGGGCAAGCTGGTGCGCGTCATCCATGGCAGCGTTTTCGACGTGGCGGTCGACGTCCGCCGTAACAGCCCGACCTTCGGCAAGTGGGTCGGCATCGAACTGTCGGCAGCCAATCACAAGCAGCTTTGGATCCCGGCCGGCCTCGCGCACGGCTTTCTGGTGACCAGCGACTCGGCCGACTTTCTCTACAAGACGACCGACTATTACCAACCTGCCTTTGAGCGCGCGTTGCGCTGGGACGATCCGGCCTTCGGCATCGCCTGGCCCGACATCGGTGAGCCGCCGACGCTGTCTCCTAAGGATGCGCAGGCGCCGCTGCTCGAATCGAGCCCGCTCGCCTGACGCCGCTCGGCGCGTCGATCGATCAGTGGACTATGGCGTGGGTGTCGCCGGTCCCAGACCGGCGAGGCGAATACGGTCGCGAGAGCTGACCGCTTTCAGAAGTTCAGCGACGAACTTGTCCTGCTCGACATAGGCGCGTGACGGCTCCGGGTCGATCGACGAGACCCGGAACAGCAGGCCGTCCGGGATCTGCCCCGTCAAACCGAGGCGAACTTCGACGATGCGCTGATCGAGCTTGCTGCGGATCGCCCGATCGCCGACCGTGAACCAGTAGGTCACCGGTTCCTTGCGCGCACCGAGGCTGGTGTTCAAGCGTCGCACCGCAATCTGCCCGAACGGCGTGGCGAGTTCGTCCTCGGCGTTCGAATGCAACTGGAAACCTTGCGCCGGATAGCAGACCTCGGGCTTGTGTGCGGTCAGGTCGGCACGCTGGTCATCCCCATAGGCCAGCGACAGCATCACGCGGTAGCCCGATGCATTCACGTAGGTGCGCGTCAGGATCTGGCTGTAGAGCTTGTTCAGCAGTTCCTGGGTCTGCGGATTGACGACCTGCGCCCCTTCTTGCGCGATCTCGCGCCAGCCGCCGAAGTCCTTCGGAACAATGGTCTCGAGCACATAGCGCGGGCCGGCGCCCGACGGTTTCGTCGACGGCCGAGCGGCGACACCGACGCCCGCAGCAACGGTCATCAGGGCAGCGATCACGATCGAGACACCGACGGTTTTCATGGCAATCCGCTCAAATCGGAAAGGCGATTGTAGGGATCGTCGTTGGCGTGCGATGACGTTGGGGGCATCCATCCGCTGGCCCTCCGCTCCACCCGTGAACTGCTGCATGAACCACTGCATCGGCATCGCCGATGCGTCACGCCGTTCCGCTGTTCCGATCGCCCACCCATCGCTTGGCGGCCAGCGCCGCACGAAACAAGCCGCGCGGCATCAGCACCATTGCCAGCGCCGCAAAGCGAGTCGCTGCCGGCAAATGGGCCGGTTGCAGGTGGAGCCGATAGGTCGACATGGCCATGATGCCGTCGGCGCGCATCCGGGCCATCGAACGCGTCGACAGGTAGCGCTGCTTCTCGCGGTAGACCAGCGCAGCCTCGTCGAGCGCGGGCGTCAGCGCCGGAACCACCGATGCGGCGATCGCGCACATCCGCTCGAACCCGAAGAACACCCCGAGCGCGTCGGTCCGCCATGTGAATGCCTCAGGGCCTTCGGCGCGATTCGACACCAGTGGGGCACCCAGGATGCGCACCGGTCGATCCGGCCGATCCAGCATCTCGACGATGTGACCCACGTGCGCGTAGTACGTGCCGCGATAGCGATCGCTCGCGACGCGGCGCCAGCTCCGAAGCTCGAAGAGGCAGGCGCCCATGAAACCGGCCGACCAGAGGTAACGCCGAATTACCTCGTCGGCGGTCAAGGTCGTGTCGACAGACACATCGAGGGCCGGACGGGCCTGTGCCGCGCTTGAGTCCTCGACCAGCGCGTAATTGCACAGCACGAAGGGGTTGTTCGACGAGCCCACTTCCAACACTGCCCGCCCCAGCGCGCCCGGGAGGAAGTAGTCGTCCTCGCCGACCAGCCACGCATAGTCGGTGTCGGCCATCTCGACGACGCGACGGATGTTTTCGTTGATGCCGAGGTTGGTCTCGTTCTTCCGACGCGTCAGGGCCGGGAAACGAAGCACGGCTTCGCTCAGCACGGCGTCGTTGGCATCGCTGCAGGAATCATCGGCGACGAAGATCTGGACCGGCAGGCCGTCCGCCTGGTCGATGATCGAGGCCAGGCACCGACGCAGAAAGTCCGGCCGCTTGTAGGTCGGGATGCAGATCCCGATCGTCTTCATCGATCCGGCCTCAGGCCCCACGCGCCTGCGCTGCGAAGGTCGTCACGCCGCTCGCGCGGTCGACCGCCCGCTTCATCGTCTCGAGGATGCGTGGCACGTTGCAGCTCGCGCTGTACTCCGCCTCGATGAGGGCCCTGCCCCGCTGGCCCATCCGTTGCCGCTCGGCCGGATCCGCGAGCATGGCCTCGATGGCAGCGGCGAGCTCGTCGCCGTTGCCGATGCCGGTGATCAGGCCGGTCTGGCCGTGCCGGACCAACTCGGTGTTGGCGCCGGTATCCGTCCCGATCACCGGCAGGCCCATCGCCATCGCCTCGATGAATACCCAGAGCGGACCGATGTCGGCGAAGGTCGGTACGACAGCGACGTCGCATGTTGCGTACAGGTCGGTGAGCCGCTCGTCGTTCGGATGGAAGTCGGCATGGACGTGGACGTGGGGCGGCAGCGCCGTCGGCGCCTGGCGGGTCACGAGATGCAGCTCCGCGACGTCCTGAAAGCGATTCTTGAACACATCGAGCAGAAGCTCACCGCCCTTGCGGATGAAGTCGCCGCCGACGAACAGGATCCGGAGCCGACGGTCGGCCGATTCTGGCGCCGGCGGGCGAGGCTTCCAGATCTCGAGGTCGATGCCGACGTGGATCGGATGAACCCGGTCCACCGGGGCGCTGCAATGTTGGACGAGGACATTGGAGACCCAGCGCGAAAACGGAATGAACTCGTCAGTGTGACGCACGCGCCAGTGGTCGATCGCAAGCCGGAGCTTCTGACGCCAGACCGGCTTGGACAACTCGTGCGGGTAGAGCGGATAGGTCGACCGGTCGATGATCGGTGCTTCGTCGTTGCTGCTGATGTGCAGCGGCCGCTTGGCCAGGTAGTTGCGCAGGCTGCACAGCACATCGGCCTCGAACAGATGCACCATCACCGCATCCAGTTGATCGAGTGCCCCGAGGACCGGCCACGCCTGCTGCAGCACCCGCACCCGCATGAAGAGCGGCTCGGGCAAAAAGCGCAGCCGGCTCGGATGGTCGGGCGGCGTGTAGTGACTCACCGGCGCCCAGGAAGATTCGACTTCGGCGTCGCGTTCGGCGTACTTGCGCAGATTCTGATAGCGCGTCAGATTGCCCAGCGTCGTGTTCAGCACGAAGCCGAACCGGTAGCGCCGGTCACGCCACCCGTCTTTTCGTTGTCCCGCAGCAGTCATTCGGTCGGCATCGATGTCGATTCTCGGGTCGATGGTAGGGGCGTCCCGGACGACGCCCTGTCCACCCGGCGGGTCAGCGCAAGGTCCGCCGCTGCGGCGGCAGCGACTCCATCACCCAGGACCAAGGCAAAATTGGGGCCTGCAATGGCTTACCGGCCACCGCCGCGACCCGTTCGACAAGGCCCGCAGTGAAGTTGTCGACCGAGTGGAACGCCAGCAGCCGCGCCGTGGCGGCGCCTTCCCGGTAGTCTGCGCTAGCGTCCAGTGCCGCGGAAAGGGCCGATGCGAATCCAGTTGTATCTGACGGATCGACGGTCCGCCCGACGTCGAATCGCCGGACGACGGCGCGGGCCCAGCCGTGATCGTTGGCCATCACCGGCACGCCGGCGGCCAGGCTCTTCAGCATCAGCGACGACAGACCGGCGAAGCGGTGATAGACCGACAGGTGCAGGTCGAGTGCGCAAAACGCGGCCTGCAGCTCGCCGGCACTGAGAAAGCGGTCCATCACGACGACGCGACCGGCGCGCACCAGATCCTGGTAGTCGTCGCGCAGAAGTTGCGCATACCCGTCCGCAAGCCGGCCCGCCAGGAGCAGTCGGTCGTCGGTGGCCAGCGTCGAGGCGCGAAAGGCAGCGAGCGTCGCCGGCACCGCCTTGCGGGCGTCGAGGTCACCGATCATGCCGAGGTAGCGTCCACCCGGATCGAGGCCGAGCGCCTGTCGGGCCGCCAGGCGCCCGATGCGCGACGGCTGCGGCACCGGATCGCCGGCCGCACGCGCCATCGCCGCCCACGGCAATCGGCGGTCGACCGCGTCTTCGTACTGAAGGAAGTTGACGAAGTTCAGGCAGTCGAAGACGCCCGTCTTCAGCAACTTTCCCTGGAGCGCACTGAGGAGCCGCTCGGCCACGCCGTCACGCGCGGTGTACCCCTTGTAGTGCAGGACCGCCTCCAGATGGAGCCGGCGAACGCGTCCGCCCTGGCCGGCGAGCGCATGCAACGGCAGCGCCAGGACCTGCTCGTCAGCCGACGGCAGGAAGACGCAGTCGGGCTGGTGCCGGTCGATCGCGTCGACCACGTTGCGGCCGAGCTGCGCGCGGAATTTGACCCGCATTCGAGCATCCGGCACGCGGACCTCGCGGTCGAACCGCACGTTCGGCAGCGCTTCGACGGGGCCGAGCTGTTCGGCGAACCGGGGCGACGCTGCCGCCAACCCGGTGACCGCGACGACCACCTCATCGCAAATCGAGGCGAGCCGCGGAACCAGACATTCCAGGTAATTGAAGTAATGTCCGCCTTGCCATTGCTCGAAAACGAGCGCCCTCATGCTCGATGGAGGGCGGGCGTAGTGAAGTCGGGCAATGAAGCCGTCGGCATCTGGAAAGCGAGCGGGGATCGAAGTGCCATGCGGAGCGCACCGAGGTCACCGGTCCGGTGCCCTGGGTGACGAAGGGCTTCGTCCCCGCACTCGCCGACGGCGAGGCAGCGAAGCCCAGCCGCAAGGTTAGTTGATCTTTGTATCGATCCGCCGGTGCTGGCTCACCCGGGCGGGTGCCGACCCTCGGATCAAGGGAGGGCCTCGCCCTCGCGACGCCGGACGGCGCCTCCGCCGAGATCAGTTACCCTGGAACTCCAGCGTCGTGCGGCCGTCGCCCATGTTCGCCGCGCCGCAGTTGCGCCGCTCGCGCATGCACTTGATGCCCCACAGTTCGCTGATCGTCGGATCCCAGCCGTTCATCCAGTCGCCGTGCATCGAATAGCCGGCCGGAGTCGACGGGTCGTAGCTGTCGGAAGACAGTCGCCACTTGCTGATGTTGCCGTCGGCCGGCAGCACGTATTCGACTGCGAACGTGATCGCCGGCAGTACGACTGGGTGGGTCGCCGGGCAACGGTATTGCCGATAGGGGTCGCCCGTCCAGAACGCAACCGGATAGGCCATGTGGCTCTTGTGATCCGGGCTGTCGAGGTTCACACCGTCCCAGCACTGCGGAAACGGGACACGGGCCCACAGTTCGTCACCCGGCTGGCAGTTCTTCGGAATCGCGCTGCCCGTGGTTCCAGCGCGGTCGGAGCCGACCGCCGGCATCATGCAGCCGAAGCTCGCGACGCCGCCGGCCGTGCTGCGGCCACCTTCACCCGCGATCATCTTCAATCCCTTCGGGATCGGCTGCATCACGCTGTTGTCGTTGAAGTACTGCCAGAACCCGGTCTTGTAGTAGATCAGCAGGACCTTCGGCGCGATCGGCTTGCCGCTCGCCGTGTCGATCATCGACGGCGTCCAGTAGCCGCTCAGATTGATCGTTCCGCCGCGGCACGATGCATTGCCCTTCGAGCGGATGTTCTCCGACGTCGTGTTGGCGTCGATCCCGGTGTTGCCGAAGAACGTGTGATGGTGGGCAGCGCCGGCCTGGCCCGGGTAGACGATCGGATCGTCGTAGCTCATCTTCGACCAGTTGCAGAGCAGCCGGAATGCGCCGTCGGCTTCCCAGTCGCCGGGCGCCGGTGCCGGTGGAATCGCGCCGGGTGCGGTGAGCATCACATTCGAGACGCCGGGTTGTGGAACCGGCTGGCTGCTGGTGTCGACGGCGATGCCGCCGTGCACCACAGTCTGCGATGTCGTCGGCGTCGTGCTCGGGGTCGTGATGGCCACCGTGGTGTTGATGGTAGGCGCCGGCGCGGGCGCTGGGGCTGGCGCGGCAACCGGTGCGGGTGCAGCGCTCGGTGCCGGCGCAGGTGCCGTCACCACCAGGTCGCTGCTGCTGGCCGCAATCTGGCACTGCATCGCCAGACCGGTCATCTTGTCGTTGCCGAAGAAGGCGTCGGTGCACTCGCCGGTTCCGCTGACGACCTTCGTTGTCCACTTCGAACCCGTTCCGTAGCGAACCGTCCCGGCCGAGGCCAATGTGAAGGCCTGGCCTTCCATCGCGATGGTCATGTAGCCTGCGCCGTCGGAATTGCGCTTCGATGCAGCGATCTGCACCGTCGGCGCTCCGCCGCTGCCGAGGGCCGAAGTCAGATCGCTCTGTCCCGAGGTCGACCCGTTCAACAGGTCGTCGGTCGAGATCACGCCGGTGCCTCCCCCGCAGGCCGAGACGACGGCCGCAGCCATCAGGGAAAGACATCCGCTCATTCGCGGAATTCTGGACGATTGCTTGATCATGATGCTGAGGCGGGTTTCGGGCTTGAATGACGACGCGGCCGGAAGCCGAAAAGGGAACGACGGGTCGTCTTGGGTGCGAAGCGGCCGTTCGACATGGGTACGTTCATTTCGACAGCGAGGCGCCCGCCTTGACGGCCGATTTGTTACCGGTGGAACTGGTGTTTCGGGCGTGCAATTCGTCATGAACCCACGCCCGTTCGCGCGCCGTTTCGTGTCGCTCTCAACACTTCGGCGCCGATGCCGAAGACACTTCCGCCTGCCGGTACGCTGCGACTTCTCGGCATCGCCTTTCCGCGGCCTCGCAACAGGCCGTCCCGCCATCCACCCGCTCGCCTGGGCAAGCCGGTGAACACTCCGCTACGGCAGATGACCGACGGTCAGCGACAAGCTTCCGCTCCCGACAGCTATTACCCCTGGTTCGATTGGCTGCGCTTCGTGCTCGCCAACGTCGTCATGCTGGTTCACTTCGGCATCATTCGCGGCTGGTCGCACGCCGGCGACTTCGCGGTGCAGGCCTTCTTTGCGCTCAGCGGCTGGCTGATCGGCGGTTTGCTGCTCGAGCAATCGCGCAGCGATCTGCCGCGGTTCTTCTTCAACCGCGCGGCGCGGATCTGGGCACCGTACTACCTCGCGCTGCTGTTCCTGGTCTCGGCCAGCCTGCTGCGCGAACCGGCGACCGCGAAGTGGCTGGAGATCGTCTTCTACAAAGGCACCTTCGTCTACAACCTGTTCGGCACGCGGCAACTGGCCGACCATGTGAAGGAGATGCCGCTGGCCGGAACCGGCAGCCACTTCTGGAGCGTCAATGCCGAGGAGCAGTTCTATCTCCTTGCGCCGCTGCTGTTGGTGGTCGCGGCGCCCCGCTTCGGACGCAATCCGATCACGTGGGCTGCGCTCGCGTTGTGCGCCTATGCATTCGACATCTACGCCAGCATCGTCTTCGGCGTGCTGGCCGCGACGCTGCACCGCCGCTTCCCCGACTTCCATCTGCGCCCGCTGGCGCGCGTCGGCCTCGCTGGTGTCCTCATCGCAGCAACGCCCTGGCTCTTCGCCGACCACGCCTACCGCTACGCAGCGCCCTGGGCGGCGATCGCGATCGTGTTGCTGCTGGCGATTCGGGGCACGAAGCACCCAGGGGGAACCTTGGCCGGCGGGCTTTCCTATCCGCTGTACCTGAATCACTGGATCGGCGGCTTCACCGCCACCGTGCTGCTGATTCCGCTCGGCCTCCGGCAGTCTCCGGTGCACCCGGCGCTGTCGGTGGCGCTGGCGATCGGTTTCGCCGCGGCGCTTTACTGGTGGATGGAACGCCCGCTGCTGGCACGTCGCCGCCAGCTCCATACGCCGCTGCGTGCCAAGGTCACCACCGGGATCGCCTACACGATGGTCATCGTCGGCGTGTTGGTCGGCATCCGCTTCGCTGTGTGAAGACGCGGCTCAGGCCGCCTTCATCACCTGCCGATAGCGGTCGATCATGCGATCGACCTTGACGTCCCAGTCGTAGAGGCGGCGCGCCTTCTCCAGACCGTTGCGCCCCATGCGCCGGCGCTCGTCGGGAAACTGCGCGAGCCGCACCATCGCATCGGCAAGACCATCGACCAGCGCGTCCGGCCCGGTCGGTGCGACGAGCACGCCGCAATCATCGTCGAGGTAGTCGAGCGGCCCACCCCATGCCGTCGCGATCACCGGCTTGCCCATTGCCATCGCTTCGAGAACGACCGCACCGCCGCACTCGAGCAAACTCGGCAGCACGAGGCCATCGGCGCGCCGCAATTCCCGCGCGCACTCCGCCTGCGGCAGCCAGCCGAGCCAGTCGATCGTGCCGGCGGCTGCCGATCGCGCCCCGCCTGCCTTGACTTCGGCGACGCCGAGCTGCGCGGCGAGCTGCTCGAGCCGTGGACGCTCGACACCGTCGCCGATGATCACGAGCCGGATCAGCTGTCGCTTGCGCGCTTTTGCAAAGGCTCGGATCAACAGATCGACCGCCTTCCAGTCGACAAGGCGGCCCATGAACGCGAACGTTGTCACCGACGTGGGCGCTTTCGATTGCGGCTCACCCTGGTTCCCTGTCCAGACGTTGAAATCGACACCGTTCTCGACCATCTCCTCGACCGGTGCGGTGCCGTCGAGCGGAAGCGCCTGCCAGGTCCGCTTGTTCGCGACGAGCAGCAACGCGGCGCGACGCTTTCCGGGAATGAGCCGATTCAGCAGCCGCGAAGTCGCTCGCGCCACCTTCAGCAATGCGCGGCCTGCTCGACCACTCGCCGGCCGAAACGCCGGCGGCCATTCCATGCCGCCGTTCATCGGGCCGATGACGACCGGCACGCCGAAGCCATGGAGCAGCGACGGCTCACGTGGCGAGACCGGCATCGGCTGATGGATGACGTCAATGCGCTCCTGCATGACCAGACGGCGGACCAGACGCCGTTGTTCCAGCTGCGACGAGAAGCGCGTGACGAATCCGGTCGTGAGGTACGCCACCCCGGCCGGGAGGCGGCGGCCGATCCGCCACATGGTCTTGTGCAACCAGGCGTCTTCGACGTAATGGATGCGCGGATCGTTGCCGTAGAGCTGCGTCAGCTCGTCGCGGGTCCGGGCATGGCTGATCAGCCAGACGGGTGCGCCACGAGACCGCAGCACGCGAAAGTAATGCAGGGGCAACGCGGCTTCGCCGCCGAAGCGGGCCGATGCATGGTCGGCCACGATCAGTACCCGCGGGATGTCGGCCCCTCGAGGGCCCTTCTGCTCCACGCTCATGCCGACGTCATGACCCCTGTTCGGGTCGGCGCGGCAGCACCCGCGCGGGCACGCCGACGGCCGTAGCCCACGCCGGCACGTCGCAGACGACGACGGCATTGGCGCCGATCAGCGCGTGGTCGCCGATCTTCACCAGCCCGATGACCTTGGCTCCGGCACCGAAGTCGACCTGTCCACCTATGATCGGCACACCGGACTCGTCTGCGCCGAGCGTGACCTGCTGGAAGATCAGGCAGTTCGGACCGAGCACGACGTCGCCGTGGATGACGACGCCGTTCGGATGCGGGAGCTGCAGCCCGCCGCCGATCCGGCAGCCGAGCGGGATGTCGGCGCCGGTCACGATGCTCCAGAACCGGTGCCGCAGAACGGCAATCTTGCGCAGCACCGCATGCCACGGGTTGGTCGAATCGACCAGGCGCTGGTGCAGGCGCAGGCTGGCCAGCAGCGATCTCGACGGCGACCAGCTCCAGAACGACTTGGCTTCGCGCGACCAGTCCGGCACGCTGGCCGAGTAGCGCTCGCGCGAGGCCGTCGCCACCGGCGGCAGTAGTTCGACGGACAGGCTGTCGGAACTCATCGGTCTCACAGGTGCAACAGGAACTCGGCGCCCCAGTCGTGCAGGATGCGGCGCATCTGTTCCGAGGCACCCGAAATCCCGCCGCTGCTTCGACCGCCGGCAAGCGCCAGCAACAGGACCGCAACGAACGCACTGTCCGCATGTGTCACGCCGTCGAGCCCGATCCGCAACGAGTTGCCGTCACGCGCCGCGGACGTCAACGCGGCGCGCAGCGGCGCGAGGCCGGCACGCGTCCACGCGCCCTTCAGCGACAACTGCGTTCGTCCCGGCTCGCGCAGCGCCTCGAGTGTCGGCGGGTCGGCGAGACGGCTCGAATCGGCGTCGACACGCAGGCGCCACGCCCTGGGAAGGACGTTGCGGCACAGCATCTCGACGAAGACCAGGCCATCGTTCGAATAGCGGCGCCACAGCGACGGCTCTTCCTTGATGCGCCACAGCCACTCGAGCCCGAGCACCTGCAAGAGGCGCGGCGCGCGCGCGACCGTGCCGGCTGCAAAGTTGATGACTGCCCCGAGATGACACAGCACCGGCGCGGTGAGCCGGCTGCGATTGCGCTCGATCCAGGCCTGGCCCTTGCGCGCGCCGAGCGCGACGATGACGAAGTCGGCGCCGCTTCGGTTGATGCGTTCGATCGTGTCGTCACCGCTCAGGGCTTCGACCGGTGCAAACGGCGCCTCTTCGTAGCCGACGCAGCGCAGCCCCCCGGCGCGCCGCTCGAGCGCGGCCGCAGCCGCCTGGCCGGCGCCAATGGGACCTCCGAAAAAGTAGACCGTGACCGGCGGACCGGCATGGGCGAGCAGGCGGTCGAACAGCTCCGATCCTGCCACCCGTTCCGGAATCGGCAGCTTCAGCAAACGGGCCATCCAGACCAGCGGCATACCGTCGGCCAGGCACAGATCGCTGCCGATGACCGAGTCGCGGAACTCGGCGTCAGTCTGCGCCGAGATCACGAAGTTGAGGTTCGGCGTCGCGATCACGCAGCGCGTCTTCGAATGCGCCGCATGCCGCACCTTCTCGACCGCGGACCGCATGTCGATCGCATCGATCGGCAGGCCGGCGATGCAATAGACGTCTCGGTCGAAGTCGGTCGCAGGCAGTGCCAAGCTGGCTGAGGACGACGGCATGGCGGTCGAGGTGCCCATGTTCATGGCTCAACCGGGACCGTCGCGGCGGGTGCGAACCCACTGCAACTGACGGCTGCGCAGCATGCGCAGGTACATCGGCACCTTGCGCACGGCGTAGAGAGGGGCCAGCAGCATCTCGCTGAAGTGCACAGCGTTGCGCCCGAAGGCCAGCCACGCCAGTCCGACCACTGCGATCAACAGCGTGACCATGCCGCCCGCCACGAGCAACGGCAGCGACACACCTGCAAATGCCAGCAATGCGGATGCTGCAAGCAGCATGAACAGAGCCAGCGCGAGCGTGGCCAGGGGCGGAACGCACAGGTCGAGCGCCATCGAGAAGAGGCGTCCGTCGCCCTTGCGAAGCGCCAAGCCGAGCATGCGGGGACCGACCTTGGCGATGACGCCGAGGTGCCCGTGCTCCCATCGCGTGCGCTGGCTCTCGATCCCATCGGTGCGGGTCGGAAACATGCTCGTCACGAGCGCGGCCGGACAAAAGCGCGGCGGCGTTCCGGCCGCCGCCAAATCGAGACCGAGTTGGAGGTCTTCCACGATGTGACCCGAGGCGAGCGGAGCCTCACGAATCGTCGACCACGGGAACGCCATGCCGGTTCCCATCAACTGGCATGGCAGACCCAGGCGCCAGAAACCGAGTGCACGCACCTGGTTCTTCACGATCCACGCGAAGGCGGCGATGCGCAGCCGGGTGCTGGCGCCGGCGGGCGCATGCATCAGGTAGAGCGCCTGCGCAGGCCGGCCGGTCGCCGCGCACTGATTCGCGAGCCGGTCGAACGCATCGCCCTCGACGAGGCAGTCGGCATCGACGATCACGACGATCTCGGGAGGCCGGGTTGCCAGGTGGCGCACGCCGAAGTCGAGCGCATAGCCCTTGCCGCGTCGGCTGGTGTCGAATCGCTCGACGACTTCGGCGCCTGCCCGCGCAGCGATGCCAGCGGTGTCGTCGCTGCAGTTGTCGGCGACGACCAGCAGGCGGTCGTTCTGCCGCAGGCGAGCCTTCACCGCAGCGATCACCGGCGCGATGCCGGCGGCTTCGTCATGCGCCGGCATCAGGACCGCGATCGAGGGGCGCGACGGCAAGTTCATCCCGTCGCGCTGGTCGAAACGCCGACCCGGCCACACGGCCACGACCACTTGAACCGTCAGCACCAACAGCGGAACGAGCAGGAGTGCTGATGCCGCCAGCAGCAGCACCTCGATTCCGGCCAGGACTGGGGTCATCGCTTCAGCTACGCACCGTCGATGCCGCGGCGAACAGGTTCGCCAGCTTGCCGGCTTCGACGTCGATGTCGTGGCGCGCAAGAACGCGGGTTTGGGCTGCACGTCCCATAGTCGCCAGCACGTCGGGCGCAGTCGTCAGGCA
>Ga0207683_10003613_pt1 | contig 13478 bp, 13 predicted proteins | sample KBSM73metaG_FD_184333 | JGI IMG/M metagenome (GOLD analysis project Ga0207683, IMG submission 184333) | Miscanthus rhizosphere microbial communities from Kellogg Biological Station, Michigan, USA - KBS M7-3 metaG (SPAdes) (version 2) | ecosystem: Host-associated > Plants > Roots > Rhizosphere >...
AACGGTATTTCCAAATGCCTCATGAATTTTTCTGTTGTCAATACCCATGCAGATGATCGCCTTCACCTTTTCTTTTACCAGGTCCATTATCAATGAATAATCATTTCCTTTATCAACTCCCCCCAATATCAGGATCGTTGGTTTTTCCATACTTTCCAAAGCATACCATGTACTGTTTACATTGGTCGCCTTGCTATCATTGATAAACTCAACACCACGTACTGTTGATACATATTCCATCCGGTGTTCGAGACTTTGAAAAGTTTGTACGGCTTCCCGGATCTTTTCCTTTCGAATCTCCATTGTAGCAGCAGCCAGGCAGGCGGCCATCGTGTTGTACTGATTGTGCTTCCCCTTTAATGCAAAATCAAAAACACTCATGGCAACAAAATCAGATCCCGTCCTTACGTACATGTCTCCGTCCTTTATAAATGCTCCATTTGGTACTTCATTTCTCATAGTGACTGGTAGTTGGTTTGATTGTATTTCAAATTGGTTCAGATATTTCATGGTTACTTCATCATCCGCATTATAAATAAAATGATCATCGCCCGTCTGGTTCATTACGATCCTGAATTTGCTGCGGATATAGTTTTCAAAATTGTATTCGTAGCGGTCAAGGTGATCTTCAGTGATATTGGTGAGTATGGCTATATCAGGTCTGAATGTTTTGATATCATCCAATTGAAAACTGCTGATCTCTGCTACGTACAATTGTTTCGGATTTATGGCAACCTGTCTTGCAAATGAATAACCGATATTTCCAACCATGCCACAATTCAATCCCGCTGTTTGGCAGATGTGATAGGTCAATGCCGTGGTAGTTGTTTTTCCATTGCTCCCGGTAATGGCGATGGTCCTGCTGCTGCCTTTAAACCGGTAAGCCAATTCTATTTCACTGATGATCTCAATTCCCTTTTCCCTGATCTTTTTTACCAGTTCGTTCTTTTCGCCGATACCAGGACTCTTTACTACCTCATCGGCACTTAAGATTTTTCCATCAGTATGCTTTCCTTCTTCAAAATCAATTCCGGCCATTTGCAACTCGTTGCGATAAATTTCTTTCAAAGAACTTTCGTCGGTAAGAAACACGTCATACCCCTGTTGTTTTGCGAGCAGCGCGGCACCTACTCCGCTTTCTCCTCCGCCTAGTATGACCATTCTTGTACTCATAACTCATCACACGATGTACGGAAGTTGGTTCTTCAAAAGCATTAGATCATTACTGCACCACAATCTGATCTGGATTACCCGATCATTATCGGGATGGCTTTTCACGGATCTTGATTGGTGGTTCTCCAGTAAATGCCTTTCCCTTCTTACTTACTATTATCCCGCTCTATCGCATCTTTAAAGTGGCCACCGAAAACAACACACACAAAACAGTTATAATCCAAAATCTTGTTACAATTTTTGCTTCATGATACCCTTGCTTTTGATAATGATGGTGAAGTGGGCTCATTAAAAAGATCCTCCTTCCCGCACCATACTTTCTCTTTGTGTACTTGAAATAACTTACCTGCAAGACCACACTGAGATTTTCTACCAAAAACACACCGCAGAAAATGGGTATTAATAATTCCTTATGAACGATAATTGCAATAGCCGCTATAATACCGCCAAGTGTCAAACTGCCTGTATCACCCATAAAAACCTGCGCCGGGTATGAGTTATACCACATAAAGCCAATACATGCCCCTATCATGGCTGCGATGAAAATTGACAGCTCTGCCAGGTTGGGTATGTACATTATGTTCAAATAGTCTGCAAGGAAAAAACTACCACTTGCATAAGCGAAAATGCCAAGCAGCACACCAATAATTGCAGAGGTCCCTGCAGCAAGCCCATCTAATCCATCGGTAATATTGGCTCCATTCGACACCGCAGTAATAATAAATATTACAATGATGATATAGAGTATCCAACTGTAACTTCTCCAGCTTGCAGGTAATAATTTTGAATAATTGAATTCATGGGTTTTTACAAACGGAATAGTAGTAATCGGTTCTTTTGTTACAACAAAATGTTTTTCCTTTCCATTAAACGGAACTGTCCGGATCGTTGAATCACTCGCCTTAGGGGTTCCGATGTATTCTCTCCATATTGTTACGTTGTTATTGAAATAAAGTGTTGCGCCTACAATGATCCCAAGGCCAATTTGCCCAAGGACCTTTAACCAGCCTGCCAATCCATCTTTATCACCTTTTTTATAGGGCACTCCCTGTTCTTTTGCAATTCTTTTCGCTCTTAGTTTCAAATAATCATCTAAAAAACCAATGATGCCCAACCAAACCGTACTTATTATCATTAACCTGATATATGCTTTATGAAGATTTGCGAGTAATAAGGTCGGAATAAGAATGGAAAGAATAATGATAATGCCTCCCATGGTAGGTGTTCCTTTCTTCGTCTGCTCACCAGCTAATCCAAGGTCGCGCACGGATTCACCGACTTGTTTTCTTCTTAAATAATTGATCAGCCTGCGACCAAATAATGTAGCGATCACCAGCGACAACAACATGGCCAACAATACGCGGAACGTGATGAATTCAAAAAGCCCACTTCCCGGAAAGTGTATGTTCTGTCGTTTAAACCAATCAAATAAATAATACAGCATTGGCGCTGGTTTAACTTCGCCCTCTCATCCCTCTCCGCAAGGAGAGGGATTTCGGGCTCTTAGTTTTTCAATCGATCATGGGTAATGAGAAAATCAGGTACTACCATGACTGTTTATTCGTCCGTCCAAGACATCTTTGATCGTCAGTCGTGAGTCGTCAATCGTGAATTTGATTTTCCAGAAATCAGTAACGTACTCACGATTCACGTCTCACGTTTGACGATTATTTATCTAACAATTCAAACATCTCATTCACCACTTCCTTATCATCAAAATGATTCTTTACTCCTTTTACCTCCTGGTATTTTTCATGTCCCTTTCCTGCTACCAGGATTATATCTTCTTTATTTGCCAAACTGATCGCAGTTTTTATTGCCTCTTTCCTGTCAACTATTGAGATATATTTTCGTCTGGCTGCCGCACTTACACCTGCTTCCATATCTTTTATGATTTGCACCGGGTCTTCACTTCTCGGGTTATCGCTCGTGAATATCACTTTGTCACTGTGCTCACAAGCCACTTCCGCCATTATTGGTCTTTTTGTTTTATCCCTGTCACCACCGCAGCCCGCAACTGTTATTATTTTTTCAAATCCTTTTTTTAATTTCCTGATCGTCGCCAGCACATTTAGTAATGCATCGGGCGTATGTGCATAGTCCACGATAGCCATCACCTTGTCTTTTGCCGATAACACGTAATCAAATCTTCCTTCCGCACCCGTCAGCATACTTAAGTTGCGCAATACCTCCTGCTTGTCTTCTTCTAAACAAACTGCCGTTCCATACACAGCTAACAAATTGTAAGCATTGAATTCACCGATCAATCTGAAATGAACTTCCTGGTCGTTTATTATCATCACTAAACCGGTCAAGCTGTTATCCAGGATCTTTCCTTTGAAATCGGCCACAGTTTTTAAACTGTAGTAATACTTCTTTGCATTCGTGTTCTGCAACATCACCGTTCCCCGCTTATCATCTGCATTACTAATTGCAAACGCAGACGATGAAAGCCCGTCAAAGAATGACTTCTTTACCCGGATATATTCATCAAAACTTTTGTGATAATCCAGGTGATCATGCGTGATGTTGCTAAAAACCCCTCCCGCAAAATGCAATCCTGTGATCCGGTGCTGATGTATGGCATGTGAACTGGCCTCCATGAACACATGGGTACATTCCTCTTCGACCATTTCTTTTAGCAATGCATTCAAACTAAGGGGGTCAGGCGTCGTGTGTGTTGCTGGCACAATCCTGTCACCAATATGATTTTCAACAGTACTCAACAGTCCGCACTTATATCCCAATGATGTAAAGAGCTTGTATAATAATGTAGCAATCGTTGTTTTTCCATTTGTTCCCGTTACCCCTACCAACTTCATCTTCTCTGACGGCTGATCAAAAAAATTATGAGCAATGAGACCAGTCGCTGCTGCGCTGTTTTCCACCTGCACGTACGCAACACCCTCTTTTTTTTCTAAAAGAGGCCCTTCATACACAACTCCGACCGCACCTGCTTCAATGGCACTATTAATGAACTGGTGTCCATCAGCTGCAACCCCTTTTACTGCAATAAATAAAGAACCGGTTTTAATTTTTCTCGAATCGATTTGCACATCGTTTATTTCCAAATCTGTACTTCCAATTACCGACCTGATGTTTACCTTATATAATATGTCTCTTAATCTTTGCACCTGGCCGATTATTAAACCTTAAACACTAATTTCACCCCAATTCCACAAGCACTGTAAAACCTTTGGTTAAAGGTGTGCCCGGTGGAATCGACTGATTAATTATCTTTCCTTTCCCTTTCACAACAACTTTTATCCCTGTATTTTCAAGCAAATACAATGCATCTCTGAGACCCATACCTTTTACATTGGGCATAAACTTTCCCTGGACATTTGTTCCTTTTACAACGGGTACTGCATTCCTTGCATACACACTGCTCCAGTTATTTTGTGCAGCCGAATCGCTGTAACGCACATCCAGTTTTGAGAATATATTTTTTATATCCTTTGTATAACCGGCATAGAAATAACCTGAACTATCTTTTGTTGTAACATAATTTGGAGCATCTTTCTTTTCCACATACATCGCATATAATTTTGTAGCTATCTCCCTGAACACAGGTGCAGCTACCTGGCCGCCATAATGTAAAAAAGCATGAGGCTTTGTGCGGATCACAACAATGCAAGTATATTGAGGTTGCTCAGCAGGAAAATATCCCACGAAGGTTGCCTGGTACACACCGTCATTGTATTTGATATTTCCATCTGCCACATGAGCTGTGCCTGTTTTACCGGCAACAGCGAACGGCATGTCTTTAAAAGCCGGTTTGCCTGTTCCTATTTCTACCACGGCTCTCATGCACTCCTTTGCTGCTTTCACCACTTCTGGTTTGCAAATTTTTTCTTCTAGCACAGTGGGTTGAAATGGCCTGATATCATTTCCGTTGACGCTGATACTATTTACCAGGTATGGCCTTACCATTCTTCCATTGTTCGCAATAGCATTGTAAAGCGCTAATGTATTAAGAGGGCTCACCTGTATAGCATAACCAAAGCTCATGGTGATCATGTTCATCAATCCTCCATGCTTATTGTCAAGAGGAGCCAATCTTGGTTTTGGTACATCTTTCAGATCGATGGTTGAAGGAATATCCAGGTGGTAACGATGAATGTATTCTTTAAACTCTTTCGGATTATTTGCAAAAGCTTTGTAGGCTAGCTTGCTCATTCCAACATTTGAACTATGTGCAAAGCATTCCTCTACTGTTTCCACTGGTTTTGGCTGGCGTTCCGCGTCATTAACCATGCGCGGCCCTACCATCATTTGCCCTTCACTGCCTACTTCAACCAGGTCAGATAATGAAGAACTTCCCTTTTCGAGCACCGATAAAAGTGTAAGTAATTTGATGGTTGAACCCGGTTCCGTCACACGCAATGCATAATTGTCATCTTCCCAGTAGCTGCCATCTTTTTGTCTCCCGAGATTTGCTATTGCTTTTATCTTTCCTGTTTTTGTTTCCATTACGATCGCGGTTCCATATTGCGACTCGCTTTGCAACATCATCTTCATCAAGGCTGATTCTGTTATATCCTGAATGTTAACGTCAAGTGTCGTAACAACGTCCTTTCCATTTTCAGGCTCTACCTTATAACCCTCAACCGGTATTGCTACTCCGCCGGCAATAAAGCGAATGAGCCTTTGTCCTTTCTGTCCCGTCAAAAAACTATCATAACTCTTTTCCAGCCCTACGTTCATCTTTTTGATCTTTCCATTGCTGGCAAAATAGTCACGGGATAAACCAACGGTTCTGTTTGCCAATAATTGAAATGGTGTTAATCGTTTGCTGTCTACCTCTACGATCACGCCGCTTTTGTTTCTTCCGAATCTTGCCAGGGGAAACTCCCGAAAAGCCTTATAATCTTCGAATGATAATTTTTTTCTTATAAGAAAATAACGATCACTTTTTCTATAGGCTTGCTGCAGATCACGACGATATTCACTGGCCGTCTTGTCGCCAAAATAATTCGCAAGGGCTATTGAAAACGAGTCTATATTTTCTCTGAATCTTTTTCCATTTTTTTCTCTCAAACCATCGGCCTCCATGTCCATGTAAATATCAAACGTAGGAATAGAAGTACTCAGCATTTGGCCGTCTTCACTATAAATGGTACCTCTTTCGGCGTCAAGCGATTCTATCCGCTGATGCAAACTATCACTCATGCTTTTCCAATAACTACCCTGGAACCGCTGTATATAAAAAGCCTTACCTATTATGAAAACGCTGAGCACAGCGATACCAAGAAAACTCAAATACACTCTCCACAATATGTCGCGCTTTACTTCCAATGACTGCTCGCGTTTTTAGTTGATTTTATTTTATGTGTCGGCTCAGTAACCTTTGACACTTATTGCCCTGGTTTTACTGTATCGTATCCTTCAATACCACCGGTGCGATCGTCAGTTCTTTTAGCCCCAAAGGCTCTACTGCCCTCGCTAATTCACTTTGCTTACTACGAAACATGACTTCACTTTTTACAGTTTTATATTCGTATTGCAACTCTTTTACTTCTTTGGCAGTTTGATTGATGTTTCGGATCGTTTTATCGGCGTAATGACCATTGTAGATGTAGATAACAGCCAACAAGGCCAGGAACAAAAAGAACGGGACCTGCTTCACGATGGATTGATAATTCAATATTCGTTTCCAACCTCCTTTAACAGAATTGGGTTTCAGATCCCGTTCTTTGGTGTTTTCTTGTTCCTGCATAAATAACTGTTAGCATTAAAAAATTGGTTTCAAAGGGTCGTTTCGTAGGGTTAAGGGTTCTATTGATACCGTCCGTTAATATGTTGAATAAAGTTTTCTTATCAACAACCAAGAACCTATTCACTGCTCACTACTCACCATTCACCACATCACACCATCATCAATTTTTCCGCAACCCGCAGTTTTGCACTTCGTGATCTTGGGTTTTGTTTTAACTCCTTTTCACCGGGAGTGATCGGTTTTTTTGTTATTACCTTCAACTCATTCACCACCTGCTGCATGGTAAAAGGATTTTCTTCGGCCTCTTCAAATGAACCGCGGCGAAAAAAATTTTTTACCAACCTGTCTTCCAAAGAATGGAACGAAATAATGGCTACCCTTCCTCCGGGTTTTAGCAAGAGTGGAACTTGTTGCAGCAGCTCTTTTAATGCGGTCAATTCTTCATTCACTTCTATTCGCAGGGCTTGAAAAACCTGGGCGAAATACTTATTGGGGTTTCCTTTTACAATTCCCCGAAGAGTATTTTTAAGATCATCAATCGTTTTTATTGATGACGACTGGCGAACCTTCACGATCGTCCTCGCCAAAGTTTTAGCATTGGTAACTTCTCCGTACTGTTCGAACAATTTGTGAAGCTGTTGCTCACCATAATGAGTTACCACGTCAAAAGCAGTCCTGGCTTGTCGCTTGTCCATTCGCATATCCAACTCCGCATTGAAGCGGATTGAAAAACCTCGTTCGGGTTCATCGAACTGGTGACTGCTTACGCCAAGATCAGCCAGAATACCATCAACGGCAGCAACATTATGCAAGCGAAGAAATCGCTGAACATGACGAAAATTATGTGGCACAAAAATCACGCGGCTATCTGCCGGCAAGTTTCTCCTGGCATTCTCATCCTGGTCAAAGGCGACAAGCTTTCCGTCTTCATTTAATCTCTCCAGGATGGCTGTTGAATGCCCGCCTCCACCGAATGTGCAATCCACATAGATGCCGCCGGGAACAATCTTCAACCCTTCAATTGTTTCTTTCAAAAGAACCGGGGTATGATAGGAGTGTTCCAACAATTAATAATTATTAATTGATAATTACTCACCGTTTTTCGCCATCACATCTTTCGCAAGGCCACTAAAATCCTCTGCAGAAAATGAGTCAAAGAGCTGATGGTACTTATTACTATCCCAGATTTCAATTTTATTTACCGCCGATACCAGCACGATATCTTTTTGCAGCCCTGCGTGTTCTTTCAGATTTGGCGGGATCAGCAGTCGCCCTGCACTGTCTGGTTCCACCATCGTGGCACCGTTCAGGAAATAGCGACGAAACTCACGGACTTTTGGATCAAACTCATTGAGTTTACTGATCTCGGCAAACAGCGGCTCCCAACTTTTCAACGGGTACAGACTCAAACATTTTTCAAATCCCCTGTTAATAACAAACTGGTCATTTTCCTTTTCCGGCAATTGTTTCTTGATACCTGCCGGTAGAAGAAAGCGACCCTTTGCGTCTAAAGTGGCCTCGAATTCGCCTAGAAAGCCTATCATTATCAGTGGGTTGAATCAATTTATAATAAATTGACACAAAATAACACTTTTTCCCACTTCGCCAACAAATTTTTCATCTTTTATTTTTTCCACATACAAAAAAGAGGTTCAAATCCATACTGGTAGCTAATTCTATCGAGTTGAAAAAATTTTGAGAGAAAAGGATGCTGCCTTTAGTGTGAATTGCTGTGAATAAGCTGTGGATTTGAGAATAATACCATTCGCAATCCTATTTTTACAATATGACAGCAGCCGGCTATTCAGGAACTCCGTTGTTGAAGAAACTTGGTATAAAGCCCGGCCATAAATTGGTTTTAATAAATCAACCGGGAAATTATTTTGAGTTACTTGAAGCCGATGTTACAGACCAGTTATGTAACAAAAATGAAGTCCCCGATCTTATTCATCTCTTTACAGTAACAAAAAAAGAATTTGAATCTGAAATGAAAAGATTGGACCCGGTGATCGAAAAAAATAAGAAGATAGTGATCTGGGTTTCCTGGTATAAAAAATCTTCAGGCATGGCGACCGATATAACAGAAGATACAATAAGGAATTTTGCATTGAAAAATAATCTCGTGGATGTAAAAGTTTGTGCGGTAAGCGACATCTGGAGTGGACTAAAATTACTCGTACCATTAAAATCAAGGTGACAAAATAATTATAACCAAATACAACAGTTTGTTGTGTTATGAACCCGGGAAATTTATTGATCAAAGATTTTACCTACGATCTTGCCGAAGATCGTATTGCAAAATATCCGTTACCGGAAAGAGACGCATCCAAACTCCTGGTATACAAAGATGGAAAAATCACTGAAGATGTTTACAAAAATTTAGATCGTCATCTTCCTGCAAATTCATTGCTTGTTTTTAATGATACGAGGGTCATTGAAGCAAGATTATTATTTCAAAAGTCAACCGGTGGTATCATTGAAATCTTTTGTCTCGAGCCACATGAGCAATATAGTGATATCACCACTGCAATGAACCAGCATGGCAAGGTACTCTGGCAATGCCTGGTCGGTGGTGCTTCAAAATGGAAACCTGGCCAGGTACTTAAAAAAAGATTACAAACCGGTTGCATTTTGTTTGCGCGATACATTGAAAAGGGCGCTGGCTTTTTTATTATTGAATTCTATTGGCAGCCGGGGTCATTCACCTTTGCCGAGATTCTCCAGGCTGCGGGTGCCATTCCGTTACCGCCTTATATCAAAAGGGCTGCTGAAGGATCAGATGAAGAAAGATACCAGACAATTTACGCACACCATGAAGGGTCAGTTGCAGCTCCCACTGCTGGTCTTCATTTCACAGAACATGTTTTTAAAACACTTCGATCAAAAAATATTAAACCCGATTTTGTAACTCTTCATGTGAGTGCAGGCACATTTAAACCTGTTAAAAGTGAAACGATCGGGGAGCATGAAATGCATGCAGAGTTTATCAATGTTTCAAGAGAAACCATTGAAAATATTTTTCAGAATCTTTCTGAAAACGTAATCCCGGTTGGAACCACTTCACTTCGTACCATTGAAAGCTTGTATTGGCTGGGAGTAAAGTTGTCAACGGGCAATGAGCAATTGACAATGGCACAAGGAGAATCAATTGAACTGGATCAATGGGAATGTTATGAGCTGGAAAAGATGAATGTTGAACCAAAGCGGGCACTTGAAACGCTTATTCATCTTATGCAAAAAGAAAATATCGGGCGCTTGATCACAAAAACACAGATCCTGATCGCACCTCCTTACAAAACAAGGATCGCAAGCGCATTGATCACCAATTTTCATCAACCACAATCAACCCTGCTTTTATTGGTAGCCGCTCTGATAAAAGAGGATTGGAGAAAAGTTTATGACTACGCCTTGCAGCATGATTTTCGTTTTCTCAGTTATGGAGATGGATGCTTACTATGGATGCAAAGATGATCAGGATTTTCAAACTGATCTCTGTGTTTCTCTTGTGCACTCTTATGTCTCTGCGGTGATCTTTAGACAAGCTCAGGATGACAACTATGGAGGTCTTTAGATCACAGAGATTCACAAAGAAATTAAGCAGGAACGGGCGACATGACGGGCTGGCGTTGAAGTTTTTTTAAAGGAAATTCCATAGTGAAGGTGCTCCCCTTGCCCAATACACTGTCTACTTTAATTTCACCATTGTGAGCTTCCACCATTGTCTTTACATAACTTAGCCCAAGGCCAAAGCCCTTTACATTATGAAGGTTGCCTGTATGAGCCCGGTAAAATTTTTCAAAAACTCTTTTAACGGTTTCCCTGTTCATGCCAATACCATTATCTTCTATTACAATGACAATACTCTTGGGCGTTGATTGAGTAGTGATCCTTATTATTGGCGGCTGATCTTCTTTTGAATATTTGATAGCATTATCGATCAGGTTAATAATGAGATTGGAAAAATGGACCTCATCAGCATCAATAAAATCATTCTCTGCATTCAACAAGACCTCCGCTTTGCCATTTTTTTCTTCCAACTGCAACGTAAAGTTTTCAACAACATCTTTGATCACCTGGTGAGCATGAAGGGGACGCAGCAACAATTGCACCTCCTGTTTATCCATCAGTGCAGCTTTTAAGATCGTCTCCACCTGCCGGTTCATCCTTTTATTTTCCTCCTTGATAATGGTGCTGAAATAATTCATCTTCACTTTGTCGCTAACAACTTTTTCATTTCGTAAAGCATCCACCGCAAGTGATATAGTGGCCAACGGTGTTTTAAACTCATGCGTCATGTTATTAATGAAATCATTTTTTATCTCGCTCAGCTTTTTCTGTCGTAACATAGTTCTTACAGTCAGATAAAATGCGGTCATGATAAGAAGCGTAAAAACAATGGCTGAAATGATGGGTAACCATAAGGACTCAAAAACCAGGCTGCGATAATTCAGCATGATAACTATCAATATCTCATTTGGAGAGAGGTTTTCTGTTTCACTTCCGCTTGGTGAGTTTAATGGGTAAGTAACGGGATAGTCTTTGGGACTATTCTCATTGTAGACGTTGACAAAATTCTTTGACTGCTTCTCCATGACGCCCGCTCCTGTTACCGTAGCTACGCCAAATTCAAATTTTACCTCATCGAGGTCATAGGTGTGAAATGCTTTTTTAATGATGTCAGTGATCTGGGCAGTGGTCAGTCTCTGTCCAACCGTATTGGGTCGCAGGTATTCAAGCTCATCGGTGATAAGGTTATGAAAAGTTTTTGGATCAATATTGTAGTTGTAATTACTCTTATGCTGAACAAGGGTATTACCCGCCAATGTTACACCATCCTGGATGCGGTGTCGCATTTGTTCCTGGCGAAGCAACACCATATTTTTTAGCCATAAAACCTGGATAACAATGATCCCGACGAGAGATAAACTAATTAAACCAATGATTATGGGAAAAATTTTCTTCACTCTGGTTATTTATTGCTCGAAAGTTAATGTGTTTTTATTAACCTTTAAAACCCTGCAAATTTAATATCCATAATCCGGGCCAGGGTAGATATGAAGACAAAAACTTCATTTTAACACAGCTTTAGATGAATTTATTAGCCTGGAGGCCATCCCGGTAAAGTGATCGTTCGATTTATTTTTAAATAAAAGGCACAACTTTGGGGTAAATAAATTTTGCCATAAATTGTAAGTATGATTGAACCTGCTTCCGGTATATTACTGATCTCAGATCCTTTTTTAAAAGATCCGAATTTTATGAGGACGGTGGTCTTTTTATGTGAACACCAGGAGCAGGGCAGTTTTGGTTTTGTGTTGAACCGCAAATATGAAAATACAATTGATGAGTTGATACCGGAACTTGAAAGCCATAAGATCCCATTGTTCTACGGCGGACCCGTGCAAATGGATACTATTCATTTTTTGCATCAATATCCTGACATAATAACCGGTGGCCAGGAAGTAATGAAAGGGATCTTCTGGGGCGGTGACTTCGATAAGGTGGTTGAAATGATAAAAAATGATGAGATCGACGATAAGAAGATCCGTTTTTTTATTGGTTATTCAGGCTGGAGCGACGGCCAACTGAAAAATGAACTACAGGAGAAATCATGGCTAACCGTCAAGGCCACACGAAAGCTTGTTTTTCATCCTGACTACAAACAAATATGGAAGGACTCACTGAAACTACTCGGTGGCGATTATGAGATCATGATCAATTTCCCCATCGATCCGCAACTCAATTAACTCTTGCTTTTCTTTTCGCATGGAGATAGTCAATTAACAGCACAACAATCAGTATCACCAGCCCAAAAAACTCTCTTGTTTCTTCTATCCAGGGTTGTTCTGCTTTCATGGTACCCGCAATGTTGGTTGCGTGATGTTTGGTCATCCAGTCCCAAACTCCATTTTGATCGAAGAATTTGTAGAGGGCATAGGCGGCATATACAGCAATTCCTAAAAGATAAGCACCCGGGAAATATTTATTGCGGAATGCAAGCCAGCAGAGAATGGCAGCATATAAATAGATCGGCATCCAAACATAAGGATCGGGATCATTGTATTGAACTGCAGCAAATAAGATAAAGACAATACAGAAAAAAATGTTGAAAAGTTTCTGAACCACGATTTAGAGGATTTTTCAGGATCGGAAAGATAAAATTTTATTTTTTTCTTTTCTCCGCAAAAAATCCTCATCAATGACGAGGATAAATATTTCCTGGAGAGTCAATCGATCATTCCTCCACCGCTGTCGCTCCTTCAACCAATACGGTCACTTTGTTATTGAGGACTTCCACAAATCCACCGCGGATCTCGAAAAAGGAAAAATGATTTTGTTTGTCCTTTAAAACTTTTATACGGCCGGCCCTTAATGCACTTACCAGCGGGGCATGCTTCTCCAATACTTCAAAGCTACCGCTGATGCCCGGCATCTGCACACCGTATACTTCACCACTGAAGAGTTTTTTTTCCGGAGTTAATATTTCTAAGTTCATGCCCAAGCCTCCCTAAATCCCTCCGAAGGAGGGACTTGCTCACACAGCCTTGAGCGCTGTAAGTGAACTATTTTTTTTGTTGAATAAAGA
>Ga0207683_10003614_pt1 | contig 13463 bp, 15 predicted proteins | sample KBSM73metaG_FD_184333 | JGI IMG/M metagenome (GOLD analysis project Ga0207683, IMG submission 184333) | Miscanthus rhizosphere microbial communities from Kellogg Biological Station, Michigan, USA - KBS M7-3 metaG (SPAdes) (version 2) | ecosystem: Host-associated > Plants > Roots > Rhizosphere >...
GCCCGCCCACGTTTCGCTTCCTGCCACTGCCGCACTCCTTTCGGCCGACGTCTGACGAAGAGCGTCCAGCCTCCCGCGCGGGCTGCTACCGCCGCGTCAACCGATCGGGGTGATCCAACGAAGAACCCTCGCGGAGCGTGGCGTTCAGGAGTTGAAGAGGAGCGGCATCAAGGCGCCCGGTCTCTTATGACCTCCCGACTAGCCGCCGTGGAGGATGACCCGGTCGGCCCACGGAGGGTATTCCTCGTTCTCACCGTTCGTGAGCGTCACCGTTGCGGACGCTTCCGCGTCCGTTGCGCCGTTGTGGAACGTGCCCTCGACGACGATCAGAGTCGCAAACCATGTCCCAGCACCTCTTGGGGTAAAGACCGAATCGGCGCGAGCGACGGCCTCATGCTGCGTGAGCTGTGCATGAACCACCGCGCCGTCTTCGTCGTCTTCCCACCTGACCGGACCGCTGACCTGGATCGCCGTCCCGCCGGCGACGATCGCACCGTCGAAGTGAAACCGCCCGGTCAACGTTGTTCTCCAGACATGAGCCGATTGTCACATTCTGCGATTCGTGCGTCAACATGACCCTGCTGAGCGAACACTGACTCGAGGCTGCTGTTCGAAAGGCGCAGCGCCGACCTGTTTACGGATACAAAGCAGAAAACCCCGCAGGAGCGGGGCTTTCACGAGGAGCGGATGATGGGACTCGAACCCACGACCTTCTGCATGGCAAGCAGACGCTCTAGCCAACTGAGCTACATCCGCGGAACGCGAAAGTATAGCCCCGGTTCTACGCGGCCGAATCCAGCGCCTCGTTGACGAGGCGGTCGGCGAGCTCGTTGTGCTCGCGGCGCACGGCGGTGTAGGTCACGCGCCGGAACCGGGACTCGAGCGCGTGCGCCTCGTCGACCAGTTCCCGGAGCGTCTCGTTCTTCACTTTGTACTCGCCGCGCATCTGCTTGACGACGAGCTCAGAGTCCGAGATCACCTCGACCTCCTCCACCCCGCGCTCGAGCGCCGCGTCGAGGCCCGCCAAGAGCCCGCGGTACTCGGCCACGTTGTTGGTGGCCGTTCCGATCGTCTCGCCTCGCGCGTCGAGCACGGTGCCGTCGTCGGCCTCGAGCACGTAGCCGTAGGCCGCCGGGCCGGGGTTGCCGCGCGCGCCGCCGTCGGTCGAGAGCCGCGCCTTCACGCCGGCGCCGGCGGATCGGCGAGCGGGTAGAGGTCGAAGGCGGGCTCCTCGTACGGGTGCGCCTCGCGGAGCGCGGCGACCACCTCTGCTTCGCGCTCGGCCGGGTAGACGGTCTCGAGCCGCAGCTCGGCGACGCGCTCCTCGCGCCCGGGCTGGCCCACGCTCGGCTCGGTTCCCGCGCCGCCGAGGAACGTGCCCGTGCCCTCCGTGTACCAGGAGCAGCGCTCGTAGTCGCCGATGCGCCCGGCGCCCGCGGCGAAGACCGCCTCCCGCACCGCGTCGAGGGACTCGCGCGGCACGAACACGACCAGCTTGTAATTCACCTGGCCCAACTCGGCTGGATCTGCTCGCCGGCCCACGCGTTGACCCCGACGGGCGTGACGGGGCGCGGCGCCGACGCCGCCGATGCCAGGCTCGTGCACACGGCCGCCAGCGCGAGCACGGGGAGCACGCGCACGGCGCTAGGCCTCGGTGTCGATCTGGGCCTTCTGCAGCTTGCCCGAGTAGTCGACGTAGATCGACTTCCACTCGGTGAAGACGTCGAGCGCCGCCTGGCCGGCCTCGCGATGCCCGTTCCCGGTCTGCTTGGTGCCGCCGAACGGCAGGTGCACCTCGGCGCCGATCGTGCCGGCATTGATGTACGTGATGCCCGCCTCGAGGTCGCGCATCGCGCGGAACGCCTTGTTCACGTCGCGGGTGAAGATCGACGACGAGAGGCCGAAGCGGATCCCGTTCGAGACGCGCACCGCCTCGTCGAGGTCGGCGACGCGGATCAGCGCGGTGGTCGGGCCGAAGATCTCCTCCTGCGCCACGCGCATCTGCGGGTCGACGTCACCGAAGATCGTCGGGCGATAAAAGGTGCCCTCGCCGAGGCCGTCGCCGTTCGCGACCTCGCCGCCGGTGAGCAGCTTTGCACCCTCGTCCACGCCGATCTCGGTGTACGAGTGGATCTTCTCGAGCGCGCGCTCGTTGATCACGGGCCCGACGTCGACGCCCTGCTCCCAGCCCGGCCCGAGGCGCAGCTTCTCGGCCGCGGCGACCAGGCGGCTCTGCAGCTCCTCGTAGACGCCGTCCTGCACGATCACGCGGGAGGCGGCGGTACAGCGCTGGCCCGAGGTGCCGAACGCCGACCAGACGATCCCGTCGACCGCGAGGTCGAGGTCGGCGTCGTCGAGGACGAGGACCGCGTTCTTGCCGCCGAGCTCGAGGTGGACGTGCTTGAGGTTGTCCGCGGCGTTGCGCATCACCTCCACCCCGGTCTCGCGCGAGCCGGTCAGGGTGATCACCGGCACGTCCGGGTGGCGCACGAGCCGGTCGCCGACCGCGCCGCCTCCGCCGTGGACGATGTTGACGACGCCGGCCGGTACGCCGGCCTCGACGAGCAGCTCGACGAAGCGCTCGCCCAACAGCGGCGTGTCGGTGGCCGGCTTGAAGACGACCGTGTTCCCGCAGACGAGCGCGGGCGCGATCTTCCAGCTCGGGATCGCGATCGGGAAGTTCCAGGGCGTGATCACGCCGACGACGCCGATCGGCTGCCGCACGCTCATGTTGAACTTGTCGCGCAGCTCGCTGGGAGTGGTCTGGCCGAAGAGCCGCCGGCCCTCGCCGCCCATGTAGAAGCTCATGTCGATCGCTTCCTGAACGTCGCCCGCGGCTTCCGGCAGCACCTTGCCCATCTCGCGCGCCATCAGCAGCGCGAGGTCGTCCTTCTGGTCGGCGAGCAGCTGGCCGAAGCGGAAGAGGATCTCGCCGCGCTTAGGCGCCGGGACGAGCCGCCACTCCTCGTACGCGGCCTTCGCCGCGTCGACCGCGCGGTCGACGTCCTCGGGGCCCGACTTCGGGAACGTCCCGAGCGTCTCGCCCGTGGCGGGGACGGTCGTCTCGAAGGTCTCGCCGGAGGCGGCGTCGACCCACTCGCCTGCGATGAAGTTCTTGAACGTCTTGGTCTCGGTGCTCGCCACGGCGGCGATTCTATTCGGCGCGCGGCACCTGTCCGAGCGTTGGCCCAGGGACTGTCCCTGGGCCGTGCCCGTTCCGGCCAGGTCGATGCGTGGGCTTATCGCCTAAACGCCCCACGCAAGCCGTCCGCTTCGGCCATGCCCAGGGGACAGTCCCTAGGACGTGGCCGGCTGAGTCAGACGCCCTCGGGCGGATCCGTGTCCGGGAACGTGCCCGCTGCGCGAGCGCGGCGCCGGTCACGGATCATGCGCTTCCCGCCGTACGACCGGCCGCTCCGCCGGTCGTCGCCCTCGCGGCGGTCGAGGATGACGGTCACGTTCGGGTTGTCCTTGTAGTACTCGACCATCTTCTCGAAGAGCTCGTCCTCGAGCTCCCGCGGGATCACGCAATAGATCATCCTGCGTCGGATTGTAGGGAGGCGCCGCGCCGGTGCTAGACCCGAGCGATGTTCGGCGCGATCCGGCCGTCGCCGGTCAGCTTCGCGTTCCAGCCGGTGAAGAGCGTCTCGAGCTCCTGCGGGTCGTGGCCTCGCTCGGCCAGGCGAACCGGCTGACCGGCGTCCGGGCTGATGCGGTACTGGTACCACGAGATGTCCCAGGCGACGGTGAGGACGACCTCGCTGCTCGTCCCTGACAGCGGCACGATCGAGGCCTTGGGCTCGCCCAGGCTCTTGGCGATCCCGGCGATCGTGCGCCGGAAGGCGCTCTCGTTGAAGAGGTCGGCCGCCTCGACCATCGCGAGCTCCGGCTCGGACAGACGCCTCAGGATCGGCTCGTCCGCGACCGGCTCGACGTCCGACTTCCGCGTGTCGCCGAGGAAGGAGCTGAGCCACGAGCGCCGGCGGCGGTCGGCGACTACGGGGGTCGTCGGACTCCCCTCCTTGATCCAGCCGTAGTCGAGCGCGGTCTCCTGGCAGAGCGGGCAGACCTCGACGTAGCTCTCGCCGTCGGGCGAGTAGCGCACGGAGCGTTCGCCGACGAGCAGTGTCCGCTCGCAGATCGCACACGTGCTGACGGCTGTGACGGCCTGCCGCGTGATCCGCATGTCGCCGAGGACCTTAGCCAACCGGGCTCGGGCCGACCAAACTCAGACTTTGGCCTCTTCCAGCTCTTTCTTCGTCTCGTCGATGATCTTCTGCGCGATGTGCGACGGGACCTCCTCGTAGCGGAGGAAGTGCATGTGGTAATCGCCTCGGCCGCCCGTGAGCGAGGTCAGCGCCTGGGAGTACGTGAGGATCTCCGCCATCGGCACCTCGGCCTTGATGCTGGTCATGCCGCCGCGCGGCTCCATGCCCTGCAGCCGGCCGCGGCGTGAGTTGAGGTCGCCGTTGATTGCGCCGACCGCGTCGTCCGGAACGCTGACCTCGAGCTCCATGATCGGCTCGAGCAGCACCGGGTCGGCCTTGGCGTAAGCCTCCTTGAAGGCCATCGAGCCGGCGATCTTGAACGCCATCTCCGAGGAGTCGACGTTGTGCTGCTGGCCGTCCACGAGCCGGACCCGCACACCCTGCACCGGCGCGCCGGCGAGCTCGCCGTGCTGCATCGCCTCCTGGATGCCCTTGTCGACCGCGGGCCGGTACCCCTGCTGGATCACGCCGCCGACGATCTCGTCGACGAACTCGTAGCCCTCGCGCTCGGGCAGCGGCTCGAGCACGATCTCGCAGTCGCCGAACTGCCCGCGGCCGCCGGTCTGCTTCTTGTAGCGGTGGCGCGCCCGCGAGTCCTTGCGGATCGTCTCGAGGTACGGCACGTGCGGCTGGTGCAGGTCGACGTCGACGCCGAAGCGGCCCTTCAGCCGATCGACCGCCACCTCGACGTGCATCTGGCTCATGCCGCTGAGCAGCTGGTCGCCGGTCTGCGGGTCGCGCCGCAGGACGAGCGTCGGGTCCTCCTCCGCTAGCCGCCGCAGCGACGATGCGACCTTCTCCTCGTCGCCCTTCGCCTTCGGCGTGACCGCGAAGCTCATCACCGGCTCCGGGAAGTCGAGCTTCGGCAGCTCGAGCTCGCGCTCCGAGTCGAGCAGCAGGTCGCCCGTCGTCGTCTCCTTCAGCTTGGCGACGGCGCCGATCTCGCCGGCGCCGAACTCCTTCGCCGGATCGTGGTCCTTGCCCTGAAGCGTGAGCAGCGCGCCCACGCGCTCCTTCGCGTGCGAGCGCGCATTGACGACCGTCGCGTCCGAGTTGAGCGTTCCGGAGAGGACGCGGAAGAGGTTGATCCGCCCCGCGAAGGGGTCGGCCACGGTCTTGAAGACGAATGCGGCCGTTCCCGCGCCGTTCACGTCGATCGAGGCGGGCCGCCTGGCCGGCGACGGCACGCCTTCGACGAGCAGGTCGAGCAGCGCCGTCGTGCCGAGGTTCTTCGTCGCCACGCCGCAGGCGACCGGGAACAGCTCGCCGCGAGTAACCGCGTCCTTGAGCGCGTGCGCCACCTCCTCGTGACCGAGCTCCTCGCCCTCGAGGTAGCGCTCCATCAACCCTTCGTCGGTCTCGACGACCGAGTCGAGCAGCTGCGTGCGGTACTGCTCGACCGTGTCGTGGAGCTCCTCCGGGATCTCGGTCGGCCCGCTCTCCCGCTGACCGTCGGGGCTCATGTAGGCGCACATGTGCAGCACGTCGACGATGCCGGTCAGCTCGTGCTCGCTGCCGATCGGCAGGTGCACGGCGACGCAGCGCTCGGAGAGCTGCGAGCGGAACTGCTCGAGCGCGCGGTAGAAGTCGGCCCGCTCGCGGTCGAGCATGTTCACGAAGACGACCCGCGGCAGGTCGAGGGCCGTCGAGCGCTCCCACACGCGGCTCGTCTGCACCTCGACGCCCATCACGGCACTCGCCACGACCAGCGCGCCCTCGACCACGCGCAGGGCGGCAACCGTGTCGCCGGTGAAGCCCGAGTCGCCCGGCGTGTCGATCAGGTTGATCTTCCGCTCCTGCCACTCGAGGTGGCAGAGCGACGACGAGAGCGACATCTGCCGGCGCTGCTCGTCCTCGTCCCAGTCGGAGGTGGTCGTCCCGCCTTCGACCGTGCCGAGACGGTTGATCGCGCCGGCCTGGAAGAGCATCGCCTCCACCAGCGACGTCTTCCCGGTGCCGCGGTGGCCGGTGACGGCGACGTTGCGGATCTTGCCGGGCTCGGTTGGCATCGCTGGCTGGTCCTCCTGCGTGTCGGGTTTTGCGGGAGATCCTAGCGCCGTCCGGACGTATGCTCGCGCCCGCGATGTGGTGGCGGGACGCGGTCGTCTACCAGGTCTACCCCCGCTCGTTCCAGGACTCCGACGGGGACGGCGTCGGCGACCTGCGCGGGGTCGCCGAGCGGCTCGAGCACCTCGCCTACCTGGGCGTCGACGCGCTCTGGCTCTCGCCGATCTACCCCTCCCCGCTCGCCGACTTCGGCTACGACGTCTCCGACTACACGGACGTCGACCCGAGCTTCGGGACGCTCTCGGACTTCGACGCGCTCGTCGCGTCCGCGCACCGCCTCGGCCTGCGGGTGCTGCTCGACTTCGTCGTGTGCCACACGTCGATCGAGCACCCGTGGTTCCGCAAGCACCCGGACCGGTACATCTGGTCGCCGGTCGACGGGCCGCCGAACAACTGGGTCGCGGCCTTCGGCGGCCCGGCGTGGAGCCGGGACGAGCGCAGCGGCCGCTGGTACCTGCACTCGTTCTACCCAGAGCAGCCGGATCTCGACTGGCGCAACCCGGAGGTGGTCGACGCGATGCAGGGCGTCGTCCGCTTCTGGCTCGACCGCGGCGTCGACGGTTTCCGGCTCGATGCCGTCAACCTGATCCTCAAGGACGCGGAGCTTCGCGACGACCCGCCCGCCTCGGGCGAGTTTCCGTTCCCCCGCGCGGGCGAGAGCGCCACCCTCGACCACGTCTACTCCGACAACCAACCGGACGCGGTGGAGGCTCTGCGCGCGATCCGAGCGGCCGCCGGGGACGCGCTCCTCGTCGGCGAGGTCTACCTCCCGACGAGCGAATACGGGCGCTGGCTCGAGGTGCTCGACCTCGTCTTCGGCTTCGAGCTCCTCTTCACGCCCTGGGACGCGGGGCGGCTGCGGGACGCGATCGAGCGGGCGGCGAAGCTGGAACGGGTCGCCTGGGTGATGTCGAACCACGACTTCGACCGGCTCGCCACCCGCGTCGGACCGGAGAATCTGCGCGCCGCGGCAGTTCTCCTCCTCATGCTCCCCGGCGCGGCGTTCGTCTACCAGGGCGACGAGATCGGCCTCGTGAACGGCCCGGGTCACGAGCCGCCGTTCGACCGCGCCGGCCGCGATGGGCTGCGCCACCCGATGCAGTGGGACGCGAGCGCGAAGGCCGGCTTCACGACCGGAGAGCCTTGGCTGCCGCTCGTCGACCCGCAGGAGCGCAACGTCGAGTCGCAGCGCGGCGACACGGGCTCGCTGCTGGAGCTCTATCGCCACCTGGTGGCATTACGCCGCAAGCTCGGCGAGGGCTTCCGGCTGCTCGACGCCGAGCCCGGCGTGGTCGCCTTCGAGCGGGGCGGGCAGACGGTCGCGGTGAACACGACGGGCGAGCGGCGAACGGTTCCGCGAGGCGAAACCGTCCTCGCGACGCACGCGGAAACCGGGCTGCCTCCGCACGCAGCCGTGATCGTGCGAAACTAGTACGCGTATGGCCGAGATCGCGTACGACGCCGTCCAGAAGATCTACCCCGACGGCACGCAGGCGGTGCACGACCTCAACCTCGAGATCGAGGACGGTGAGCTGATGGTTCTCGTCGGCCCGTCCGGCTGCGGCAAGACGACGGCACTGCGGATGCTCGCGGGGCTCGAGGAGATCACCGACGGCGAGATCCGGATCGGCGACGTGATCGTCAACGACCTGACGCCGAAGGAGCGCGACATCGCGATGGTCTTCCAGAGCTACGCGCTCTACCCCCACATGTCCGTCTACGACAACCTCGCCTTCGGGCTGAAGCTGCACAAGGTCCCGAAGAACGAGATCAAGGAGCGTGTCGACCGCGCGGCCAAGATCCTGCAGATCGAGGACTTCCTCAAGCGCAAGCCGCGCGCGCTCTCCGGCGGCCAGCGCCAGCGCGTCGCCATGGGCCGCGCGATCGTGCGCGAGCCGCAGGCGTACCTGATGGACGAGCCGCTCTCGAACCTCGACGCGAAGCTGCGCGTCCAGATGCGCGCGGAGATCCACCAGCTCCAGCGCCGCCTCGATGTGACCACCATCTACGTCACGCACGACCAGGTCGAGGCGATGACGATGGGTGACCGCGTCGCCGTGATGAACGCCGGCCACCTGCAGCAGGTCGAGACGCCGCAGGTGCTCTACGACCAGCCGGTGAACGAGTTCGTCGCCGGCTTCATCGGCTCCCCGTCGATCAACCTCGTCGCGGCGCAGCTGGAGCGTGACAACGGCCGCCTCGAGGCGATCTTCGGCGACCACAAGCTCACGGTCGACGACCAGCTCGCGCGAAACCGCAGCCGTGTGGCCGAGTACGTCGGCCGCGAGGTGATTCTCGGGATCCGGCCGGAGGACTTCGAGGACGCGAGCCTCGAGCCGGACACGCCTGCCGACCGGCGCATGAAGGTCACCTCGGACCTGGTCGAGCCGCTCGGATCCGAGGTGCTCGTCCACTTCAGCGCCGGCACGGAGCGGATCGTCTCGAGCGCGGCGACCGCGGACGTCGGCGAGGACGCCGAGGTTTCGTTCACCGACGACGAGGACAGCGGCGCCACGGACCGCCTGGTCGCACGGGTGAGCCCGAAGTCGCGCGTGGCGCTGAACAGCCCGATCGAGCTGGCCGTCGACACGACGCGCCTCTACTTCTTCGACCCGGAGACCCGCGCGGCGATCTAACCCTTGACCGCGCCGGCGGTGAGCCCGGCGAGGATGCGGCGCTGCAGGACGAGCGTCGCGATGATCAGCGGCAGCGTCACGATCACGGTTGCCGCCATCACCTCGCCCCACGGGAACTGGAATGCACCCGACGGCCCGACGAAGGACGTGATCGCCACCGGCACCGTGTAATGCGACGGCGTCTGGATGAACGACAGCGCGAAGAGGTACTCGTTCCAGGCGGAGATGAACGCCAGCAGGCCCGTCGTCACGAGGCCCGGCGCGATCAGCGGCAGCAGCACCTTGTAGAAGACCTGCAGGGGCGTCGCGCCGTCGACGTACGCGGCCTCCTCGAGGTCGGCCGGCAGCGCGCGCATGAAGCTCGTCAGCACCCAGACCGTGAACGGCAGCGTGAAGATGAGGTAGGTCAGGATCAGCGCGCCGAGCTTGTCGTACAGGTGGAAGTTGCTGATCATCGTGTAGAGCGCGCCGAGGATCGCGATCTGCGGGAAGATCGTCATCGAGAGCATCAGGTACATCACCGCCGAGCGGCCGCGGAAGCGGAAGCGGCCGAGCGAGTAGGCGGCGAGCGAGCCGATCACCAGCGAGAGCAGCGTCACCGAGCCGGCGACGATCGTCGAGTTCAGCAGCGCATGGAGGAAGAAGCTCGACGTCAGCACGTCGTGGAAGTGCTGCCACGTCGGGTTCGACGGCCAGTAGACGATCGGCGTCGCGAACAGCTCGTTGTCGGGGGTGATCGCCGAGCGGAGTGCCCAGTAGAACGGGAACAGCGCGTAGACGAAGATCGCGACGATCAGGATCCAGAACGGGATCTTCAGCAGCGCACGGCCGAGCCGGCTGCGCCTGAAACGGCGGCTGCGGCTGATCGGCCGCACCGCGGTGGCACGGGCCGTCTCGGCTGCGGTGCTCATTCCTCGGTCACCCGCATGAAGGTGACGTAGATGACGACGAACAGCGAGATGATCAGGAAGATGGCGACGCTGATCGCTGCGCCGTACCCGACGTGGCCGTCGCCGACGATCGTGCTCTGCGCGTAGATGGCCATCGTCTGCGTGTCCGGGCGCTGCCCGAAGAAGACGTAGAAGACGTCGAACACGCGCAGCGCGTCAAGGGTGCGGAAGACGAGCGTGACGAGGATCGCCGGCCGTAGCAGCGGGAACGTGATCCGCCAGAACTGCTGCAGCGCGTTCGCGCCGTCGACGCCCGCGGCCTCGTAGAGGTCGTTCGGAATCACCTGCAGGCCGGCAAGCAGGAGCAGCGCGACGAACGGCGTCGTCTTCCAGATGTCGACGGCGCAGACCGAGGCGAGCGAGGTCGCCGGGTCGGCGACCCACGCGTGCGGGTGCGAGATGATGTGCGCCTTCATCAGCAGGTCGTTGACGACGCCGTAGGTGTCGTCGAGCATCCACTGCCAGATCTTCGCGGCGACGACCGTCGGGATCGCCCAAGGGACGAGCATGACGGCGCGCATCACGCCGCGCCCTCGGAAGTGCGAGTTGACCACCAGGGCGATGATCAGCCCGAGCACGAACTCGAACGAGACGGTGATGGCCGTGAACTTGATCGTCTCGACGACGGAGTGCCGGAAGACCGTGTCGTGCCAGAGCGTGCGGTAGTTCTCGAGCCCGACCCACTTCGTCGGGGTGATCCCGGCCAGGAACTCCGCGTTCGTGAAGCTCTGGTAGACGGTCTTGCCGAGCGGATAGATCGCGACGAACGCGACGACCGCCAGCGACGGGATGAGCAGCACCCACCCGATGCGCGTCTGGCGCCGCTGGAGCTTCGTGTGGCGCCGGCGGCGGCGACGGCTGGGTGCGGGCTGGGCGACCGAGCTCATCCGAGTGCGCGAGGGAGGATGACACGTGTCACCCTCCCTCGCGTCGAGTTGGCCCGTGCGGGCCTAGTGCTCCTTCAGGATCTGGTTCAGCTTCGACTGGACTCCGGGCAGCACGCTCGAGGCGGGCGTGCCGTTGAGGATCTGGTTGATCCCCTGGTAGATCGCCTTCGACGCCTCGTTGTAGTGCGTCTTCAGGAACTTCGACGGCCGCGCGACACGTGCGACGTTCGCGGTGGCCGGCTTCAGGTACGGGTTGGTCGCGACGACCGTCTTGTCCTTCGCAAGCGACGGAATCGTCGGGACGTTCGCGTTCGTGATCGCGTCGAACCGCTCGACGGCCTTGCTCGTCATGTAGCGGACGAACTCGATCGCGGCGCCCTGGTGCTTCGAGTACTTGGAGACCGCGAGCTGCCAGCCGCCGACCGTGGCGACCGAGTGGCCCCCCGCCCCGTGAGGAAGCGGGGCGACGCTGAACTTGCCCTTGACCTTCGAGCCGGCGCCGGCGCCGATGCCGTACTGGTACGGCCAGTTCCGCGCGAAGGCGGCGTTGCCGTCGTCGAACGCGTGCTCGGTCTGGTCTTCCTGGTACGTCGTGACTCCGCGAGGCGTGGTCTTCCCGATCTGGTTGCGAATCGCATCCAGGACCGTCCGCGCCTTGGCGTTGTTGATCGTCGCCTTCCCGTTGTCGATGTAGTGGCCGCCGCCCGCGGACGCGATCCACTCGAGCGCGTTGCAGGTCAGCCCTTCGTACGAGTTGCCCTGGAAGACGAAGCCGGCGAAGTTCGGGTTCGACTTCTGCTCGCCGTCCTGGATCTTCTTCGCCATCGTGAAGAGCTGGTTCCAGGTCGTCGGCGGCGACTTGTAGCCGTACTTCTTCAGCAGGTCGGTGCGGTAGTAGAGGAGGCCGAAGTCTCCGAACCACGGCATCGCGACGAGCTTCCCGTTGACGGTGTCGCTCGCGACGATCCCGGCGGCGTGGATCTTGGACTGTGCGCCCAGCTTCGGCTTCAGGTTGACGAGGTACGGCGCGAACGCGCCCGGCCAGACGACGTCGATCATCGCTACGTCGATCGACGACGACTTCTGCGAGAACGCCCGAGCGAGCTGCGAGTACGCGGCGTCGGAGGCCGCCGGGTGCGGCACGACGCTCACCTTGATGCCGGTGTCCTTCGTGAAGCGCTTCGCAAGCGCCGCGTCGCGTACATGGCCGTTGCCGACCGAGTCGCCCACGAAGGTGATCTTCTGCCCCCCGTACTTCTTCTTGATCGCGGCGGCGTTCGGCACCTTCGGAGCTGCGACCGCCGTCGCCTGATGCGAGGCGGTCGGCTTGGCGCTACCAGCCGCGACGACGCTGAGGGAAGCGACGAGCGCGACCACGCCGACGACTCCCGCGAGGACCAGCAGTCTGCGGTGTTTCACTCTCCCACGTCCTTTCGTTAGACCCCTATCTGGACACGCGTCCACGTTGGACCTCCCGAATATGTGCGTGTCAAGCAGGAAAGTACCGGAGTGGTAGCGACGGCGCTAGCGCCCGAGGGGCTCGCGCGCCGGCGATCCGGCTAGACGCGCCTTTAGGCGAAGGATCGCCTTCGTGTGCAGTTGCGAAACCCGCGACTCGGTCACGCCGAGCACCTCGCCGATCTCGCGGAGGGTCAGCTCCTCGTAGTAGTAGAGCGTGACGACGAGCTTCTCGCGCTCGGGCAGGCGCGCGATCGCCTCGCCGAGGGCCTCCTTCAGCTCGGTCTGCGCCAGCTCGGCCTGCGGCTCCGGTCCCTGCGTGTCCTCGATCGTGTCGATCAGCGCGACCTGGTCGCCGCCGGTCGAGGAGATCGTCCACAGCTCGTCGAGCGCCGCGATCGAGGAACGGCCGATCTCGGAGAGGCTGTCGTCGAGCTCGTCCGTCGTCATGCCGAGCTTCTCGGCGATCTCCTCGTCCGTCGGCGCGCGGTGGAGCTTGCGCTCGAGCTCGCCGATCGCGCGCTCGATGTCCCGGGCGCGGGAGCGGACCGAGCGCGGCACCCAGTCGAGCGCCCGCAGCTCGTCGATGATCGAGCCCTTGATGCGCGCGATCGCGTAGGTCTCGAACTTGATGTCGCGGTTCGGGTCGAAGCGCTCGATCGCGCCGATCAACCCGAGCAGGCCGTACGAGACGAGGTCGTTCTCGTCCACGTGCGCAGGCAGCCCGCTGCCCAGCCGGCCGGCCACGTACTTGACGAGCGGCGCGTAGGTGAGGATCAGCCGGTCGCGGACGCCCTGGTCCTTCGTCCTCGCGTACTCGCGCCAGAGAGCCTGGGTCTCGTCCTGGGCCACGCGCGAAGAATACGACTCAGGCCTGCGGTTTCCTCAGATTCCTGATCGCGAGGGTCAGGAACCAGAGCGCAATCACCCCTGCTGCGATCACCACGACGAGCAGTCCCAGCTGCGTGTCGACTGCCTCCGCAGCGGCCGCGGCGATGCCCGCGAAGCCGATCGCGAGGAGGAGGAAGAGCGCACCGAGCGCGGGCCTGGGCGGAGGCGGAGCCACGGACGGGATGCTAGATCGGCCGCGGCTACAATCGGCGCGCAACCCTAGGGGCGTAGCTCAACTGGCAGAGCACCGGTCTCCAAAACCGGGGGTTGCAGGTTCGAGTCCTGCCGCCCCTGTGGGCCAGATCA
>Ga0207683_10003617_pt1 | contig 13454 bp, 8 predicted proteins | sample KBSM73metaG_FD_184333 | JGI IMG/M metagenome (GOLD analysis project Ga0207683, IMG submission 184333) | Miscanthus rhizosphere microbial communities from Kellogg Biological Station, Michigan, USA - KBS M7-3 metaG (SPAdes) (version 2) | ecosystem: Host-associated > Plants > Roots > Rhizosphere >...
ATCGATGTCCGCGAGGATCGCTTTGACCACGTCCTCGGCCGCGCCGCGTGCGCTGCGGATCCGGCGCGACAGCCGCGAGAGCCCGTACTCGTTGCCGCGCGAGTCGCGGGCCTCGAGGATGCCGTCCGACACCATGATCAACATGTCGCCGGAGTGCAGCTGGACGCGCGCCTCGCCGGCCTCGAGCTCGGGCGTGACGCCGAGCGGCGGTGTGTGGGCGCGCTCGGCCTGCAGCGGGAACACGCGATCGCCGCGGCGCAACAGCGGCACGCAGTGGCCGGCATTCGTGAACACGAGGCTGCGCGTCTCGAGATCGTAGATGCAGTAGACGAGCGTTGCGAACATGCCGTCGTCGCCGAGCGCGGCGATCTCCTGGTTGACGCGGCGGAGCAGGCGCGCCGGCGTGCGCGCGATCGCGGCGCGCGACCGCAGCTCGCTGGTCAAGCGGGCCATGTAGAGCGCGGCGCTGATCGCCTTGCCGGCGACGTCGCCGACCGCGAGCCCGAGGTGCGCGGGGTCGTGCCAGATGAAGTCGTAGAAGTCGCCGCCGATCTGATACGCCGGCTCGTAGTGCACCGCGAAGTCGAGGCCGACGACCTGCGGCAGCGTCTGGGGCAGGAGCGAGCGCTGGATCTGGCGCGCGACGCGGAGGTCACGCTCGAGCTGCTCGCGGCGGGCGAGCTGCGTGGCCATTCGCGTCGAGTGAATCGCCATGCCGGCGTGGTTCGCGATCGTCTGGAGCAGGTCGACGTCCTCCTGGCGGAACCCCTGCTGGTGCGATTCGACGTAGACGACGCCGTAATGTGCACCGTGATAGATGAGCGGCGCACCCATGCGCGTGCCGACGGCTTCGTCGTCGGAATCGGCGCCTTCGCCGAGCAGCACGCCGCGGCGATCGCTGACGACGTGCTGGATGATCGTGCCGGGCACGCGCAGCTCGCCGCCGAACGGCCTGCGGTCCTCGGTGATGGTGCGCGGCACCGGATCGGTCTCACCGGTGATCGCGGGCGCGCGCTTGCGGTGGCGCTGGACGGCGACGCGGAGCTCCTGCGTGCGCTCGTCCTGCACGAGCACGCCGACGTCCTCGGCCTGCGGGAACAGATCGAGCAGCGCATCGACGAGCTTCTCGAGGAGCGCCTCGGCGGTATCCGACGCCGCGGTGACCTGGAGCACCTGCGTGAGCGCCTCGAGCTTGCGCTCGATGAGTCGGACCGCGCGCTGATCGGTGACCGAGATCAGGCCCGACGAGATGACCGGCAGGCGGCTGGAGCCGGAGTCGTCGCGCGAGCGGATCAGCGACGAGGCGCTGACATCGACGATCGTGACGGCGCTGCCGCCCTCGGTGTTGACCCGCTGCTCGCTCGGGAAGTCCTGCGCCTCGACGCGGATCTTGTTGTTCGCGATCATGATCTCGTCTTCGTGACGGAGCACGGTCGCGGACTGCAGGCGCACGCCATTGATGTACGTGCCGTTGTTCGAGCCGAGATCCTCGAGCGTCCAGCCCTCGCCGTTGCGGATCAGGCGCGCGTGCTGACGTGACACGCGCATGTCAGGGACGAAGATCTGGCAGTCCGACCTCCGCCCGATGACGTACTCGCCCTCGCCGAGCTTGTAGCGGCGACCCGCAATCGGTCCGGCCAGGAAGACCAGCGAGGGCATCCAGGGCCGCTTGATAGCACAGTTTTTTCGGTGTCCGTCGGACCCTTAAGAAGTCGCAACAAGTGTCCCAGGGGACGCGTTCGGCCCAAGGAGCCGGCTGACCTCGCGGACTCGGTCGGCCGGGCGATCAATTGGCCTCACTTGTGGTCTATTTACGTCCGTGCAGGCTCTCGGCAATTTCATCGGCGGCCAGTTCGTGGCGCCCGCCGGCAAGGCCCTCGTGTCGCGTAACCCCGCGGCCGACGGTGCAGTCGTCTTCGAGACGGGTTTCACGGTGGGCGCGGTCGCAGATGCTGCGGGAGCGGCAGCAGCCGCCCAGGCCAGGTGGGGATCGCTCCCGCAGGCCGAACGCTGGGCACATCTGGAGCGGTTCAAGGCCGAGCTCGCCAAGCGGGCCGACCTGCTCGCCGATGCGATCGTGCTCGAGACCGGCAAGCTGCGCAGCGAGGCCAAGCAGGAGGTCACGACCGTCCTCAACCGGTTCGAGCTCGTGCGCGGCACGATGGCCGCGGATCTGAAGAGCGGTGCGGTCGCGCCGGGAGAGGTGCTGCGGTATCAGCCGCTCGGCGTCGTCGGCGTGATCGGACCGTTCAACTTCCCGCTTCACCTTTGTCACGCGCACGTGGTGCCGGCGCTGCTCGCGGGCAACACGGTCGTCGTCAAGCCGAGTGACATCACACCGCTGTGCGGACAGCGCTACGCCGAGGCGGCGCAGGCCGCTGGATTGCCGGCGGGTGTGTTGAACGTCGTCGCGGGCACCGGCGAGGTCGGCGCGGCGATGGTGGCGGCGCCGGAGATCCGCGGGCTGTGCTTCACCGGCAGCTGGACGGTCGGGCGCCGCATCCTCGAGGCCGCGCTCGATCGGCCCGAGCTGCTGGTCGCGCTCGAGATGGGCGGCAAGAACGCGTGCGTGGTCCTCGATGACTGCCAGCTGCGGCAGGCCGTGCACGAGGTGATCGTCGGCGGGTATCTGTCGGCGGGGCAGCGCTGCACCGGCACCGAGCGCGTGCTCGTGCACCGCAAGATCGCGGACCGGTTCACCGAGTTGCTCGCCTCCGCGGTGCGCGAGTTGAAGTTTGGCAACCCCGAGGATCCGAGCGTGTTCGCCGGGCCGGTCGCGACGCACGGCGCGCTCGTGAAGGTCGAGGGCGCCCTCGAGACGGCGAAGCGCGGCGGCGCGACGGCGGTGGTGGCCGGGCAGAAGCTCGCCGGCGGCTACTACCGGAGTGCGTCGCTGCACCTGTTGCCCGACGGTGTGCATCACGTGCCGGGCTACACCGATCTCGAGGTGTTCGGGCCGGATCTGTCGATCGAGGTGATCGATAGCGATGACGAGGCGATCGCAGTGTTGAGCTCGTCGCCGTATGGCTTTGTCAACGCGGTGTTCACGGCGTCGCCGGCGCGGTTCGAGGAGTACGCGCGGCGGACGAAGACCGGCATGCTCAATCGCAACCGCTCGACGAACCTCGCGAGCCCGAAGCTGCCGTTCGGCGGCGTGGGGCGCAGTGGCAACTACCGGCCGGCGGGCGCGTGGGCGCATCGCAACGTGACGGCGCCGCTGTCGATCCTCGAGAACGTGCTCGGCGCGATCACGCCGCACCCGATGGTGGCGAAGCTGTTGCCGGCTGTGGATCTCGACCGGCTCGAGGTGCTGCACACGCGCGAGGAGGATGCCGAGGCGGCGCGCCGGCTCGTCGACATGCCGCGGCCGATGTCGGTGCTGCGACCGGCCGGCGGTGTGCTGCCGGAGAGCGCGGCACTGCTCGCGCGGCTCTATGCCGGCGACCGCGTGCCGAAGGAGAAGAAGCCGCCGGTGTTCGACCACCTGCGGTCGGCGGGGCCGTGGATGGTGTCGATCGATCCCGAGCCGCTCGCCGTGCTCGACGGAATGAGCCAGACCGCGACCGTGGTCGGCGGGTTCTCCGAGGATCCGGTCGCGCGCGCGTTCACCGAGGGCGAGTTCGCCGACACGCTGCTCGCGAACGACGACACCGCGATCGGCGAGACCTGGGCGGCGGCGGACTACGCGAACACGCTGCGCCAGCTCGTGCCGGGCTTGCCGCACGTGACGTTCGTGGCGAGCGGTGCCGAGGCGAACGAGAAGGCGATGGCGCTGTGCCGGGTGAACTGCGCGCGGCGCGATGCCACGAAGGTGCTCGCGTTCGAGGGCAGCTTCCACGGGCGCACGTTGCTGGCGGTGCACGCGACCCACTCGCCGAGCAAGCGCACGCCGTTCGAGCTCACCGGATACCAGTGCCAGTTCGCGCCGTTCCCGGTGTGGAACACGCCGAGCGAGGACGACGAGCCCACCGCGCCGAGCGGGTTCTACGCGGCGGCGGCGAACGGCGAGATCGAGGATCTGAAGGAGCGGTTCGGCGACGCCGATGATGATCCGCTGCTCGCGGCGGAGGTCGCTTCCTTGGCGGCGGTCGATGCGGCGCTGAAGACCGGCGAGTACTTCTGCTGCATCGTCGAGCCGATGCAGAGCGAGGGCGGCGATCGCTATGCGACCGAGCGGTTCTTCCGCGCGCTGCGGTTGCTGACGCGGCGACACCAGACGTTCCTGGTGTTCGACGAGGTCCAGGTCGGGTTCGGCCTCGGTGGGCCGTTCGCGTGGCACTCGAAGTTCCGCTTGCTGTCGGCGCGCGGCCAGCAGGACTACCCGGATGCGGTGACGTTCGCGAAGCGCGCGCAGGTCGGCGTGGTGATGTCGCGGTTCGCGGACCCCGAGCCGTCGAGCGCACACGGTGCCTCGCTGGTGCGCGGGCGGATCCATGCCGACATGGTGTCGACCACGCACAACGCCGAGCGCCTCGAGAAGCTGGTCGTGCCGAGGCTCGAGCAGCTCGCGCGCGCGTATCCGCAGTTCGTGCAGCATCCGCGCGCGGCCGGTTATGCGTTCGCGTTCGATCTGCCGACGCCGGCGTTGCTCGACGCGTTCATCGGCCAGCGGTTCTGGCGCGGCGCGATCGTGTTCGCGGCGGGCACGCGCACGGCGCGGTACCGGCTGAGCGATACGTTTCATGCGCGCGAGATCGATCTGCTGTTCGAGACGATCCGCAAGTCGCTGTCGTGGCTCGACGCGCACGACGGCCAGAAGCCGCCCGTCTGGGAAGACCAGCCCGCGCCGCCGCCGCACAAGCTGCCGCAGGTCGAGCTGCACTACCGGCGCGTGCCGCACAGCGAGGCGATGGATCACCTGCCGGCGATTCTCGACATCGAGTATCAGGTGTACGAGCCGGCACGGCGCACGCCGCCGGCGGAGATCCGCACGGCGATCGAGGATCCCGAGGGCTCGCTGATCGTGGCGGAGGCGCCATCGCCCGGTGGTGGCGCGTCGCAGCTCGTCGGGTTCGCGATCGGCGGCCCGCTCGAGCAGAACAAGGACGTCGAGGGCTGCGACGACGATCCGATGCTCGGCAAGCACAACACGATGTACTCGGTGTCGATCACGGTCGCGCCGGGGCATCAGAGCTCGGGGATCGGGCGGCGCTTGAAGGAGATGCAGCTGCGTGACGCGGCGGCGCGCGTGCGCGGTGATGGATCGGTGCGTTATCGCTACGTGACCGGGCGCAACCGCGTCGGGCGCACCGCGATGATGACGCACCTCAACCGCGTGTTCGGCGCGCACGTCGTCACGATCATGACCGGGCAGTACGAGGACCCGGAAGGGCAGGCGATCTACTACCGGATCCCGCTCGGCGCGTTCGCGCCGGATCCCGTCGTGAAGCAGGACGTCGTGCGGCGGCGCGCGCAGCATGCGCTCCACGAGCACGACATCTCGGTCGACCTCGCCTCCGGCCTGACGCGACCGTTCGCGAGGGCGCCCGAGTCGCTTCGCCGCGCCGAGGAGCAAGGCCTGCTCTACGGGCCGGCGGTGAACAAGCTGACACTGATGAACTACGTCACGCCGGGCACGGTGCGCGCGCTCGAGTGGATCGGCGCGCTCTTGCCGGAGCTGCCGCACATCTACCTGACGTCGTCGCGCGACGAGGGCATCGACAAGTCGCTGCGCCTCATCCGCTGCACGCGCAAGACCGCGCAGGTCGCGATCGGCCTTGCGGGCGGCTACTACGGCCACACCGTCGGCTCGACGCGCTCCTTGAGCGACCCCGAGGTGCACGCCGGTGGCCCCGGCCACTTCGCGTGGCCGCGAGTGCCACATCCGGCCGTGGCCGGCACTGCCGAGACGATCAGCGCGCTGCGCGCCGCAGTCGCCGCCGCCGGGGGCCCGGCGAACGTGTTCGGCTTCGTCTACGAGCTCGTGCAGGAGCGCACCGGCTGGGTGTTGCCCCCGGACTTCCTCGAGGCGCTCGGCAAGCTGCGCACGGAGCTCGACCTGCCGCTGATCGCGGTCGAGACCACCACGCACACGTACCGCAGCGGGCGCGGCCCGTTCCTGTCGCCGTCGACCGGCCTCGTCCCCGACGTCCTCACATGGTGGGGCGGCGGCCAGACCGGCTATCTCCACACCTCGGCGCGCTGGTTCATCGGCACGCCGCTCACGCTGGTCTCCACCTGGGACGGCGACGAGCTCTCCCTGGTCCGCCAGCACCATCAGTTGCGCGCGGCGCGGCACGTCGATCTTCCGGCGCTCTCGTCGGCGCTCGATCAGTCGATCGCGCGTTCCCTGGGCGGGCACCCCGCCTATGGCCTCGGTGCATACCGCGTGGTCCACGCCGGCGAGTCGGCGCTCGCACTGGCATCGCAGCTCGCGGAGCGCGGGATCCTGGTGCGGCAGTTCCCGGGCGGCCGGCTCGGCATCATCCCGCCGCTCGATGCCACGGAGCTCCTGTGACCAGACGCTTTATCGTTCTTCACTCCTCCGAAAATCAAGTCGCAATCATTCCGCGAGCTTGGATGCGGACGCTTTATCGTTCTTCCCATCCGGACGGCTGGCAGAACGAGCGGAATGATAAAGCGTCCCCCAAGGCGGGCCTGTGAGGAAGCTCGAGCTTCCGGCCGGCAAGACCTCGCGCGAGTGGGGCCACATCCACGGCGAGTCGTTTCGCGGTGAGGTCAAGGCGCTCGCCGAGATCCGCGTCTACCTGTGCACCAAGGTCGGCGGCTTCAAGGACCGCGAGCAGGTGCTCGCCGCCGCGCGCGCGCACTTGCCGGTGCTCGAGCGCTATCACCGCGGCCTGTACGACGAGCTCGTCGGCATCGCCGAGGGCGCCGCGGTGACGCCCGAGGAGATCGTCGTCGCGAACCACTACACCGACCTGCGCGACCTCGATCCGGATCCGGGGAAGTGGCGGCCGGCGCCGACGACGGATGATGCGAAGGCCGAGGGCCACGGGACCGGCGCGAGCGCGCTTGGCGGCGATGGCTGCAGCGCGTTCTTCGCCGAGACGCCGACCGGCGCGATCGTCGCGCAGACGTGGGACATGCACGCGACCGCGATCCCGTACGTGATGATGCTGACCGTGCCGCAATCGCACGACGGCCCCGCCGCACATCTGCTCACGGTGACCGGCTGCCTCGGGATGGCCGGGATGAACAGCGCGCGCGTCGCGATCGCGATCAACAACCTGTACTCGACCGACGCGACGCTCGGCATCGTGTGGCCGGCGATGGTGCGGCGCGCGCTGCACCAGACCAGCGCCGAAGCTGCGTACGAGGTCGTCCGCACGAGTCCGATCGGCTCGGGGCATCATTACTTCATCGCGGATCAAGGGGCGGCGGGCGTCGCGAATGCATTTGCGGTCGAGGCGAGCGGCACGCGCCGCAAGCTCGTCTACCAGCGGGACAGCGCGCGCGACTACGAGGTCGCCGGCTCGTACTGCCACACGAACCACTGCATCGACGGCGAGGTCGCCGCGCGCAGCAAGGTGCCCGCGACGAGCACGACGTTCGATCGCATGAAGCTCCTGCAGGCGCAGCCGCGGATCGCGAGTCTGGATGATGCGTGGCGCGTGCTCGGCAGCGAGGACGGCTGGCCGAAGAGCATCTGCACGAACATGGCGACGCCGGAGTCACCGCACGGCGCGGCGACGTGCGGCGCGATCGCGATGAACATGACGACGGGCGAGGTGTGGGCGCAGCAAGGGTTCGTGCACAACGTCGCGCCGGAGAAGTTCCATGTCTGATTTTCCGTTCTTCTTCACGTGGACCGCGCAGCAGGGTGCCAAGCCGCTCGAGCTCACCGGCGGTGAAGGCGCGTGGTTCACGACCGGTGACGGCGGCCGCTGGCTCGACCTCGGCGCGCTGAGCTACCAGGTCAACGTCGGGCACGGCAATCGCCGCATCGTCGAGGCGATCAAGCGCCAGGCCGATCAGCTGTGCATCTCGGCGCCCAACGCGGTGTTCCCGGCGAAGACCGAGCTCGCGAACCGGCTCCTCGCGATGGCGGGGCCGCAGTTCACCAAGGTGTTCTTCACGCTCGGCGGGGCCGAGGCGAACGAGAACGCGCTGAAGATCGCGCGGCTCTTCACCGGGCGGCTCAAGAACATCGCGCGCTACCGCAGCTATCACGGCGCGTCGATGGGCGCGGTCGCGCTGACCGGCGACTGGCGGCGGCCCGCGATCGAGCCGGCGCTGCCAGGCGTGGTGCACGTGCAGGACTGCTACTGCGATCGCTGCCCGTTCGGCAAGCGCGTAGAGAGCTGCGCGCGCGAGTGCGCGACGAACATCGGCGACGTGATGAAGCTCGAGCAGGGCGTGTCGGCGGTGTTCCTCGAGCCGGTGCCGGGTGCGAACGGCGTGCTGGTGCCGCCGCCCGAGTACTGGCCGATCGTGCGGCGCGCATGCGACGAGGCCGGCGCGCTGCTCGTTGCCGACGAGGTGCTCACCGGGTTCGGGCGCACCGGCAAGCCGTTCGGGTTCCAGCATTGGGACGTGGTGCCGGATCTGATCACGGTCGCGAAGGGGCTCGCGTCGGGCTACGCGACGATCGGCGCCGTGATCGTTCACGAGCGCATCGCGAAGTATTTCGAGGATCACGTGCTAGCGGCGGGCCTCACGTACTACGCGCACCCGACGGCGTGCGCCGCGGCGGTCGAGACGATGAAGGTCTACGATGACGAGCGGCTCTACGAGAACGCTGCGCGGCTCGGACCGGTGCTGCGGCGCGAGCTCGACGCGGTGGCCGCGCGGATCGGGCGCGGATTCGTGCGCTCGCTCGGCCTGCTCGGCGCGCTCGAGGTCGATGCGCCGCTCGCGCAGTGGGGCGTGCTCGGCAAGGAGCTCGCGGCGCGGCGGCTGTCGCTGCACGTCGACGGCAAGCGCGCGACGGCGATCTTCGCGCCCCCACTGTGCATCAGCGAGCAGGAGCTGGTGACCGGCATGCGTGCATTCGGGGATGCGGCCGTGGCAGCATTCGGCACGACGTAATCATGACAACGGGTAAACACGGCAACAAGGTCGTCGCGTCGGTGGCGGAGGCGCTGGGGCCGTTGCGCGACGGCATGACGATCCTCGTCGGAGGCTTCGGCCTGTCGGGCAACGCGGAGGCGTTGATCCGTGGCGTGGTCGAGCGCGGCGTGCGCGACCTGACGCTGGTCTCGAACAACGCCGGTAACCTCGGCAAGGGCCTCGCGACGTGGCTCAAGGCCGGCATCATCCGCAAGGTGATCTGCAGCTACATCGGCAACAACCAGGACCTGCACACGCGGATGGCGTCGGGCGAGGTCGAGGTCGAGATCACGCCGCAGGGCACGCTCGTCGAGCGCATGCGTGCCGCCGGCGCCGGCATTCCGGCCTTCTTCACGCCGACCGGTGTGGGCACGGTGGTGGAGCAGGGCAAGGAGACGCGCGAGATCGACGGGCGTCGCTACCTGCTCGAGCGCGCACTCTCCGGCGATGTCGCGCTGGTGCGCGCAGCCGTGTGCGATCACTTCGGCAACGTGCGGTTCTGGCGGACCGCCCGCAACTTCAACCCGGTGATGGCCACGGCGGCGAAGCTGTCGATCGTCGAGTGCGACAAGCTCGTCGCGAACGGCACGATCGACCCCGACGACGTTCACCTCCCGGGCATCTTCGTGCACCGCATCGTGCACGTCCCCGAGCACGAGAATGCATTCGAGTACCGCACGGTGAGGAAGCGATGACCGCGACGACTTCCGGCTGGAGCACCGAGGACATGGCGCGCCGCGCGGCGCGCGAGATTCCCGCGGGCTGCATCGTCAACCTCGGCATCGGCCTGCCCACGCAGGTCGCCGACTACCTCCCCGAAGGCCACGCCTGGCTCCACTCGGAGAACGGCCTGCTCGGCACCGGCCCGTTCCCGTACGAGGGCGACGAGGATCCGAACCTCATCAACGCGGGCAAGCAGACCGTCACCGTGCTCCCCGGCGGCTCGACGTTCGACTCGGCGTTCTCGTTCGCGATGATCCGCGGCGGTCACGTCGACATGGCGATCCTGGGCGCGATGCAGGTCTCCTGCGGAGGCGACCTCGCGAACTGGGCCGTCCCCGGCGGCAAGGTCATGGGCATCGGCGGCGCGATGGACCTCGCCTCGGGCGCGCGCCGCGTGATCGCGATGATGCAGCACACGACAAAGAAGGGCGAGCTCAAGCTCGTGCAGCGCTGCGACTACCCGCTGACCGCGCTCCGCGTCGTCTCGCTCGTGATCACCGAGCTCGGCGTGTTCGAGCCGACCGGCCACGCGTTCCGGGTGATCGACCTGGCGCCCGGGGTGACGCGCGAGCGCGCGGAAGCCGCAACCGGCGCGCCCCTGACGTAGACGCTTTATCATTCCGTCCAAGGCGCGCTCGCGGTCTCCAATGATTCCGCAGCCTTGACCTAGGACGCTTTATCATTCCGCTCGTTCGACGCGAATGCGCCGTAGAGCCGACGGACCGCCACCTCGACCGCGGCGACTGCCTCGCCCGACAGCTCGATCGATCCCAGCCGCGCCGCAGTCTGCGGACTGTGTCCCATCGCCGCCGCCATCGCCGAGTAGGTGAGGCCGAGCGCCTTCCCGGTTTGCGCGGCGATCGCGCGCGCGCGGACGTTACGGTCCCACTGACCTCGCAGCGAATGGGGAGGAATTCCGAGCACCGATGCAACGACCTCCACGACGTGCTGTGGCTCGGGCCGGATGTGTGCAAAACGTCGCGCCAGCAGCGGAACGACGAGTGGGTCGCGTTGCGGCGTGCCCAGGACGATGGCGCCGCGACCTCGAACCGCACGTTTCACGCGCTCGAGCGATGGATCGTCGACCTTCATGCCGGACCGCGACGCAACCCAGTCGTCGAATGTGCGTGCATCGAGCCCACAGCGTCCGAAACCCTCGTCGAGAGCGAGCCAGGGCGGTGGCGCTTCCTCGCCGAGGTATGCACGGTGACTCGTCCAGCTGGACCCGCGTGCGACCGCAACGACACCTGCGCGAACCGGGTTGTTGTGGATGTATGCGATCACGGACGCAACGTTCTCGGATCGAGTGACCCAGATATTTGCGCGGCTAGCGAACATCGGTCCGATTCGCGCGTGGGTCTCGTTGAACCAGGTCGCAAATGGGCCGTTGGTTCGGCGCGTCCAGCTCTCGCATGGCATCTCGCCCGCCACCATGGCGAAATGAAAATGGTTGCTCATCAACGCGAATGCGACGCACTTCCAGTCGGAGTGCGTCAGGGCGCGCCCGAGGAGCTGGAGGTAGCGTGCGCGCTCGTTGCTAGACGTGACGAGAAACTCGCGGTCGATAAACCGCGAGATGACGTGGTGGACCGATCCGGGGACCGTGGAGCGTGCGTTCGGCATGCCCCACTTATCGGCCGCGGGCTCAAACGGTTTCGTGAATGAGCGGAATGATAAAGCGTCCGCATCTAAGGCCGCGAGATGCCTCGGATGGAGTCGGGAGCGGTGGAGAGAACGATAAAGCGTCTACGGGACGAGCGTCGTTCCGACCGAGCCAGGCTCGCGGATCGCGCGCACGAGGTCACCCGAGCCGAGCTTGCCCAGGATGTGGATCGCGCCCACGCCCTGGTCGACCACGGCCATCGCCTCCTCGAGCTTCGGGATCATGCCGCCCGTGACCACGCCGGTCTCGATCGCATTGCGGGCCTCGGCGCGCGTGAGCTGCTTGAGGCGCGACGAGGGATCGTTGACATCGCGGAGCACGCCCGGCGTCGAGGTCACGAGGAACAGGCGCTCCGCGTTGATCGCCGCCGCCAGCTGGTTGCCGACCATGTCCGCGTTGATGTTGTAGACGCCGCCCTCGGCGTCCGCACCGAGGCATGCGATGACGGGGAGGTAGCCCGCGGTCCACAGCGTCTCGAGGAGCGGGATGTTGAAGCTGATGACGTCGCCCACGAAGCCGAGGTCGACCGGGTCGGGTCCGCCGCCCTGATAGACCTTCGGCGGCCGCCGCTTCGCGCGCACGACCAGGCCCGAGGCGCCGTGGAGGCCGACGGCCTTCACGCCGGCGGCGGCGAGCGTCGCGCACAGATCGACGTTGAGCTTGCCCGCAACGACCATCTTCATGACGTCGAGCGTGGCGGCATCGGTGACGCGGCGGCCGGCCACCTGACGCGTCTCGAGGCCGAGCTGCTTCTGCAGCGCGGTCGCCTGGGGGCCGCCGCCATGCACGATCGCGATCCGCGCGTCGCCCTCGACGAGCGTGCGCAGGTCCGCCGCGAGCAGCGCAGCCTCGCCCGAGCCGACGACCTCGCCACCGATCTTGACGACGAAGCTCACGGCCAGTTCCCGGTGTCCCAGAGCGAGGCCTTCTCGTCGAGGCCGAGCACGAGGTTCATGTTCTGAATTGCTTGGCCGGCGCCGCCCTTGATCAGGTTGTCGAGCGCGCCGAACAGCGCGACCGTGCGCTTGCCACCGTGTGACGAGCCTGCCTGGAACCCGATCTCGCAATAGTTCGAGCCGTGCACCGCGACGACCTCGGGCAGGCGCTTGTTGCCGGGTCGGCGCACGAACGGCTCGCGCGCGTAGATCTCCTCGTACATCGTCGCGAGACGCGCGTTATCGACCGAGTCCGGCAGCTCGACCATGCACGTCGCGAAGATGCCGCGCGTGAGCGGCGCCGACACCGGCACGAACTGAATCCCGACATTGGTCGCGCCGGCGTCACCGAGCAGCTGCACGATCTCGGGAACGTGCTGGTGATCGAGTGGCTTGTACGTCTTGAGGTTGCCGGCGCGGCTCGGGTGGTGCGTACCGGCCGAGGGCGCGATGCCCGAGCCCGACGAGCCAGTGATGCCGGTGACGTGGATCTGCGCGCCATCGAGCAGGCCCGCGCGCGCGAGCGGCAGCAGTGCCAGCTCGATCGTCGTGGCGAAGCACCCGGGCGAGGCGACGTATTTCGACGCGCGGATCTTCTCGCGGTTGAGCTCGGGAAGCCCATAGACGAACGTGCCGAGCAGATCCGGATGCGGGTGCTTGGCGCCGTAGAACTTCTCGTAGGTCGCGGCGTCGCGCAGGCGGAAATCGCCCGACATGTCGACGATCTTCACGCCTGCGGCGATCAGCCCGGGCACCTTCGCAGCGGTGACCTTGTGCGGCAGCGCCAGCAGCGCCACATCGCAGCCGCGCGCGGCCTCCGCCGGGGCCAGGTCCTCGAACTTGAGGTCGGTGACGCCGTCGAGGTTCGGGTGGACTGCGCCGAGCGGCTCTCCAACGTGGTCGATCGACGCGACCCGCACGAGCTCCACGTCGGGATGCATGAGGAGCCGGCGCGCCATCTCCGCGCCTCCGTATCCGCTGCCACCGATGATTGCTGCCTTGAATCGCTTTGCCATCGTGGTTGCTGGTATGCCATGCCCGAGGCCATGAAGTCACTGGATGCCGCGCTAGCCGCTGTTCGCAACCGCGGCGCCGAAATGCTCGCGCTGACGCGCAGCTGG
>Ga0207683_10003618_pt1 | contig 13454 bp, 12 predicted proteins | sample KBSM73metaG_FD_184333 | JGI IMG/M metagenome (GOLD analysis project Ga0207683, IMG submission 184333) | Miscanthus rhizosphere microbial communities from Kellogg Biological Station, Michigan, USA - KBS M7-3 metaG (SPAdes) (version 2) | ecosystem: Host-associated > Plants > Roots > Rhizosphere >...
GCCGGCATTGCATCGGGGTCTGATGGCCAGCGCGGGCACGTCGTGGCGGATTGCGCAATTCCGGCCGGGCGGCGATCCGACCCGGTCGATGGCTCGATCGCTTGCGAATGACAGTGGCTTATTTTCTTCGCAGCTCGCGCCCGGTATGCCTGTGGAAGAAATCATTCTGGCAACGCTGCAGATGAGCAAACTCGGGCTGGTGGATGTTTTCGAGCAGGCTCAGCTTACGGGAACGAACCTCCTGGTCGTGGTCGATCAATTCGAAGAACTGTTTCGCTTCAAGCAAGGTTGAAAATGCGCGGCCTTCCGTAAAAGACGATTTCAGCCGCTCATTGAGGATCTTGCTGGCATTCCGCCGAATCGACTCATTTGGGTCGAATTTGGGAGCCAATGTCCGACCTATCTGATCGAGTTGCAACAACGTCTTGCCCAGCAAAGACAATTCCATTGGGACATAAAGCCCGGTATCGGCAGCCGTCCGCCCCACATCCAGGATGACTCTTCCGAGATCCATTTGTTGAAGGGTGCAATTTTTTTGCTCGGCAATGAGTTGTCCGATTTTGTGTCTGAAATCAATCTCGTTAAACCAGTTTTTTGTATCGCTGATGAGAATGGCAATATCTGCGGCCTGGTCGCTGGTAACGCCACTGCTTGATGATCCGCTGTTGTCCTTTTTACACGAAAAGGCACCAAGCATTAATAGAACAATTAATGATAATTTTAAATTTTTCATAACGTAAGGGGGTTGCTTTTTTGGGAGTTGTAAAATTGTTTCGTTTTGTTTTAGTTTTCCTGTATGACAGGAGTCTGACAAAAAGGTTTAATATGTTTAATATTTTTTGTTAAATAAATATTCGCTGGCTGCGATGTTGGTGCTGTATCAAGCAAAAAACCCCCGCTTAAAGCGAGGGCATAATTTACATTAACCTAACACCTAAACTTAACTAAACTATTCACAACTTGTTTTACGTAACCGATTGATTTAAAGTTGCATTAATTATTCATCCAGGTAAAAGGAGTTCTGATTTTTATTTATCTTATTGGGGCGATATACTATCAAGTACATGCATATCACCGCTGGATAATTCCAACCCGGTAGTTTTCATATTTTCTTCAAGGTGTTCAACGCTCGAAGTACCGGGTATTAATAATATATTATCAGAATGGTGTAATAACCAGCTTAGTGCGACCTGGTGTACCGTTGCGTTACGTTTCTCAGCAATCTGGTTGATCTTATCTGATGCATCCACATTACCTGCGTTTAGCGGAAACCATGGAATAAACGCGATGTTGTTGGCCTGGCAGTATTCCAATACCGGTTCCCATTTACGATTGTCAACGCTATACATATTTTGCACGGATACCACCTCGAAATATTGCTGAGCCTTTTTGATATCGCTTACGCTTACTTCTGATAAACCTATATGTTTTACTTTGCCTTCTTGCTGCACTTTCTTCAGGAACTCGAAACTTTGCTCTGCAGGGACTTTTGGGTCGATGCGATGTAATTGATAAAGATCGATCCGGTCAACTTTTAAACGTTTTAAGCTGCCTTCCAATGCCTCTTTCAAATGATCCGGATGTGCATTTACCGGCCATTGATCGGGCCCCGTGCGCGTTAAGCCGCCTTTAGTAGCTATTACCAGGCCGGTAGGGTAAGGGTATAAAGCCTCTGCTATCAAGTCTTCTGAAACATAGGGACCGTAGCTGTCTGCCGTGTCAATAAAATTCACGCCAAGCTCTACTGCTCTTTTTAAAACCTTGATAGCTTCGTTATGATCTCGAGGTGGCCCCCAAATACCTTTTCCGGTAATTCGCATTGCTCCGTATCCCATGCGATTTACCTTTAAATCGCGGCCGATGGTGAACTCTTTGCTGAATGTTGTTGCTGTATCTGACATGATTAAATGGTTTTATAAAATTTCTAACACCCCGTTTATACAAATGTTCGTATAAGCACATAGAAATTTGTCACGGCTGATTCATCACTGGGTATGTCATAAGAAGATTACCTTTTCTGGAAAATTCACTTCAAAAAAAAACCGGCTGATGGACCGGTTTTCTTATTGTATTTAGCTTTTTATTACTGGTGCGGGTCTGCCTCGTTTTCCGGTGTCGGGCTTAGCCTGTGGCTGCCGGTTTCTCGGTGCATTTGGATTAAAGCCCGGTATTGTATTTTGATTTGCGGGTCTTTGATTCAGGTTTTGTGCGGGTTGTTGTCCGTTACCATTTCCTCTGTTAAACCTTTGATCCTGCTGCGGATTGTTTGGTTGCTGGTTTTGACCTTGCTGAGGGTTTTGATTACCATTTCCTCTGTTAACCCTCTGATCCTGTTGCGGATTGTTTGGTTGCTGGTTTTGACCTTGCTGAGGGTTTTGATTACCATTCCCTCTGTTAAACCTTTGATCCTGCTGCGGATTGTTAGGTTGTTGATTTAGGCCTTGCTGAAGGTTTTGATTACCATTTCCTCTGTTAAACCTTTGATCCAGCTGTGGATTGTTTGGTTGTTGATTTTGACCTTGCTGAGGGTTTTGGTTACCATTCCCTCTGTTAAACCTTTGATCCTGTTGTGGATTATTAGGTTGCTGGTTTTGACCTTGCTGAGGGTTTTGGTTACCATTACCTCTGTTAAACCTCTGATCCTGTTGCGGATTGTTTGGCTGTTGGTTCTGCCCCTGTTGAGGGTTTTGATCTTTGTTGGGCCTGTTGAACCTTTGATCCTGATTCATACGATTAGGATCATTTCCAGACCGGTAAGCTTCCACTCGTCTTGGTGCAGGTCTGTTGTTATTATTATTCCCTTGCGCGGGTATTTGCTGAATAGCAGGGCGATAAACTGAAAGCTGGTTGTTCGACAATACTTGCGCTCCCGGTCTCGTATTATTGGTTATCCTTACAGCTTGTATATTAGTATGCGCTGCGCTTTCAACCATACCCACTTGTGGCCCGCGGTTGTAACGGTAACCCCCATTGTTAGCACCCGGACGGCCGTTGTTAGTATTATAATTGTTTACATTATTAACGACCGTAATATTATTGATGATGGTGGTGTTATGCTGAATATAGTTGTTTACGTTTACCTGGGTCATGTGCCTTCCTGAAACCACATTCCAACTATTGGCAGAAGGCATCCACTGACCGCTTGCTACCACATTCATACTAACGTGGGGTGCAATAGGTGCCCAGCAGAAATTATCATTATAATTACCCCAGGTAACCCATGCCGGTGCCCATTCGTGGCCTGGTACCCATGCCCATCCATAATAGTCGTCATAAAACCAACGGCCATAATGGAATGGCGCCCAACCCCAGATGTAGTTTGAAACCCAGGTCCAGCCATAATCACTGTATACCCAATAACCATTGGAAGCATAAGGCCTGAAATCAGGCCCGGCATCAGGAACCCATACGTAGCCATAGTCGGGGTAATTTACCCAGGTACCATAAGGGGCCAATTCATCATAAAATACCTGGTCGGTTTGATAGTTAGTATTATCAAAGTTATCTGTATATACCGGTTGCGGCGGGGGCGAGTAGGCAGTGGTTTGCACCATTGCCGAACAGCCTGCCAGTGATATGGCTGCCGGTATTACTATATATAATATCTTTTTCATGATCGTAATTGCTAAAATATAATTATGAAATTTATAAGTATGACAATTGCTGGTTCAATTAGTTTAAGCTATATGCCAACAATATTAATAAGATATTTTAATATATAATTTAACTGTGCTGCACAAAAAAAGCCATATAGCTTTTATCACTATACAGCTTCATGAATATCAATTAAATACAACGTTGGCCTATCTCCAGGCGCCAATTATAAGTCCCATCAGTGTGAGCGAAACAATGCTATAGCCGCCATTAATGAAAATATAACGCCAGCTTTTAAGCTCGAACAAACTGTGAATAGCTATGGCACAGAAAGTCCATACGCCAGCAAGAAAACCTGCGGTAGCACCCCAGGATGCTGTAGTTTTCGCATCAGCCAGGAACATAGCTAGGTTCACCGCCATTACCAGCGAGAAAACAAATGTGAAACCAAATATTTTGCCCTTGTTGCCTTGTTTTATTTGTTCTTCGGTTAGATGACTGTCTACCATCCAGGCGTTACCAAAAAGCGGGCGCGAATACCAGATACCGCCGACTGCAAAAGCGGAGAGGCCGGCAACAATCACTGCCAGCCAGTTGATTAAGGAGAAGTTCATTGTTTAAAGGTTTAATTTAAGTTTAAATAAATCTATGAAAATTTATTCAAACTATTGAACCTTATACCGATAAACATAGCGCCCGATATTGCCGTCTTTATCAATGCCCTCGATAATAGCTTTGTAAATTCCTGTTCCGTCTGAGTTGAAAAACTCAAATGAAGCATTGCCGGCTTTGTCTGTTGCTATTACCGGGTTCCAGTATATGGTGCTGCGGTAATCACTGCCGGCTGCATTGCCTGAAGCATTTTCGTATTTTGGCGAATAGAATGTACGGGCTGTACTGTAGCCGCCGGGTATAAATTCTATTTCGTTGTTTTTTGGCAGCATAGCTAATAACTCATCTTTTGATATTTTCTCGCCTTTAGGTATTTTTTTGATGTTCACTACCAAAACGCCACTGGTACCGGTGGTTCTGTTAATGTTGGTAAAGCCATCACTATTAAATATTTCAACAGACTCAACCATCTTCGGATCAACATTATATAAATAACTGAAATCTACCGGCATGCCGTTAACATAATAGGCAACCGGGGTTCTTTTACCACCATTGTATTCTCTTGTGATGTAAAAGTTATTGTTATCATAAGTTAAGCCAAGGCCGGCGCCTATAAGGCAATCGGTAAAGGTGTTGCAATCTTTAAACCTTTCGCCAGGAATTTCATGATCAGCCAGCATACTTAACCCTGTTAAGCTGCTATAATCTGAATGACTAACCTTTTTTATGTTGGCTTTATCTTTGATAACTACACCCTCCAGTACACGGGGCACGTTTAATTGTCTTTTGTTATTTTGTAAATAAGGACGAAGTGTACTGTCTATATTCGTTATTTCTCCTGCCGGGTTGATATATATCGTCGATGGTGGTCCAATCAATGGATCTATACTAAGCATCAGACTATTACTATTGGGATTATCGCGTGCTGTAATTTTTATTTTTGATGTATCCGAAACAAGAACATTAGGAAATCTGAATGCTCCGTTCGCATCGGTAACGGTTTGTGTAGAGTAGGCCTTATCAGGTATAAATAAGCGAATGTTGCCCCGGGTTATGGGTAAGCCGGTATTATTACGGAGCATACCTGATATGGCTATACCTTGCTCTGGTAAAAAGGCTATTGGCGGGATTTTATCTGCCAGTAAATTTTTATAAGTAAAGCGGCGATATCCCTGCGTCAGCATCAGAGCATCAAGATCGTCTACACTTTTTTCGTCATGATGATTGAAGTAATAGCCGGGTTTTTCGATATAACCTCTCAAATCTGATGTCAGAAGCAGCTGGCTTAATATGGTTGGTGCATCGTCATCGTCATAAGGTACAATTGATTCGTTAATTACCGATACCGAGAAGTTACCTTCAGAAGGCGCAGTATTGTTCTTAGCCGATACCAATACCCGCATTTTCTGCTTGCGTGAATAAGTGGACTGATCAGTTTTCATAGTAAGGTTTAGCTGATCATTATTCTGAATAAAAATTACCCGTTCGCTTAATGGTGTACCTTTTGACGAGAAAACAGTAATCTGTAAAATGCCAGTTGGGAATTTGCTTTTTGCTATATAAGCTGAGTAGTTGTTGTTTCGTAACACCGTTTGAGCTGCATAACATACCACGCCACCGCTTTGGGCCATAACATAAAATGTCCGGCCCTGATTCTTCTGGAAATAGCCATCATTTGCTGTAATTTTTATGCCTACGCTATCCTTAGCTCCACTGTTTACAGACAGGTTAATACCTTCAGCCCGTACATTGGGTAAATCAAAACTGCTTTGCGACCCATCGGCAAAAGTAAAGTTGGCTTTGTAGGTTTTTCCATTCTCAGGTGTTAGAATAAATACTCCCATACCTAAATGCTGAGAGGAGAAATTAGCTACTACCTTGCCGCTATTGTCTACAATGGTACCCTTTGAGTCGATGCCCAGGCCATCAGGTTTTATTGCTTTAAAGGCTACGCGCGACTGTATCCCGGTGATCAGATAACCTCCCTCAGGGAAAAACTGCGCATCTATAGACGGAGGTGTTAATTGTATCGGGAAGGCTTTGGTCACAATCTTTTTGTCTTCCAACTCCAAATCAGTACTGATTGCGCTTGAACTCAATTCAGCTGGCTTGTCGCTTGTGAAACTGATGTTCAGCACACCATTTTGATTGGTTTCACCTTTTCCCTTGCTTATCGTGCCATCATCATTCAATGCTTTCCAGCTCACTTTTTTGTTGATATAAGGCCTGCCTTGCTCGTCCTTGTAAACTATTTCGGCATTTATTTTATCTGACTTTTCTGATATAGAGTTTTTAAAAGTGATATGAGGTAATACCAGTCCGGTACTATTGGCTCCAACTGTTATCGTCCGGTTAAAAAAATAGGCTTGGTCGGCATTCCGCATCCATCGTGTATAAGCCCTTACATGAAAATTTCCACGTTTGGCGAAATCAGGCGTCAGGATAAGCGAACCGCTTGCCGTGCCATTCACAATTTGCAGTTTTAGCTCCCTTGGCAATTGACCTTCACTAATAAAATCGATGTATAATATTTTACTTAATGAGGACAGTTGATGTAAATCTATAGTGACATAAGCCTTGAACCAAATCGTGTCGTTTACTGCATAATAAGGTTTATCAAAATGGATATAAACCTTTTCTACAGGATGATCGTTAGTTAGTTTTTGGGTTTTAGCAATAATGGTAGTCAAAGGTATACTGTCGCGCTGTGCAAAGGCCGAAAAATGCATGATAGTAACTGACGCTAATAGAACAAGTAAAAATTTTCTTAAATTCATCAAAATTGGTGTATCAAAGGTGCCGGCTAAATATAGCTATTTCAGGCAAGAGGCCATCAAATAAGCCTGGGGTTTAACATTTTTTTACAATAAGGACTAATAACTATACGGTAAATGTAACGTATACCATAAAAATAAAGTGTAGATGCGTTAAAGATGTTACGTTGAGAACTTAGGATAAATGAAGAGAAAAAAAGAGAAAATTTATTTCAATGATCAGTGGAAGGGAATGACTGATCATTTGAAAAAATTTATTGAAAGCGGTGAACAGGAAGAGTTGCACCTTTTTCGGGTGCAGGTAAAAAAACTGCGGGCCATGCTGGAACTTTTGGACATTAATTCAACAAAGCATCCGTTAAAAAATGACTTTAAACCAGTAAGGAAAATATTTAAACGTTGTGGCGAGATCCGCGATGCCTTTATCAATCTGCAGTACGGCCAGCGTTTCCAGTTTAAGAATGAAGACTTTTTTATGAGTCATTTATATGAGATAGAAAAAGGTACGGCAGAGGTGAAAGAGCTTGGGAAAGAATATTTGAAGACCATCAAAACGGCATATAATGACATCGGTGACGACCTGGAGTCTGTAGGTAATAAAGACATAGTGCAGTTTTATAAAACGAAACTATACAATATAGCCTCATCGCTGGACAACCTGCAGTTTACCGATGAATTACATGCTACCCGTAAACATATCAAAACGCTGATGTATAACCGGAAAATTGCTCATGATGCATTGGACGGCAAATTGCAGATCAGTAATGATTACCTTGATAAACTACAAACATTGATAGGCAACTGGCATGATAATGTACTGGCGATGGAGTTATTTTCGTCCGCTGGATTTAATTCAAAACCTGTTATTACCAAAATTAAAAGTCAGAATGCCCGGTTGAAAAGATCGATTACCGCATTGGCGCACGATTTTGAACGAAAAGTTATGCTGACACAACAATTGACTATGCATTAATACAATGGGACTCGAAATAGAACGTAAGTTTTTGGTTGACCATAAAAAATGGGAGCAGGTAGAAAAGCCGATCGGTATCTCATACCGGCAGGGTTATATGCTGCGCGATAGTAAGCAAACTATCCGTGTAAGAGTGTCGGACAAGAAAGGATATCTGAATTTTAAAAGCAAGGTATCAAGCTTAAGCCGCAAAGAATATGAGTATGAAATTCCGCTGGACGATGGCCTGGAAATATTGAAGGCCTTTACTACCAACAGTACCGAGAAAATGCGTTACCTGGTTCCATTCAAAGGTAAAATATGGGAAGTGGATGTTTTTTCGGGCGATAATGCCGGGTTAATAGTCGCCGAACTAGAGTTGAAAAGTGAAACTGAAGAGTTTGAAAAACCTGATTGGGTAACCATGGAAGTTACCTACGACGGGCGTTATACTAATGCCAGTTTATCGATACATCCTTATAAGGATTGGCGCGTGTAATAATTTGGTTATTTGCAATAAATCCTTTCCCGATTTGTTATCTTCATTGCATTAACCAATGCACCCTTAAAATGAGAACTGTTCTGTTTTTTATCCTGTTTTTTGCTTGCGGTTACGCTTTTGCACAGGATGTTCCTGCCCGTTGGGACGAGCTGACCGCAACCGATTTCCCTGTTGCGTTAGATAAATCATCACAAACCTGTATTCTGCCATTTGGCATATTGGAGAAACATGGGCCCCATTCACCAATAGGGACTGATCTTATACATGTTCGCGAATGGGCCGCAAGGGCTACCAAACAAGAATATGCCGTAGTATTTCCTGATTATTTTTACGGGCAGATCAATGAAGCCAAACAACAACCAGGCACCTTTGCTTTGCCAAGCCGCCTGATTTACGATCTGCTGGAAGCAACTTGTGACGAGATTGCCAGGAATGGATTCAAGAAAATAGTGATATTAAACGGCCACGGCGGTAACCCCGAATTTATCCGTTTTTTTATGCAATCTTTCCTCAATAAAAGGCATAACTACGTGATCTATTTTTATGCACCGGATAGGGATGATCAGGATTATGCAAAGCAATATCGCCAGATGCATAAATCTGATATGAAAACCGATCAGCATGCCGGCGAAAGTGAAACGTCTGTGTTGCTTTATTATCGCCCCGACCTGATGCGGATGGACAGGGCTGCAACACAATCCGGAGCCGATCAGAAAAGACTGAATATCCCTAACCTATACACACCGATATGGTGGTATGCATCATACCCTAACCATTATGCAGGTGAGGGCGACAAGGCAACATCAGAATTTGGCAAGTTTATTACTGATCATGAAATAGCATCATTCATAAAAGCGTTGAAAGAAGTTAAGGCTGATGATACAACACTGAAGCTCCAAAATGAATATTACGATAGGGTAGATAACCTGGTGAAATAAATAATATCAAAGATTTACGAAGTTTTAAACCCTTATAAGTCTTGAAATTTTTAAAATTCTTAACCCCTGGGCAACCTTTTTGCGTATGAGTGCGTGATGACTGTATACATAATACAGAAAATACACTTTTTATGAAAACTAAAATCATTTCTTTGGCCCTGGTAGTAGTCTGTGGCCTCTTTTTATTTCCGGGTTGTGGTAAGAGCTCAAACAATTCTTCAAACCCTACTTCTAATGCTGGTGGTGCACCTGTTGCTGCAGCTTCAGTGAGTATTACCAATTTTGCATTTTCACCAGCTACAGTGCATGTTAAACTAGGAGGGACAGTTACCTGGACGAACAAAGACGCCAGTCCGCATACTGCTACTGATTTGAACGGAGGCTTTGATAGCGGAAGCCTGGCAACGGATCAGACCTTCAAACAAACCTTCTCGACAGCAGGAACTTATACCTATCATTGCACTATACATTCTATGATGGCTAATGCGACCGTTGTAGTAGGCAACTGAAAATATTATTCACAAATAAGCCCTGCTACCGTCCGGGTGGCAGGGCTTATTTATTGTACCAAAGCATCACAGATGCCAGCGGCATGATCAGCAGGAGTTAATTACCAGCCGGTGCCTTTTTTAGCATTCCCATCTTTAATGTGTCCTTCAGCAGTAGCTTTACTCATGATAGCCGACATTTTATTGCCTGCGCTGTCTTTACCGCTTGCAATGTACCTGCCTGATTTTACATCAATAACCGGATCGATCATCGGAACATTTTTAGTCTTGGTTTTTACTGAATACGCGGTTATTCCGCTCCCTGTTGTTGCCATGATAAGTTGTTTTATTTTTTTTATGTTAACCTTATTTAAGTAGAATTGTTTACCAATAAACGTATTTTTTATTATTAGCGTAATTTTTAGTTATCCACTTTTAGCTTGTTTTCAACAAAAAGTGTTTTATTTCTAAGAAATGTACTTAATGTAAACGTTAATATACTACTGTAAATCACTCGTATATTTGGTTATCATCTCAAAAGCCTTCAAATAACATTTACGCGTCAAAATTGTTATTATTGTATAGCCAAAACTTCTATTATGAATAAAAGAGACTCGAGTATTGCCTACCTGCTTTTGGGCATATACGCTTTAATGGTTAACTGGTATTATAACCATAATATTATTCTGCTGATTCTTGCTTACATCTTCTGGCCTTTGTACCTGATATATGAATTGCTTACCGGGCATCTTTCGCATGGTATGTGGAAAGAGATCCCGTTGTCGTACTTCAAATAATTGCCATGGCAAAATTTTATGACAGCATTCTCGATCAGCACAGAGAATTTATAGCAAAGCAAAAAATGTTCTTTGTGGCAAGTTCACCACTTAGTTTAGATGGGCACGTTAACCTTTCTCCAAAGGGTAGTGATAGTTTCAGGGTGTTGTCAGATCACAGGGTAGCATACATGGATGTGATTGGAAGCGGAAATGAAACTTCGGCCCATCTGCTCGAAAACGGACGCATTACCTTTATGTTTTGCGCATTTGAAGGGCCGCCTAATATTTTGCGCTTGTATGGGCATGGGCGTACTATTTTGCCTGGTGATTCGGAATGGAATGATCTGACACAACATTTTCAATTGCAGCTCGCTACCCGGCAGATCATTGTTGCTGACATTGATAAAGTGCAAACATCCTGCGGTTTCAGTGTACCGTTGTATGAATATCTGGGCGAACGCGATCATGCCGAAAAATGGGCATTGAAGAAAGGTGCCGAGGGCCTTGAAGCCTATAAAGCCGAAAAAAACCGCACCAGTATGGATGGTTTGCCAACTGCTTTGTTTTAAAAAGCATAAATAATCAATTCTCTTCTTTAAATTTAGGCGTCTTCTTTTCATCTAAATAAACCTATAATGAAGAACCGCCTTTTACTATCTTTTATTTTATTCCTATTTATCCGTACATGGTCTTACGCCCAAACGCCTGATCAAACCAATAAACCCGACCACTGGAATGCACAATGGATAACTGTTCCCGGGGGCACGGGTGTTGATTATGAGATATGCTTGTTCAGGAAGGCAATCAACTTAACAACTAAACCATCAACTTACCTGGTACATCTATCAGCCGATAACCGCTACAAATTATTTGTGAATGGTATGCTGGTATCTATAGGTCCTGCACGCGGCGATTTTTATTACTGGAACTATGAAACGGTAGACCTGGCACCCTACCTGAAAGAAGGAAAAAATGTGATAAGCACGATCGCTTTTAACGAAGGACTTATCAGGCCAACAGCCCAGATGACTTTCCATACGGGTTTTATTTTGCAGGGGCATACAGAGGCAGAAGAGGAGATAAATACCAATACGAGCTGGAAATGTTACCGCGATTCGGCTTATGCCCCGATACCGGTGGTACTTGTTCACAGTTATTATGCTGCGGGGCCCGGTGAACAGATCACTATGAAATTGCATCCTAAAAACTGGCAGCAGGCTGATTTTGATGATACCAAATGGAAACCAGCTAAAAAAGTATCAGACGGTACACCCAAAGGTGAGTTTACATTTATTGAAGGCTGGATGCTGGTGCCATCGCCTATCCCAGCTCGTGATTTGGTGATGCAGCGTATGCAGAAAATGCGGAAGGCGGATGGGGTTACTTTGCCATCAACATTTCCGGCAGAAAAGGGGCCGGTTACCATACCTGCACATACCCAGGCAACTATATTGCTTGATCAGACTTATCTGACCAACGCGTATCCTACCATCGTTTTCAGCAAGGGTAAGGATGCCGGTATCTTATTAAGCTATGCCGAGGGCCTATACAAAATAGAAACAGAAGGTGAACACAGTAAAGATTGGAAAGAACAAACAGTTAAAGGCAACCGCGATGAAATAGAAGGGAAGCGTTTTGTTGGCCGAAAGGACAGCTTAATCAGCGATGGCAGCGATGGACAGCAGTTTATGCCCTTAAACTGGCGTACGTTCCGATATATTCAATTGACTGTTCAAACAAAGGACGAACCGTTGGTGATAGACGACCTGTACAGTATGTTTACAGGCTATCCGTTTAAGTATAATGCCAAACTGGAAACGAAGGATGATACGCTTACTAAAATACTGGAAATAGGCTGGCGCACCGCCCGCTTATGCGCCTGGGAAACTTATATGGATTGCCCGTATTATGAGCAGTTGCAATATGTAGGCGATACGCGCATACAGGCATTAGTATCGTATTATAATAGCGGAGATGACCGGTTGGCGCGCAATGCTATTACACTTTTAGATCATTCGCGAATTTCGGAAGGGATAACACAGAGCCGTTACCCTACAGCGGTGAAGCAGCAGATACCCACATTTTCTTTATGGTGGATAGGTATGCTGCACGATTATTATTTGTATCGTGATGATAGTGGATTTGTGAAAGATAAATTGCAGGGAACACGTGATGTGCTTGCTTTCTTTAACCGTTATCAGCAGGCAGATGGTTCATTAAATAATCCGCCATATTGGGAATTTACCGATTGGGCAAATGGCAAGACCCCTAAGCCGAAAAGCAACTGGAATGAAGGCGTAGGGCCAATAGGAGAGAATGGCAACTCATCAATTCTTGATCTGCAATTATTATGGGCGTACCAGGTGGCTGCCGAATTGGAAAGCAAATTGGGCAGCAAGGAAAATGCCGCCACTTACGAACAACGTGCTGTACAAATGAAACAAACTATCCGGGCTAAGTATTGGGTGCCCGAAAGAAATGAGTTTGCAGACAGACCAGAAAAAGATGTTTTTTCTCAGCATGCCAATTCGCTGGCAATTCTTACCGGTGTGACTACACCTGTGGAGACCCCAAAAGTAGCACATCAGTTATTGTCGGATACCACACTCGTCCCGGCATCTATTTACTTTAAATATTATCTGCATCGGGCGCTTACCAAGGCCGGGTTGGGTAATGATTACATCAGCTGGCTTGGTATTTGGCGTGATAATATTAAAATGGGGATGACTACCTGGGCCGAAATGTCGGATATTGCTGCATCCCGTTCTGATTGTCACGCCTGGGGATCGAGTCCAAATATTGAACTTTACCGGAC
>Ga0207683_10003624_pt1 | contig 13441 bp, 10 predicted proteins | sample KBSM73metaG_FD_184333 | JGI IMG/M metagenome (GOLD analysis project Ga0207683, IMG submission 184333) | Miscanthus rhizosphere microbial communities from Kellogg Biological Station, Michigan, USA - KBS M7-3 metaG (SPAdes) (version 2) | ecosystem: Host-associated > Plants > Roots > Rhizosphere >...
TGGTCGATCGGAAGCGACCAGGCGCGGATCGCCCAGCTCAACCCGCTCGGTCAGGTGCCGGTGCTCGTGCTCGATGATGGCGAGCCGCTCGTCGACTCGGCGGTGATCCTCGATCACCTCGATCAGGTGGCGGGTCTCGCGCGCGCTCTCGTGCCGGCGAGCGGGGATGCGCGCCGCCGCGTGCTCGGCTTGACGGCGCTGGCCGCGGGCGTTGCCGACAAGGCGCGTCTCCAGATGTACGAGCGGGTGTTCCGCCCGCCAGCCCTCCAGCACGAGCCCCTGCGCCTCCGCCTGCGCGCACAGATGCTCGCGACCTGCCAGCGCCTCGAAGCCGCGTGCGCCGCGCGCGAAGGCGCCGAGTGGCTCGTCGGCGATCGGATCACGCAGGCCGATGTGACGCTCGGCTGCGCACTGACCTACGCCATCGAGACCGTCGGCGTGCCGTTCGACGAGCTCGCGCTGAAGGCACTGCAGGCGCGTCACGCGAAGATCTCGGCGCTCCCCGTGTTCCGCGAGATCTACATGCGCTTCGACGCGCCGGTGATCAGCTGAGCGCTCAGCGCTGCTGGCCGAGGTGCGACTGATGCGCGACCGCGGCCCACTCGATGCGCTGCGGCGTTGCGAGGCCGAGCGTCACGATCGCCGTTCCGAGCTGCACCTTCATCGAGCGCTGGTATGCCTGTGCGGCGCGCAGACGCTCGCGCGTGAGGATGCCGGTCTCGACGAGGTATTCGCCGAAGCCGGGCAGCTCCGGCGTCGCTCCGCGCGTCATCGGGCGCGTCGGCGGGCGGCCGGTGAGCGTGCGCGGCGCAACCGCGGGCTCGGAACCGCGCGCGACGTCGCCCTCGAGCGGCTCGATCGTGCGGGCGCGACGCGCGAACGTCGCTTCGCTGTCGGCGCGGGCCATGCGGGCGGGCGAACCCGAGAGCGACGGGATGCTCGCGACCGAGATCCGCCGAGCCGCTTCGGTGCGCTGCGGGCGGACCGCGTCGGCGCTGCCCATGCGATTCGTCGTGCCTTCTTCGGGTGCGTGCGTGCCTTTCGCGAAGCGCGGTTGGCTGCCGGGACGCTCCGAGCGTGCGGGCGAGCTCAGCGAGCGTGGCTGACCGCCTCCGTCACCTGCGGTGCGAGCACGAGAAAAACGACCAGCCGCGGCAGCGGGTGCCGGGAGTTTTGTTGCCACCGCGGCTGGTCGAGCTTGGGAGCCGACGATCTGGAGCCACTCGCTGGCTTCGCGATCGCCGGGATCGAGGCGCAGGGCCTCGCGGAAGAAGATGGCTGCGGATTCGTTCTCGTCGCGACGGGCGGCGAGCTCGCCGAGCATCCGGTAGGCGTTTCCGCACTGCGGATCGAGACGAATGATGTCTCGGAGGTCGGCCTGGGCGTCGAGGTCGCGGCGGAGCGCGATGTGAGCGCGCGCCCGGAGCACGAGGAGCGGCACGCACTCCGGCTCTTCATCGAGAGCGTCGGAGACCAGGGCGACGACCCCGGGGTAATGGCGAGCGTCGAACAGCTCGTTCGCCGTTGCGATGACTCCGCGGTCCACGCGGCAGGATTCAGCAAGCGGCGGGCCAGGGTGGATATGCGGTAACGCGCCGTAATTCGTCGGGTTCCTCGCGATCCCGGCGGGGAGTGGAGGTCCCCTGGACGGGGCCGCGGGCCCCGATGGCGAGGGGCCGGTCGGGCCGGCATACTCGTCGTGTGCGCTGGCTGGTGCTGATGACCGCTCTTCTGGTCGCGCCGCGGGCTCACGCCGACCTCATCCAGGCGCCGCCCGCGCCCGATCCCGAGCGCGGCAACTTCTGGCGCAACGTCATCGCGCCGCACCAGGCCGAGGTCGCGCTGATCGTCAGCAAGGTGAAGAACGCGCTCAACCAGGCCGACAACGCACTCGCCAGCGATTACGACCCGGCCGGTCAGGAGCACCTGCGGTTCTATCGCGAGGTGCTCGGGCCGCTGCGCTATGCGCGGCGTCTCCAGCCCGACAACCTCGAGGTGCTGCGGCTGTATGCGCAGGCGTGCGACGAGCTCGGCAAGACGCGCCAGGCGATCGAGGCGCTGCAGGCCGCACTCGACGTGACCGGCCCGTCGAAGGCACCGCCCGACATCACCGGCCGCCTCGGGATCATCTACTTGCGCCTCGGCAAGCTCGACGATGCGATCCGTTACCTGCGCATGGCGCAGACGCCGCTCACGCCGCAGGCGCCGATGACGGCGCACGTGCTCGTGCATCTGTCGAATGCGCTCGCCGCGCGCGGGCAAACGGGCGAGGCCATCGACGTGCTCGCGAACGCGGTTCCACTCAACGCGCCGTACTACTCGACCGAGGCGGCGCTGGTCGCGTTCTCGCTCGCCGTGCAGTACGACCGCGACGAGCAGCATGGAGCGGCGTTTGACGTGCTCGACCGCATGCAGACGGTGCTTCAGGGCCAGATGGCGGCGCTGGTGCAGACATCCCTCGCGCAGATGCGGTTCGCCCCGGCCGAGGATCAGCACTACTATCTGGGCCTCTTGTACGAGGCCGTCGGCAGCTACACCGAAGCACGCGCGGAATGGGCGCTCTACGCCGCATCCGGCGATCTGCCGTATCGCGGGCGCGCGCTCGATCACATCGCGGGCATCGATGCGCTGCGCCGGTTGCCTGCACCGCCGGCGCCGGTGATGCCGGTCGTGCACTTCCGCCGGAGCCACACGCCATGAAGCGCGTGCTCGTGCTCCTGCTCGTGGCGTCGACCGCGCAGGCCAACGTGTGGCAGAAGGCGGTCGATCGCGGCTCGCCGGATCCGGCGCAGGATGTTTACGACAGCGAGATGAAGACCGGCGACGAGCTCGCGATGCAGGCGAACGCGAAGGGCAACTCGCTCAAGAACACGCGCCAGCTCGTCGATCACGCGGTGATGTCGTATCGCAACGCCGCGAATGCAAAGCCGAAGGACGGAGAGCCGTACTTCCGGATCGGTCGGGTCCTGTACTCGTTCTACTTCGAGTGTGAGGACAACGTCAGCCTCGCGAACCTCTCGCCTCTGTGCCTCAACAACACGTCGTTCGATCGCAAGCGCGCACAGGACATCGTCGACGCCTGGGACGCGTTCGAGGCGCGCGCGCCGCTCGATCCGCGGCTGTCGGTGCATCTCGGCGACACCGACATCCTGTTCAAGCGCGCGATCCTCAACACCAAGCTCGTCGGCAAGGAGCACCTCGAGGCCGCCGCGCGCGACTACGAGAAGATCCTCGCGCGCTCGGATACGGGCATCGACAGCGCCGACGAGACCGTGTGGTCCAACCTCGCCGAGACGTACATGATGCTCGGCCGGCTCGAGGAGGCGATCGACACCTATCGCGAGGCGATCCGGCGCGGCGCCAGCACGTCGACGATGTACGGCCTCGCTGTCGCGCTCGATCGCGACGAGCGCACGGCGGCCGCGCGCGACGTGATCGTGTCGCAGGGCAAGCCGGCGCTCGATCTGTTCCACGTCAGCGTGATGCAGGGCCGCACGTTCTTCGTGCCGCGCGGCGAGGAGTACTACTACTTCGCCCTCGCCCACGAATCGTTCGACGAGAACGAGGAAGCGATCGAGTACTGGACCCAGTACATCAAGTCCGGCGCGCATCCCGAGTTCCAGCCGCGCGCGAAGGCCCACCTCGCGGCGCTCGCCACGAAGCGTCACGGCGGCATCCCGAAGGCGCGCTGGCAAGAGCTGCTGCCTTGAAGGCGATCGCCGCGGTGCTCCTCGTTGGCGTCGTCGCCGCGCCCGCGTGGGCGCAGAGCAAGCGCTATCCCGCGGACGCCGACCCCGACGAGGACGAGCAGCACTCGGCGCTGTGGGAATCGGCGCTGCATCCCGACGAGGGTCCGTACAAGGAGCTCGTGCACGATGCGAGGCGGCTGCTCGACGACGGCACCGAGGAGTCGTCGAAGCTCGCGGTCGAGAAGCTCGGCGATGCGATCCACCGCGTCCCGAACGAGCCGGAGGCCTACGTGCTGCGCGGTCGCAGCTATCTGAGTCACAAGAGCTGGGCGCCGTGCGCCGACGACCTCGCCGCCGCCGACGATCACACGGCTCCCGACGACTCGACAGCCGGCACCGGCCTCGACGCGCGTGCCCGCCTGCGCCTCGATCTCGCGACGTGCCAGGCCCGCGCCGGCCGCTACAGCGACGCCGAGGCCACGTTGCTTCGCGCGCAGTCGACGCAGCACCTCACCAGCGAGGTCGCGCTCCGGCTCGGCGAGGTTCGCATCGCGCTCGGCAAGCTCGACGAGGCGATCGACGCGCTCGCGGCCGCCTCCGATGCCACGATGGGTGCGAACGGCGCGATGCTGCACTGGCTGCTCGCCGAGGCCTACGACCGCGCGCGCCGACCGGGCGAGGCCCAGGCGCAGGTCGAGGCCGCGCTCCGCTACGATCGCAACCTCACGATCATCGAGGCGCCGCCGTATCCGTGGCTCGGCGTCGGCGAGCGCGAGTACCTGTTCGGCGTCGCGTATGCGCTGCCACCCGCCGAGGACGCCGCCGCGATGCGTCCGGAGTACGCCCTGCTCTACTTCCGCCGGTTCTTGCAGCTCGCACCGAAGAGCCCGTGGCACCGCCGCGCGGAGGAGCACGTCAAGGAGCTGTCCGCGCTCGCGTTCCCGCTCACGGTCCGCCGCGACGGCGGCAGCGCGAGCGTAGATCTCGCCGTCATCGCAGCCACGGTTCGCAAGGCGATGCCCGCGATGCGCGCGTGTCTCGCGCAGCTGCCGACCTCCGCCTACTCGGTCTCGATCACGAAGATCGGGCCTCGCACGCCCGAGACCGTGCGCGACCGGCCGATCTATCGCATGCCGCCCGCGGGCACCGCCGTCGAGAACACGCTCAACGTCTCCGAGGCGCAACAGCTCCCGCTGGTCCGAGCCGTCGACTGCATCCAGCCACTCGCCGAGAGGCTCGCGCTACCGGCGGTGAAGGAGCGCGACGCGTACTACAAGATCTCGTTCACGGTCGTGGACTAACGACTACTTGAGGAACGCGACGGTGATGCCGTCGCCGCCCTCGTTCGGCTCGCCGGCGCGCCACTTCTCGACCGCCTTGTGCGCGCCAAGATGCGTGCGGACGGCCGTGCGCAGCGCGCCGGTGCCGTGACCGTGCACGATGAACGCGACGTCGCGCGACGCCATGAGGCTCTCGTCGAGGAACCGGTCGACGTTCGTGACCGCCTCGTCGGCGCGCTGGCCGCGGACGTCGATCGTCGAATCGATCGTGCGCGCGGTCGCGCGGCCGCCTGCCGGAACCCCGTCGACGAGCACGACCGATGGTCCCTGCGGCTTCTCGTCTTCCGCGGGCGCACGTTCGCGCTCGGCACGGCGCGCGTTGCGATGCGAGTCGAGCAGCACGTCGGCGATCGGCACGAGCGCGCGCATGCCGCCGAGCCGGATCTCGACCTTGCCGTCGACCGGCGGCGACGCGACCTCGCAGCGCCCGAGGCGCGGAACGATCACGGGTGTGCCGACCACGAGCTGCTCGGCGGTGGCGGGCGTTCCCGGCGGAAGCTTCCTGCGTGGCTCGTGCTGCGCGACTGCGGCACCTGCCGGCACGAGCTTGCGCGTCGCCTCGCGCACGGTCTCCGGTGTGGCCTCGGCGGCCTTCTCGCGGACGTGCTTGCGGACCTCCTCGATCTCGCGGCGTGCAGCGCGCAGCGCCGAGAGCGCCTCGCCGTGTGCAGCGCGCGTCTGCTTCTCGAACCGCGCCTGCGTGCGATCGCGATGGATCCGCATCGCCGCACGCTCGGACTCGACCGCCTCGAGCTCCGCGAGCAACGCGGCGCGCTCCTCCTCGATACGGCGGCGCTGATCGGCGACGTTCGCGAGCAGCTCCTCGACGCGCACGCCCTCCGCTCCGAGCAACGCGCGCGCCCGCTCGACGACCTCGCCCGCGATGCCCATGCGCCGCGCGACCTGCAGCGCCCCCGAGCTGCCCGGCGAGCCGAGGTGCAGCTTGAACGTGGGCTCGAGCCTCTCGAGATCGAAGCCGACCGAGGCGTTCGCGAAGTGCGAATCCGCAGCGCCGAGCGCCTTGAGCCGCTCGTAGTGCGTGGTGACGATGCCCGTGACGCCTCGTGCCGCGAGCGCCTCGAGCACCGACTGTGCGAGCGCAGCGCCCTGATCGGGGTCGGTGCCGACGGCGATCTCGTCGATCAGCACGAGCATCCCGGGCGCCGCCGTGCGCAGCAGCTCGCGGAGGTTGACCATGTGCCCCGAGAACGTCGAGAGGTCCTTCTCGAGGTTCTGCGCGTCGCCGATGTCGGTGACGATCGTGTGGAACCAGCCGATCGCGCTGCCGCTCTCGGCGGTGAGGTGCAGGCCGGCGCGCGCCATCAACGCCGCGAGGCCCACGGTCTTGAGCGCCACCGTCTTGCCACCGGCGTTCGGCCCCGACACGAGCAGCGTCTGGCCGGCGGCGACCGACACGTCGTTCGCGACCACGCGCTTGTCCGCGAGCAGCATCAGCGGATGCCGCGCGTGCAGCAGCGCGAGCCGCGGCGACTCGTCGAGGATCGGCTCGGCCGAGATCGTGTCCTCGGCCAGGATCGCCGCCGCCGCGATCACGTCGAGCACCTCGGCGGCCGCGAGCGACTGCGCGAAGCCGTCGGCCTCCTCGGCGACCCAGCCCGAGAACTTGATCAGGATCCGGCGCTCCTCGTCGGCGACCTCGGCCTCGGCGAGCTTGCGACGGTTGTTGAGATCGACGATCTCCTGGGGCTCGATGAACAGCGTCTGCCCGCTCTGCGACGTGCCGTGAACGATGCCGTGCACGAAGCCCTTGCCGTCGGTGCGGATCGGCAGCACGTAGCGGTCCTCGCGCTGCGTGTAGTAGGCGTCCTGGAGGTACTGGCTGAACCGCTCGTCGCCGAGCAGGTCGTTCATGCGCTTCTCGAGCGTGGTCTTGATCGAGGCGAGCGCGCGGCGCAGCGGCCCGAGTGCATCGCTCGCATGATCGACGAGCTTGCCGTCGGCATCGAACGCCTCGAGGATCGGATGGAACACGTGACCGAGATCGGCGAGCGCTGCCGCTCGCACGGCCAGCTTCGGAGCGACCTCGGCGTGCGCGCGCAGGTGGGTGCGCAGCCGTGCGAGCGAGCGTCCCGTGCCAGCGACCGCGACCAGCTCGGCCGCCTCGAGCGCCGCCGCCTTCTTCACGCGCTCGATCGCCACCGCGATGTCGAGGATCCCGCCGAGCGGCATCGGCTCGCCACGCGCCACCAGCCCGCGCGCCTCGGTGACTTCCGCAGTCCGCTCGCGCGCCGCGGAGATCTCGTCGAACAGCGCGCCCGCACGCACGCTCGCCTCGCCGCGCTTCGTCGCGCAGCGCTTCGCCCAGTGGTCGACAAGCTGAGGCCAGCCGAGGTCCTCCAGCGTCTTTGGACTCAGGGGCGCGATCACAGCGCCGGATGTCTACTACGTGGGGATCAGATCCGCCAGGCTCGGCACGACGCGGTTGCGGCCGCCGCGCTTCGCGGCATACAGGTTGTCGTCGGCGCGCTTGATGAGCCCGGTCGGATCGACACCGTTCTCGCGGTGCAGCGTGGTCACGCCGAGGCTGATCGTGAACGGAATCGCCTTGTCCTCGAACGGCGTGGGCCGCTCCTCGATCAGCGTGCGCAGGTGCTCGGCGAACACGATGCCGCCCGGCAGCGCCGTCGACGGCAGCACGCACGCGAACTCCTCGCCGCCGTAGCGCGCGAACAGATCCTCGCGCCGGATGCGCGGACGGATCCGCTGCGACAGGTCCTTCAGCACGGCGTCGCCGGCGAGGTGCCCGTAGCTGTCGTTGACCTTCTTGAAGTGATCGACGTCGAAGATCACGAGCGTGAGCGGATGGCCATGACGCGAGGCCACCGCGATCTCGCGCTCGAGGAACTCCATGAAGAACCGCTTGTTGTGGATCCCCGTCATGCCATCCTGGATGGCCATGTTGTGGATCGCCTCGTGGTACGCGCTCTCGATGTTGCTGCCCGACAGGAACTTGTAGATCGCGTCGCCGAACCGGACCTGATCCGAGTCGTTGAGTAGCTGCGCGCGGATGCGTGATTCGTTGACGAACGTACCGTTCGTCGAGTTGAGATCCTCGACCCACCAGTTGCCGTCGTCGTCGACGAACAACCGCGCATGCGAGCGCGACACACTGCTCCGGCCGACCACCAGGCCCGCCTCGCTATCGCGACCGACGATGTACTGGCTGTTGACGAGCGGGATGCGGCGGCCGATGTCGGGCCCCGGCGGATGCAGGTTGACGAGGCACGCTTCGCCCGTCGGCCCCTGCTTCTTTTCAGCGGGACCGATCGGACGCGCAAGAATCAGCGTCCCGCCATCTCGATAGTCGTCAGTCACCCGCAAGTCCTTTATATCGCTTATCCGCCCCGCCCCACAACCACCTCGAACGACCGTCCTCCCGACTTGAGAACGGGGGCTATCGACCCGAGGAGGCCGTGGTCGAGCGCGGCGCGTGCCAGGTCACGCCGATCGTAAGGCAACAGATCGACGAGCTGGTCCACAGCGTGCCGCGCCTTGCTCGTCGCGATGGTCGTGAGGACAAGGTGACCTGCATTGACACAATCGATGACCGCATTGGCGCCTTCGGCGCTGGTGACCGCGCCGATCACGATGGCGTCGGCGCCCTCGCGCATCGCCGCGGCGACACCTTCCGCCAGGGTTGGCACGTGCTCGCGCAGCGCCCGCTGGCTGATCCACGGGCTGGTCACGTGGATGATCTCGATCGGATCCTCGAGCGTGATCACCCGCTTGCCGGCCTCGCCGAGCGCACGCACGAGTGCCGCCAGCGTTGTGGTTTTCCCGATGCCGGTCGGACCGGCGATCAGCACGAGCCCGCGCTCCTCGAGCCACGCGCTGACCTCGCGGCCGATGCCGAGGCGGTCGATCGCCGGCGGTTCGCCGACGAGGAGCCGCAGCGCCGCACCCGGTCCGCGGTGGTCCCACGTCAGTGTCGCGCGCACACGACCGACGCCATCGCCATACGTGAACATGGCAACCCCGGTCTCGGTCCACTGTGCGCGAACGTCCGCCGGCGCCACGATCCCGATCTCGCGAGAGATGGCCTCACCATCGAGCGCACCACGATCGCCGACCGGCTGGAGCGCACCATTGACGCGCATCGCGGGGGCCGTCCCCGTCGCGAGCAGCACGTCGGCCGCCCTCGCCTGCCGCGCCGCTTGCGTGAGCTGATCGAGCAGCGCGCTGCCGCTCGTGGCCGACGAGCGCTCCTCCTGATACTGGTACTGGCCGCGCTCGATCGGCAGGTTCTCGGGTGGCGCACTGACCTCGGTCTGCGCACGCTGCGCGCGTTGCTGCGGCTGCGCCTGCGCAGGTGCGGCTACCGGCGCCGGTGCCGGTGCAGCAGCGGGTGCATTCGCCGGCTCGATCGCGACCTGCCACAGCCCCGGCCGTGGCGTGACGCTCAGCGTGTAGCTGATGTTGCCCGAGTCGATGTCGAAGCTCGACGGCTGGTTGCGATCGATCATGTCGAGCGCGATCGGTGGCGCGATCTCGCGGACCAGCGCGACCAGTGCGTCGTGATGAGTCACCTGCGTCGCGTGGCGATCACCGGTCGGAAACCGCAACGTCACCGCCTGGCCCGACGTGAGGATGGCACCAGCGGCACCGAACCGCTCGATGGACCTCAGATAGACGTCGATGCGTGCCATGTCACTCCTGCTCCAGAACCTGGAGGATGTGGGCCTTGTTGATCAGGTAATGCTCGTCGGAGGTCCACAGCCTCAGGAAGCGTCCCGCGCGGTTCAGGTGGTCGATCACGCGCGGCCTGTCGGCGGGCGCCGAGTCGAACACCATCCCCGCGAGCTCCTCGCCGGTCGTCAGCTCGACGACGACGTGATGCTGGCGATCGTAGAGCGTCATCACCTCGGACGGCTGATCGTCGAACTCGTGATCGGGCGACACCTCGCCGCGCTCGACGGCGAGCCACGCGATCGCGCGCTTCGCCAGCAGGCGCACGCCGCTCGGCCCGCGCACCGGCAGGAAGTCAGCGGGCTCGTCGAGCAGCTCGTCCACCGCCTCCAGCACCGCGCTGCGTCCCTGCGGCGTCTCGGCGACGAACAGCTCGGCGCCCGCCGGCTCGTGTCCCACCAGCGCGAGCCGCACCGCGACGGTGACCGTCGGCAGGCGAAGCTCCGGCTTGCGATCCATCGCGGCATGCTAGCTTTTTTCCGATGGCACGCGCCACCTGGGTACTCGCCGCAACGACCGTCGCGTTCGCCGCGACCTCGATCTGGCTCTACCGCGAGAACCTCGCGCTTCGCGATCACACCACCACCGCTGCACCTACCACGGCCGTGCAACCTGCACCGCTGCTCGCGAAGGCCGATGCGCCGGATCCGTGGACGCAGCCCACACGTGCGCTGGCACGAGCCACCGCGGCGCCCGCGTTGCCTGCTCCTCACGAAGAGTCGCGCATGGAGCGCCGCCAGCGCCGCCAGCAGGAATTCGCCGCGATGTTCGGCCGCACCGACGGCGAGACCGAGGACGAGTACCGCGCGCGCATCGTGCCGCTGATCAAGACCGGCCTCGCGCTGCCGCGTTCGCGCGTCGAGGACATGCGCAAGGAAGCGGAGGCGAAGGCGCACGTCACGCCGGAGCAGTCGCAGAAGCTCGACCACGCGTTCGACAAGACGTACGCCGACGTCCTCGACTACACGAACAAGGCGATCGCCGACGGCCAGCTCTCGCCGTACGAGCGCAACGTCGCCGGCTGGCTCGAGGTCGCCGGCGGCTATGGCGCGATCCTCCAGGATGCCCAGGGCCAGATCGGCCAGGTGCTATCGCCCGATCAGGTCCAGACGATGAGTAACGCCGGCTTCGAGTGGGGCGAGTACCTCGGCCTCGAGGCGCCGTGGGAGAAGCTCACGCCGCCGCCACCGCCGAGGAATCACTGACACGGCAGCGCGACCGGTCGCACCGTGAGCCACTCGCTCGTGCCATCGCCGAGCTGCCCGAACGTGTCCTCGCCCCAGCACGCCGCACCGCTCTGCGCGAGCACACACACGTGCGCGCCGCCGGCCGCGATGCTCGTCGCGCCCGAGATGCCGGGCACCGCGACCGGTGCGCTGTGCGCGTTGTACTGGCCGTCGCCGATCTGCCCCTCGTAGCCCTCGCCCCAGCACGCGACCGAGCCGTCCATCAGGATCGCGCAGATCGGTCCGAGCCCGGTGGTGAGGTGCGTGGCCATGATGCCCGGCACCTGCACCGGCACGGGCGAGTTGTTCGTGGCGCCGTTGCCGAGCTCGCCGTTCGGGCCGTAGCCCCAGCACCACACGCTGTGATCCATCTCGAGCGCGCAGTTCGTTCCGCCGTGTGCGTGGATCTCGGCGACGTTCGCGAGGTTCATCACCGGCCCGGCGACCGCGCGCTCGGTGTACGTGCCATCGCCGAGCTCGCCGGAGCCGTTGAAGCCCCAGCACGCGACCGTGTGGTCGGTGAGGATCGCGCACGAGTGCCCGTAGCCGCACGCGACCTGCAGCGCGTTGACGCCCGTCGCGGTCACCGGCGTGGTCGAATTCGTGCTGTTGCCGTCGCCGAGCTCGCCGTCGGGGCCGTAGCCCCAGCACTGCACGGCGTGCGACGCGAGCACCGCGCACGTGTGCTGGCGACCGCCCGAGACCTGAACGGCCGGGCCCGCGAGGTTCTTCACGGCGACCGGCACGTACGAGCGCGCGGTGCTGCCCGTGCCGAGCCGCCCGTAATCGCCGGCGCCCCAGCACGCGATCGTGCCGTCGGCGTGGACCGCGCACGTGTGGTTGTAGCCGGCATCGAGGTCGACGACGTTCGCCTCGCCGGGCACGGGCGTCGGCGTCGTGCGGTTCTCGGTCGTGCCGTCGCCGCACTCGCCGCCGAGGTTCTGGCCCCAGCAATCGACGGTGCCGTCGTCCATGATCGCGCACGTGTGACCGCCGCCGGCGATCAATGTCTTCGCGGTGCCGAGCATCACGGTCTCCGGCGAGGGCTGCGTCGAGCGCTTGCCGTCGCCGAGCTGGCCATTGCTGTTGAAGCCGACGCAGTCGATCTCGCCGGTGTGCAGCACCAGGCACGAGTGCGCGTCGCCACCGGCCATCGTGTCGACCGCCGCCGTCGAGACGCGCACCGGAACGAACTGATCGGTCGAATTGCCGTCGAACAGCTCACCCGACTCGTCATCGCCCCAGCACCACAGCTGGCTCTGATCGTCGCGCGCGCACGTCCAGAGCCGGCCGGCGTAGATCGCGACGACCTTCACGCCGAGCGGCACGCGCACCGGGGTCAGCGAATCGTCGCCCGTGCCGTCGCCGAGCGCGCCGTACTGGTTGTCGCCCCAGCAGTAGGTGGCGCCGTCGGTGGTGAACGCGCAGCCGTGGCGATCGCCGAGCGCGACGCCGGCCGCGTTCGAGATGCCCATCACCGGACCGGGCGTGCTGCGCGCGGTGGTGTTGCCGTCGCCGAGCTCGCCGTTGTCGTTGCCGCCCCAGCACTGAACGGCGCCACCGGTGATCGCGCAGTTCGTGTCGTCGTTCGCTGCAATCGCGGTGACGCCCGAGAGGCCGGGGACCGCGAACGGCGTGCTGTGACTCGCCGTCGTGCTGTCGCCGATCTGGCCGCTCGCGTTCTGGCCCCAGCACGACACCATGCCGCCCGCGAGCGCACACATGTGACTGTCGCCGGCGGCGAGCGCGGTCACGCCGGTGAGGTTCTTCACGGCGACCGGGCTGCGGCTATCGGCCATCGTGCCGTCGCCGAGCTCCCCGTCGCCGTTGTGGCCCCAGCACGAGACGACGCCCGCGCCGTCGAACGCGCACGTGTGTGCATCTCCCGCGACGATGCCCTTCATGCCGGTGAGCCCGGGGACCTGCACCGGCGAGAGCGCGTCGGTGGCGGTGCCGTCGCCGACCTGGCCGAAGTCGTTCTGGCCCCAGCACCACACGGTGCCGTCGGTGCGCAGCGCACAGCTGTGATTCATGCCCGCGGTGATGGCCGCGCCGCAGGTCGTGCCGTGCTGATCGCCGGTCGGCACGCAGCGATCGTCGACGCACATGTAATCGGCCGGGCACTCGCCGCCCGAGCCGCACTGGTAGGTCGTGCCCTTGTAGTCGACGCCGAGCTGACAGCCCGCGACGAGCACGAGCAGCGCCGCTCTCAAGGACACGTCATCCTCACGCCGCTCGGGACCAGCGTGCGCTTGTTGCCGTCGCCGAGCTGGCCGATGTTGCCCTGTCCCCAGCACGAGATCGTGCCGCCGGCGAGCAGCGCGCATGCGTGTGCACCACCCGCGGCCACGTGCGTCGCGTTCGTGATGCCCGCGACCTGCACCGGCGTGGGCCGCTGCGAGTAGCCGCCGTCGCCGGTCATGCCCCAGCTGCCGTAGCCCCAGCACCAGACGGTGCCGTCGGTCTTGCGCGCGCACAC
>Ga0207683_10003626_pt1 | contig 13437 bp, 15 predicted proteins | sample KBSM73metaG_FD_184333 | JGI IMG/M metagenome (GOLD analysis project Ga0207683, IMG submission 184333) | Miscanthus rhizosphere microbial communities from Kellogg Biological Station, Michigan, USA - KBS M7-3 metaG (SPAdes) (version 2) | ecosystem: Host-associated > Plants > Roots > Rhizosphere >...
GCTGCGCTGCTTCGCGCTAACAAATGGCGCAAAATCCCAACCCCAGGCTGTCCGGATTCGAACATTCGTTAGGAAGACGGTGTCCGCGGGCGAACAGGACTCAGCCGAAAAAGGCAACCCAGGTAGTGAAATCACCGCTCACATCAACGAAGCGATGCGGAACATTCTTGGGTACCCAGGCGAGATCGCCGGCGGCGAACGGCTGCGGTTCGCCGTCGATCTCCAGCGTCGCTTTGCCGGCCACGCAGATATAGGCCTCGTCGCGGTTATGCTCGGTCTGGTAGTCGGTTCCGCGCGGTGCGAAGATCAGGATCTGCGCACCAGGCTGATTGAGGAGGCAGTCATAGGGCTCCCCCTCGGGCCATTTGGCCGAAGCAGCGCGCGGCAACGGCGCGAGCGCCTCCTTCATCGTTCTGATGAACCAGTCGCTCATTGGACCGGCAGGGGGGTTACTTGGGCATAGACCGCCACCCAATGCCCATTTCGCTTCGCGAACGTGTCCGAATAACGGAAATGCTGCTTGAACGCCTTGCCGTGATCGGTGCCGCTGACCCACGCATCGCCGCCGACGATCGCAGTGTCCGCGGACGGGCGAATGAACAGCCGATCCTTGATCTCGAACGGATCGAGATGCGCGTTAGGGTCGGTGAATCCGTCGATGAAATCCTTTTTATCGCCGACGCGTCCCGATCCATGGACCAGCAGAAAATCGGGCGCGATCATCCGCTCCAGTGCCGCGCGGTCGCCATGAAGCTGGGCGTCATCGAACGCCTGAGCAAAGGCACGAACCTCGGCATTATCCGATGGCGTCTGCGCCGCGGCCGGCGTGGCGGCGAGCAGGCCAATGGCGATGGCGTGGCAGGTGTTCATTCCTCATCCTGTCGCGGTGGCAGGGGCAGCAACGGATCGCTCGTATCAACGACCGTACGGAGCATTATGCTCCATGCCTCGATCGCCTGCGCGAGCTGCACCGGATCGATCTTGTCGAGCGTGTCGTCGGCGGTGTGGTGGATGTCGAAATAGCGCGTGCCATCATTGTCGAGGTCGATCACCGGTACCCCCTTCTGGACCATCGGCCCGACGTCTGTGCCGCCATGTGCGGGGCCTTCCTTCGGTTCGACGCCGATGAGGTTGAGCCTGGCAGCCAGTTCGTCGCGGAGCGCCGATTTGGGCTGCGCGAAGCTCGCGCTGAAAGCCCAGACTTTGTCCCCGCCGAAATCGGCTTCGGCCGTCAGGGCGTGCTTCTCAGCTGCGTGCGCCTTGGCGTAAGCCGCGCCGCCGAAGCCGCCGGGCTCTTCCGCGCCGAACCAGACCAGCCGGACGGTCCGCTTGGGCCTGGGCCCATCGAGGATCGATTTGGCCGCGGCGGTCGTGATGGCGACGCCCGCGCCATCGTCGATCGCGCCGGTACCGAGGTCCCAGCTGTCGATATGGCCGCCGATCAGCACGATCCCCGCCGACGGATCGGTTCCCGGCACTTCGGCGATCACATTGCCCGACTGGTGCGTGCCGACCGTCTTCGGTGTGAGCGTCAGGTGAAGCCTCACCGGCTTGCCGCGCGCGAGAATACGTTCGAGCTGCTCCGCGTCCGGCACACTCAAGGCGGCCGCAGGGATAGGCTTGGCGCCGTCGGTCCAGCCGGTCACGCCCGTATGCGGGACGCGGTGCTGATCGGTGCCGATCGATCGGATCAAAATCGCGGCGGCGCCCTTCTTGGAGGCAATCGAAGCGCCCGCGCGGCGGATCGGACCGTAGGTCCCATAGGAAGACCCGTCCTGCGTCGCCATCATGCGATGCCAGACGAACACAATCTTGCCCTTCACGGCTGCGTCGGGTGCTGCCTTGAGCGCGTCGAGGCTGGGGAAGCCGATTATCTCCGCGGTAATGCCTCCATCCGGCGTGGCGCCGCTGTTCCCGAGTGCCGCGAGCACCAGTTTCTGCGGGAAAGGCGAGACGACTTCAGCCGTTTCCGCGCCGCGCACCCAGACCGGCATGTCGAACGGCTCGACATGGACGTTGACGAAACCGAGCGCCTTGAGCCGCACGACCGCCCAATCGCGGGCACGCGCCTCGGCCTCGGTCCCGGCCAGTCGCTGGCCGACCTCGGTGGTCAGGCCCTCGACGATGTCATAACCGAGCCCCGGGGAAGGGGCGGCGAGGGTGGAGGTGGAAAGAAGGGCGGCGGCCAGAGGCAAAAGGGTCAAACGCATGGCCTATCGCTAGAACGGCTGCGCAATGATGGAAAGGGCGGCGCAGCCTATTTATTGTCCACGCTGCCGCCACCATATTGGCAGGAACCGGCGCGCCGTCTATCGGCGGTGCCGACCAGTTTTCTCAACATCCCAAAATCCGCGGAGACGCCATCTTATGGCCGTGCAGTACAGCTACGTCATGAAGGGCCTGACAAAGACCTTCCCGGGCGCGAACAAGCCCGTGCTCAACAACATTCACCTTCAGTTCCTGCCCGGAACCAAGATCGCGATCATCGGCGTCAACGGTGCGGGCAAGTCGACGCTCATGAAGATCATGGCCGGCTACGACACCGAATATACGGGTGAGGCGTGGGCGGCTGAGGGGTATCGCGTCGGCTATCTGCCGCAGGAACCGAACCTCGATCCCGACAAGACGGTGCTGGAAAACGTCAAGGATGGCGTGCGCGGCGTCGCCGACATGGTCGACCGCTTCAATGCCATTTCGGCTGAAATGGGTGACCCTAAGGACGATACCGATTTCGACGCTTTGCTGGAAGAGATGGGCCATCTTCAGGAGAAGATCGACGCGGTCGACGGCTGGACGCTCGACAATCAGCTGGAAATCGCGATGGAGGCCCTGCGCTGCCCGCCCGGCGATAGCCCGGTGACGAAGCTGTCCGGCGGTGAGAAGCGTCGCGTCGCGTTGACCAAATTGCTGCTCGAAAAGCCCGAAGTGCTGCTGCTCGACGAACCGACCAACCACCTCGATGCGGAGAGCGTCGCCTGGCTGGAGCGGCATCTGATCGATTATGCCGGCAACGTCATCCTCGTCACCCACGATCGCTACTTCCTCGACAATGTGGTTGGCTGGGTGCTGGAACTCGACCGTGGCCGCGGCCTGCCGTTCGAGGGCAATTATTCGGCCTGGCTCGAAGGCCGCGCCAAGCGGCTCGAGCAGGAAGACCGCGAGGAGAAGGGTCGCCAGACCGCGATCCAGCAGGAACTCGCCTGGATCCGCCAGAGCCCCAAGGCGCGTCAGACCAAGTCGAAGGCGCGTATCAGAGCCTTTGACGAACTCGTTGAAAAACAGAATGATCGTCGGCCGGATTCGGCGCAGATCCTGATCCAGATTCCGGAGCGGCTTGGTCACAAGGTGATCGAAGCCAAGGGCCTGACGAAATCCTATGGCGACAAGAAGCTTATCGACGATCTGTCCTTCACCTTGCCGCCGGGCGGCATCGTCGGCGTGATCGGTCCGAACGGCGCGGGCAAGACCACCCTGTTCCGGATGATCACCGGTCAGGAAAAACCCGACGCGGGCGAGATCGACGTCGGACCGACCGTGAAGCTCGGCTATGTCGACCAGAGCCGCGACCATCTCGACGCCAACAAGAACGTCTGGGAGGAAATCTCGGACGGGCTCGATCGCTTCACCTTCGGCAAACACGATGTCGCGACGCGCGCATATGTCGGCGCCTTCAACTTCAAGGGCCCCGACCAGCAGAAGCGCGTGGGGCAGCTTTCAGGCGGTGAACGCAACCGCGTCCACATGGCCAAGATGCTGAAGGAGGGCGGCAACGTGCTGCTGCTCGACGAACCGACCAACGATCTCGACGTCGAGACTTTGCGCGCGCTCGAGGAGGCGCTGGAAAGCTTCGCCGGCTGCGCCGTGGTGATCAGCCACGATCGCTTCTTCCTCGATCGTCTCGCCACGCATATCCTTGCCTTCGAGGGCGACGGCCATGTCGAATGGTTCGAAGGCAATTTCGAAAGCTATGAGGAAGACAAGCGCCGCCGCTTTGGCGATGCCGCGGACCGGCCGGGTGCGGGCGCCTACAAGAAGCTGACGCGCTAAGCGGTCGCGAGACACTCCGATGGCGATCGAAACCCTGTCGGAGTGGCTTGAAGCCGAGGGAATTATCCCTGCCGAAGGGCCCGGCTCGATCGCCGATGCCGATCGCGTTCGCGCGTTGCTGATCGCTGCCGCAAAGCGCGGCGAGGCGGTCAGCTATTCGCAATTGCTGGCCGACCTCGGCCACCGTTTCACTCGGCCCAAGATGCGCGCGGTCTGCAAGACCTTGGATGCGATCGATATGCGCGCGTCGGCTGCGGGCGAACCCGAGCTCGCGGTATTGGTTGTGCGCGAATCCGATCGGCTGCCGGGGCAGGGCTGGTGGGTGGGCGCTGCCGCATCGCGCCGTTACGAGGGCGCCTGGACGGGTCCCGAGGCGGAAGCATTCGTACGCGAGATCCAGCAGCGCGTTTTCGATTTCTGGCGAAACCGCACCTGATCGAGACCCGTTAGGGCCGGTGGCAATAACAAGACCGCGTACAATGAACTCCCGCTGTCAATCATCTGACATGTGAGCGCCCTATCGCCTGCGCGCGCCGCAGTGCGGATTTGGGGCAGGGGTGGCGTCTGAGCGAGACCATCCAACAATGAACGGCATCCGGTGACGAAACGAGATGATAGGCGCCAGCGAAAGGCCGCGCTCCGGTGATGCTCTGGATGATGGCGGCAAGCCTTGCGTCGAGTCCCGAACTCGGCATCGCGGCCGGGCGCTGCCGCCTGCCCGAAACCGGGTCGGCTTTCCTGGTAGAGGTGACCGGCCTCAAGGACCGTATTGGTCGTCTCAAGCTGGAACTCTATCCGGCCAACAATGCGGATTTCCTGGGGGACGACAATGTCCTGGTCTCTGCAGGCAAGCCCTTCGCGCGGGTCGAAGTCTCGATACCCCAGGAGGGAGCAGTACAGCTCTGCATCCGCGCGCCGCATGCGGGCCGCTATGCCTTGTCCCTGCTCCATGACCGCAATTCCGACGGCAAATTCCAGCTTTCGATCGACGGTGTCGGCTTTTCCAACAACCCGAAACTGGGCTGGTCCAAACCTGATGCGGATCGTGTCGGAGTGAATGTCGGCGACGCACCGCAGCGGATCGCGATCATCATGAACTATCGCCACGGTCTCGGCATGCGCCCCGAGCGATCGCCAGACTGATCGATCAGGCGGACGCACACCAGGCGCTGACTCCGCAATGGCAGGGCGTTTGGACGGTTTTCAGGATTGGCGCGCCCGGCAGGATTCGAACCTGCGACCACAGGCTTAGAAGGCATGTGCTCTATCCAGCTGAGCTACGGGCGCCCGGTGCCGCGTTAGCGTGGATTGCATAGGCTGCAAACCGCGATAGTTTGCGCGAATGAGCAGGGCAGGGGAGGGGCGGCCGGTTGCGGTCGAGGCGGAGGCGCTCAAGGGGCGCCCCTTCCGCTATTTCGATTTCATGATGGCGGCATTCGTCACCATCCTGTTGCTCTCCAACATCATCGGCGCGGGCAAGCGCGCGGTGATCGACCTGCCCTTGATTGGGCCGTGGCCATTCGGTGCGGGCATCCTCTTTTTTCCGGTCTCCTATGTGCTCGGCGACGTGCTGACCGAGGTGTACGGCTATGGCCGCGCGCGCCGCTGCGTCTGGGCGGGCTTTGCAGCATTGCTGTTCATGGTCTTCATGAGCGTGGTGGTGGTCGCGCTGCCGCCCGATGCCGGCTGGACAGGGCAGTCGGCCTATGAAGCCGTATTCGGCCAGGCGTGGCGGATCGCGCTCGCCTCACTCTGCGCCTTCTGGGCGGGCGAGTTCGCCAACAGCTTCGTGCTCGCCAAGATGAAGATCATGACGCAGGGGCGCTGGCTGTGGATGCGCACGATCGGCTCGACGATCGTCGGCGAAGGCGTGGACAGCCTGATCTTCTATCCGATGGCGTTCCTCGGCGCGGCGGGATGGACCGCGCATCAGGTCCTGATCGTGCTTGGCACGCAATGGGTGCTCAAAGTGTCGTGGGAGGTTATCCTGACCCCGGTCACCTATGCGGTGGTCGGGTTCCTCAAACGGCGCGAGGGTGTCGACGTATTCGACGAAGGGACCGATTTCTCGCCGTTCCGGGCGAAGATCTGAAAGCGCGTTCTCGGCTCGCCCTCAGCCGAGCGGCGGAGGCTGGCGTTCGGTCTGGGGCAGATCGGGATCGAGATAGGCCCAGTCGGGAGCGGATTCGCACCAGATCATCGACTTGGGCCCGAGGTCGGAATTGTCGTCGAACGCGCCGATCCGCACGCCGATCAGGTGCCGGCGTGCATGCGATTGAACGACCAGCTGGCTACCGCAGGTCGGGCAGAAGCCGCGCGACAGCATATTCCCGCTTTCCGCCTGAACATCGTGCCAGCGGACCGGTCCTGAAATCTCCACCTCCTCGGTCTTGAAGAAGGCGTTATGCGTTGGCCCGCCGCCGGTGAGCTTCTGGCAATCCCTGCACCAGCAGGCGCGCGTGGTGATGGGGTCGGCGGCGGCCGAGATCTGGACGTCGCCGCACTGACAGGAGCCGTGGCGGCTCATGCAACAGCCTCGAGCAGGCCTTCGAACAGCCGCCGGCCGTCCGCGCCGCCATGTTCGGGGCCGATCATCCGCTCCGGATGCGGCATCATGCCGAGCACATTGCCGGCCTGGTTGACGATGCCGGCGATGTTGCGCGCCGAGCCGTTGACGCTCTCGGCATAGCGGAATGCGACGCGGCCTTCGCCTTCGAGCCGATCGAGCGTCTCGGCGTCGGCGGTATAATTGCCGTCGTGGTGCGCGACGGGAATCGTGATCTTTTCGCCCGCGCCGTAACGGCTGGTGAAGATCGATTGGCTGTTCTCGACCGTCAGCGCGACGGGGCGGCAGACGAAGGACAGGCCGGCATTGCGCATCAGTGCGCCGGGCAGCAGCCCTGCCTCGGTCAGCACCTGAAAGCCGTTGCACACGCCGAGCACAGGGATGCCGCGCTCGGCCGCCTTGGCCACGGCCTGCATCACGGGCGACCGCGCCGCCATTGCCCCCGAGCGGAGGTAATCACCGTAGGAGAAACCGCCTGGAATTGCGATCAGGTCGGTGCCCTCGGGCAGCTCGGTCTCGCGGTGCCACAGCATCGTCGGCGCACGGCCGGTGACCTCCTCGATCGCAACCGCCAGATCGCGGTCACAATTGGAGCCGGGGAACACGATCACCGCGGATTTCATCTTAGCCTCCTGCCGGGAGCGAATTACGCCCGCTCAATCCGGTAATTTTCGATGACGGTATTGGCGAGCAGCTTGCGGCACATCGCCTCCAGGTCCGCGTCGGTCACGCCGTCGGCATGCTCGATTTCGATATATTTGCCCTGGCGGACGTCCTCCACGCCCGAGAAGCCGAGGCCCTCGAGCGCATGATGGATTGCCTTGCCCTGGGGGTCGAGAACGCCGTTTTTCAGCGTCACGTAAATGCGCGTCTTCATACGCTCAGTGCCCCTCCACGACTGAGTGTGCCTGGTCAAGCCGGTCTGCGTAATTATTCACGACTTTTGCCGTTCGGGCAGCATAGACATTGGCATCGTCGAACCGCCGATCCTCGATCGCCTCGCGCACGCCAGGCAAGGTCTTGGCGCCATAACCGGTCAGGCGGCCCGGCGCGTACACCAGGTTCTTGAACCACGGACGCCCGGGCAGGCCGCGCTCGTCGACCAGCAGCTGGTCGATATCGCGCAGCATCGCATTCAATTTTGCCCGCCGCGCCGCGTCGAGCCTGGACCCCTTGTCGGCATAAGCGGAATCGAATGTCGTAGCGCTCTTCTTGAGATGGTCGACCGCATCCGACAGCGCGGCGAGTTCGATGTGTGGCGTTTCGGTTTCGGGCGCGGGCGCGCCTACTGGCTTGAGTGGGTCGCTGGCGACACGAAAGGCATCGTCCTTTGCCAGGGCTTCGCGTTTGCGATCCTGCTCGCGGCGTTCGTCCGCGAGCTTGGTCACCTCTTCCAGATAGGTTGAAACTGCCTCGGCGAAGTCGCCGAAGCGCATCGGCGGCGTGTCGGCGTCGGCCAGGCGAAGCACGATCCGGCCCGCCGTCTTGGACAAGGTCGCGCCATATTTGAGACCCGGATCGTCGAAGGTCGTGAAATGATGGAAGCTGTCGTAGAGCGAATGATAGACGCCCCCGCTCTGATCCTCCCCGCCATAGCCGAGATCGAGCGCGGGCAGGCCGAGATGCTGGAGATAGGCCGAGTAATCCGAACCCGAACCTAAAGCCTCCAGCGGCAGGTCGCCGCCGCCTTCCGCCGCCTTCAGCTCCCGCGGATCGGTTTTCTCTCCGGAAAAGGCGCCGACGCGAATGGCGGCGCGCGACCGTGCCGCCACGCTCACCCCCGTTTCCGGATCGGTTACGTCCGCCATCACCTGATTGACCAGATGCTGGAAATCGTGGCTGCCGCCCGCGCCCAGATAGCCGCGGCCGTTGGCATCCGAATTGATGTAGATGATCGCCTTCCGCTTCAGCTCATCGGCATGCTGCTCGGCCCATTCGGTGGAACCGAGCAAAGCGGGCTCCTCGCCGTCCCAGCTGGCATAAACGATCGTACGCTGCGGCCGCCACCCTTGCCTGAGCAGGCCGCCGATCGCCTTCATTTCCGACATCATCGCGACGTTGCCGGAGAGTGGATCCGACGCGCCCATCACCCAGCCGTCATGGTGATTGCCACGCACTACCCACTGGTCGGGCAAGGTCGATCCCTTGATTGTCGCGATCACGTTGTAGATCGGCTTCAGCGACCAGTCCGATTTGACCGCGAGGCGGACTTTCGTCTGCCCATCGCCGCCGGTGTGATAGGTGAACGGAAGCGAGCCTTGCCAGCCCCCGGGCACGGTCGGGCCGCCGAGCCGCGACAGCAACTTCGACGCATCGCCATAGGACATGGGCAGAACGGGAATCTTGAGGACGGTCTTCGCCTCCTCGCGCGTCAGCCTTTTCGCGTCTGCGGTCGCGCCGATGCCGGGGGTGAGCGGATCGCCGGGATAGACCGGCATGTCCATTACCGATCCGCGCTGCACGCCGAACGGCGGCCGCATCCCACCCTTTGGATAGACGTCGTCCCTGGCATAGCCGTCCTGGCCGGGGTCCGAGTAGATAATGCAGCCCGCCGCGCCGTGCCATTGCGCGAGCAGCGGCTTGAGGCCGCGCCAGCCGACGCCGTAGCGCGCAATCACGATCTTGCCCTTCACGTCGATCCCACGCCGTTCGAGCGCCTTGTAATCGTCGGGCATGCCGAAATTGACGTAGACGAGGTCGGCGGTGACGTCGCCGTCACCCTGATAGGCGACATAAGGCGGCAGGGCACCGGCGGTGTTTGCCGACGTGTCGTCGCCGGGAACGGCGGGCTCCTGCCCGCCGAGTGCGATATGTTCCGGGGCAATCAGCTCGACCGTGGTGGAGATCGGGATTGGGTAGAGGACCCGAAACGTCTCGATATGCGCATCCCAGCCCCAGGATTTGAACAGGCTTAGCATATAATCGGCATTAGCCTTGTCATGCGGCGATCCGACATGGTTGGGGGCCGACGACATAACCTTCAGCCATTCGAGCTGGTCGGCCGAGCTCACCCCTGCATCGAACGCAGTCTCGATCGCTTTCTGATCCATGGTCTTGGCGTGCAGGCCGACGCTGAGGGCGAGCGCGGCAACGCTGCCGAACAAGGAACGCGAAATCGTCATGGGAATCCCCTTCCAGATGAAGGCGAGCCTGCGTCAGCGCTTCCCCGCATGCAACCAGAGACACTTACCCAACATACCGAAATGTTCGAGGCATGGGGTGACGCTTGGCGATCCTGTCGTTAAGGGGCTCCGCATCATAGCCAAAGGAAGCCGCCTCCGCTTATGCCGACGCTCGTTCTCATCCGCCACGGCCAGTCCTCATGGAATCTCGAGAACCGCTTCACCGGCTGGTGGGATGTGAACCTGACCGATCTCGGGATCGAGGAAGCGCGCAGTGCGGGCGAATTGATGGCCGCCAAGGGGCTCGATTTCGACCTCTGCTTCACCAGCCTGCAGACGCGCGCGATCAAGACGCTCAACCTCGCGCTCGAAGCGATGGGGCGTTTGTGGCTGCCGGTCGAGAAGGACTGGCGTCTGAATGAGCGCCATTATGGCGGCCTGACCGGGCTCAACAAGGCCGAGACCGCGGCCAGGCATGGCGAGGATCAGGTCAAGATCTGGCGCCGCTCCTTCGACATTCCGCCGCCCGCGCAGGAGCCGGGCAGCGAATTCGATCTGGCCAGCGACCGCCGCTATGCCGGTATCGCCATTCCCAATACCGAGAGCCTGAAGGACACGATCGCGCGCGTCCTTCCTTATTGGGAGCAAAGGATCGCGCCCGAGCTGAAGGCAGGCAAGCGCGTCGTCATCTCGGCGCATGGCAATTCGCTGCGCGCGCTCGTCAAGCACCTCTCGCACATCTCGGATGAGGAGATAGCGAGCCTCGAAATTCCGACCGGCCAGCCGATCGTTTATCATCTCGACGACGATCTCGCCGCGACCGACCGCTATTATCTGAGCGAGCGCTAGGATGGCTCAACCCCTCGTCGGCATCATCATGGGAAGCCGCTCGGATTGGGCGACGATGCAGCATGCCGCGCAGACTCTGGAGGCCCTGGGCGTCGCGCACGAAAGCAAGGTCGTCTCCGCGCACCGCACGCCGCAGCGCCTTTACGACTATGCGCAGGGCGCTTCGGGCAGGGGGCTCAAGGTGCTGATCGCGGGTGCCGGCGGTGCGGCGCATCTCCCTGGCATGGCCGCCTCCATGACCGCGCTTCCCGTACTCGGCGTTCCGGTCCAGTCGGCCGCACTGTCCGGCCTCGATAGCCTGCTCTCGATCGTGCAAATGCCCGGTGGCGTACCCGTGGGCACACTCGCGATCGGCAAGGCTGGCGCGATCAACGCCGGCCTGCTCGCGGCGCAAATCCTGGCTCTGTCGGATCCGACTTTGGCCGAACGCGTCGCGGATTGGCGCCAGCGCCAGACGGATAACGTGGACGAAGCACCCGAATGAGCGTCATACCGGGTTCGACGATCGGTATCCTTGGCGGCGGCCAGCTCGGTCGCATGCTGGCGATCGCTGCCGCCAATATGGGCTATCGCACGCATATCTACGCGCCGGGCACGAGCGGACCCGCGAGCGAGGTTTCGGCGCGCTGGACGCACGGCGCCTATGACGACAAAGCCGCAGTCGCCGCCTTTGCCGGGCAGGTCGATGTCGTCACCTACGAATTCGAGAATGTCGATGTCGAAGCGCTGCGTGGCCTGCGCGGCGTGCATCCTTCGGTCAGGGCGCTGGAAGTCGCGCAGGATCGGGTCGCCGAAAAGAGCTTCGTCGAGGCGGTCGGTGGACGCCCCGCGCCCTTCTGGCCGATCGACAGCCTCAAGGATCTCAAGGACGCCTGCAAGATGGTCGGCGCGCCGGCCATCCTGAAGACGCGGCGCTTTGGCTATGACGGCAAGGGCCAGGCGCGGATCAGCGAAGCCGCGCGCGCGGAAGCTGCCTGGAGCCTGATTGGCAGGCAGCCTGCCGTGCTTGAGAAGATGATCGATTTCAAAGCGGAATTCTCGATCCTGCTCGCACGGGGCATGGATGGCACGGTGGTGCAATGGGATGCGATCACCAATGTCCACAAGCACGGCATTCTGGACGTTTCGACCGTACCGCCGACGGGGATCGTCGCCGCCCAGGCTGCCGAAGCCGCCGCTTTGGCCGAGCGGATTGCGGGCGCGCTCGATTATGTCGGTGTACTGGCCTGCGAGTTTTTCGCGAGCGCCGATGGCCCTATTTTCAATGAGATGGCGCCGCGTGTTCACAATTCGGGCCATTGGACGATCGAAGGCGCGGTGACCTCGCAGTTCGAAAACCACGTTCGCGCGATCTGTGGCCTGCCGCTTGGCTCGACCGCTTTGGTCGGCAAACGAGCGGAAATGCGCAACCTGATCGGCAACGACATCGAAAGCTGGCCGCACATTTTGGGCGATCCGAAGGCGCACCTGCATCTTTACGGCAAGACCGCGGTCAAACCCGGCCGCAAGATGGGTCATATAACGCGGGTCAGCTGAGATCAGCTCGCCGATCTAGGCACGGGTACCTTTGACTGAAAACGTACCGAAAATGCCCGCCTTAACCTTGCCTTCCAATGTGTCACCGTTGACCGTGGCCTTACAGGCGAGCGTGATCGGCATCGGCTTGGATATCTGCATCGACCATGCAAGCTCGTTGCCGTCGACAATGCCTTCGGAAATGTCCTTGCTGCCGATACTGCCCTCGGCCGATCCGCTGAATCGATTGCCGTCGCTGACGACCGTCAGCACGAATTCCTGTTCGCCCATCGGGCTGTCCACTGTGCAGTTCCACTTGCCGTCAACGTCGGCCATGCCAATCTCCTGTTTGGAATGCGGCCTTTGCGGGTCGGAAAACAAAGATCAAGCGGTGGGTTGTGTGGCCAAAAAGACACACCATATCGCGGCGGAAAGGGAGACTGCATGAATCTCGAAAAATTCACCGAGCGCGCCAAGGGTTTCCTTCAGGCCGCGCAGACGGTCGCCATCCGCAACAGTCATCAGCAAATTGCACCCGAACATCTCTTAAAGGCCCTGCTTGAAGACGAGCAAGGCATGGCGTCGGGGCTGATCGCCAAGGCCGGGGGCGACGCAAAGAAAGCCCAAACCGAAACCGATCTGGCGCTGTCGAAAATTCCCGCAGTGTCGGGCGGCGGCGCACAGCAGACGCCTGGCCTGAATAACGACCTCGTTCGCGTGCTCGATCAAGCCGAGCAGATCGCGCAGAAAGCGGGCGACAGCTACGTGACCGTCGAGCGGCTGCTGGTCGCACTGGCGCTCGCGCTCCATACGCCAGCGGGCAAGGCGTTGCAGGCGGCCAATGCAAAGCCTGAGGCGCTCAACGCGGCCATCAACGAATTGCGCGGCGGGCGGACCGCGGACACGGCCAGCGCCGAGGACCGCTACGATGCGCTCAAGAAGTTCGCGCGCGACCTCACTGCCGCGGCGCGCGAGGGCAAGCTCGATCCGGTAATCGGCCGCGATGAGGAAATCCGGCGCACGATCCAGATCCTTGCACGGCGCACCAAGAATAATCCCGTGCTGATCGGCGAGCCCGGCACCGGCAAGACCGCGATCGCCGAGGGCCTCGCCTTGCGCATCGCCAATGGCGACGTGCCCGACGGTCTCAAGGATCGCAAATTGATGGCGCTCGACATGGGCAGCCTGATCGCGGGCGCCAAATATCGCGGCGAGTTCGAGGAGCGGCTCAAGGGCGTGCTCGACGAAGTGAAGGGCGCCGAGGGCGACATCGTGCTGTTCATCGACGAGATGCACACGCTGATCGGCGCGGGCAAATCCGAAGGCGCAATGGACGCG
>Ga0207683_10003628_pt1 | contig 13434 bp, 12 predicted proteins | sample KBSM73metaG_FD_184333 | JGI IMG/M metagenome (GOLD analysis project Ga0207683, IMG submission 184333) | Miscanthus rhizosphere microbial communities from Kellogg Biological Station, Michigan, USA - KBS M7-3 metaG (SPAdes) (version 2) | ecosystem: Host-associated > Plants > Roots > Rhizosphere >...
CGTCGTCGACGATGCAGACCAGCGGCTGCTCCTCGGCGGCGTCGGCCAGCAGGCTCAGAACGGCCAAGCCGACCAGGAAGCGATCCGGCGGGGGACCGGCGCTCATGCCGAACGCGGTGTTCAGCGCGTCGCGCTGCGGGATGGGCAGATGCCCGAGACGGCCAAGCATCGGTGTGCACAGCGCATGCAGGCCGGCGAAGGCGAGCTCCATCTCGGATTCGATCCCCGCTACCCGGGCGATCCGGCATCCCTCCGCGACGCCCGACAGATACCCCAGCAAGGCGGTCTTGCCCATTCCCGCCTCGCCACGGAGGACCAGCACACGACTGTGACCCGCGCGCGTTTCCGCGACGAGTCGATCCAGCATCTCGCGCTCGCGGTTACGGTCGAGCAGCCTCGCCCGTGAGAGGCGGGTGTCAGGCATGCGGACGAGAGGCGCGTCGGCCCGCGGCTGGGATTGAGGAATCCCAGCCGCACCCATCCAGGCCGGGATATCCCAGGCGTTCCAAATCCTCCACCATGACTAGATCGTTCCAGGTCCGGAACGGGTGCTGGCCAACCAACAGAAAAATCCTGGCAGAGCAGACCTGCTGTGCGCAACGGCTAACCCAGGCGGGGCCGTCACAGTGATCCCGGCGCGTCCAGCGGAAGGCTCACGGTGAATACCGCGCCGCCGCCCGGGTGGTTTCCCGCGTAGATGTGACCGCCATGGAGGCGCGCGTTCTCCCAGGCGATCGCCAGGCCCAGGCCGCTGCCCTCGGAACGCGCCCGTGCCGTGTCGGCCTTGAAGAACCGGTCGAATACATGCGGGATCGCGGTGGGGGCCAGCCCGCGGCCGTGGTCTCGTACTTCCATGGCCAATTGCCCGCCGCCCGGGCCGTCTGGCTGGATGCCGGCCGTCACGGTCACCGGCAGGCCGCCATGACGCAGGGCGTTGCCGACGAGGTTAGCCAGGACGACATCGAAGCGGCGGCGGTCCAGCCGTGCGGTCAGTCCGGCGGGCACGTCAGTGCAGACACTGGACCAGCCCCGCGCCCGCAGGCAGCGGCCCACAGCGTTCGCGATATCGGTTTCATCGGTCACGAGCTGCGCGGTACCCGCATCGAAGCGCGAGATCTCGATGAGGTCCTCGACCAGCCGGTTGAGGTGGAGTACCTCCTGGCAGACCAGCCGCGCGGCCGCCGCGGCGTCCCCGGTCAGTTCCGGGTGCTCGTGGAGTATGCCGACCACCGCCGTCATCGCCGTCAGCGGAGTCCGCAGCTCATGGGACACATCGCCGGCGAACTGCCGGGCGCGTGCCGCCATCTGCTCCAGCTCACCCACCTTGTCCTCCAAGGCAGAGGCCATCCCGTTGAACGAGGTGACCAGCTGGGCGAGCTCGTCCCGGCCCCGCGGCTGGATCCGGACCGACAGGTCACCGCCGGCCATCCGCGTCGCGGCGTGGGCCAGCCGCCGGACGGGCAGCAGAACCCGGCGGGAACCGGCGATGGCAACGGTGGTGATCATCGCGAGCAGCAACCCCGCCGCCGCCCCGAAGAAGACCAGAGCGGTATGGCGTACCGGGTGGGGTGCTGGCTGCCCGGGACCGGTGTGCACCAGGCTCTGCAGCCAGCCCGGCCCGAGGACCACATCGTCCAGCCAGGTGGGGAGGCGATAAGCCCCGATCAAGGTGTGGAACCATGACGAGGCGAGGGCTGACAGCAGCGCCACGACGATGAACGCGATGACCAGGCGGGTTCGCACCGGGCCTTCCTCCTACTCTCCGCTAGACCGGACCGAACCGGTACCCGAAGCCGCGGACGGTCTGGATGTAGCGGGGCTCGGACGTGTCGGTCTCGATCTTCGCCCGCAGCCGCTGCACGCACGCGTCCACCAGCCGGGAGTCCCCCAGGTAATCGTGCTCCCACACCAGGTCGAGAAGCTGTTCCCGGGAGAACACCTGCCGGGGCGAGCCCGACAGGACCAGCAGCAGCCTCAGCTCGGTAGGGGTCAGCGAGACGTCCTGGCCGTCCCGCCGGACGATCAGCGAGCTGCGGTCGATCATGAGCTCGCCGTACGTCTCCGCCGGCGAGCCAGCCCGGGCCGTCCGGCGGATGATGGCGCGGATGCGGGCGTCGAGCACGCGCGGCTCCACCGGTTTCACCACGTAATCGTCGGCCCCGGCCTCCAGGCCGCCCACGATGTCCAGGTCGTCGCTCCGTGCGGTCAGCATGATGACCGGGATGTCGCTGCCGCGGCGCAGCCGGCGGCATACCTCAAAGCCGTCCAGTCCCGGGAGCATCACGTCGAGCACCACGACATCCGCGGCGGCGTCGCGGAAGTCGCGAAGCGCCGCCTCACCGGTCTCGGCGGCGTGCACTCCGTGGCCGAGACGGCGCAAGGCCAGCTCCAGACCTTGCCGGGCGGCCGGATCGTCCTCGACCAGCAATACGGTTGCCATCACCTGCCATTATGCCGCCGCGCCTGCGCGGGGCAGCCTCGTATCGGGCCGCCCGCCACGCGGCGAACGGCCGGTGTTGCTGCCCTGACCATGCGGCACCGATGTCATGAACCGGTCCTGGGATTGTCACAACCGTGTCACAGCAAGCCCAGGGGCTTGCTGTGACACGGTTGTGACCCTAGCCGGACATACCGGCGAAACCGGTGTCGCACCGTCGCGGGTATGCATACAACGAGCGCCCGGTCCGCGCGCGGGCCGGCCCAAGCACGAACCGGTTACCGACGGCGCGGGGGAATCCTGGCCCTGCTGGCCGCACTCGCCTGCCTGGCTGGGTTCGCCCTGGCGGAGCTGGAGACGGCTCCCTCTGAGCCTGCGACGCCGCCTTCCGGAACGGTCACGCCGACGGCCGTCCCGGCCGCTCCGCGCCCGGAGCGGCTGGCCGCGGTTTCCTGGCCGGCGCAGGGGGTCTCGGCCGCTGACATCAACGGCTTCGGCGTGGTGGCCGGCCCAGGCGCAACCCGGCCGGTGGCAATCGCCAGCGTCGCCAAGGTGATGACCGCGTACGTGATCCTGCACGACCATCCGCTGCCTTCGGGACGATCAGGGCCGGATATCGCGGTCCAGTCGTCGGAGGCAGCCGCATACCCGTCGCAGGTTCGCGACGGCGACTCGCTGGTGCCTGTCGTCGCCGGGGAGAGGCTCACCGAGCGCCAGGCGCTGGAGGCGCTGCTGCTGCCCTCGGCCGACAACGTGGCATGGATCCTTGCGCGGTGGGACGCTGGCAGCCAGGCCGCGTTCGTAGCGCGGATGAACGCCACCGCCCGCCGCCTGGGCATGACCGGCACCAGCTACACCGACCCTTCCGGCCTGGACCCGTCCACCACCAGCACCGCGGCCGATCAGGTGCGCCTCGGCATGGCGGCTATGCGCGTGCCTGTACTGGCCACGATCGCGGCTATGTCCACGGCCGTCGTTCCCGTGGCCGGCCTGGTCCGTAACTACAACACGTTGCTGGGCCAGGACGGGATCGCCGGTCTCAAGACCGGCAGTACCCAGGCCGCCGGCGGCTGCGTTCTCATCGCGGCCTGGCGCAACGCGAGCGGTCACAGGACCCTGATCGTGGCCGCTGTTCTGGCCCAGCCCGGCACGGCCCAGACCATTTTGCCGAACGCATTGCGGGCCGGCCATAACCTTGTCCTTGCCCTGGATCGCGCCCTCGGCCCTGGCACGCGCCGCCAGAAGGACCTGACCACGCACGGCTAAGCCCGGCCGACCGCGCCGTTGCGCAGCCAGATGTCTGTGACAGACCCATGACAGCCTTACGACGCCGCTATGACATCGGGACCGCATTGTCGCGGGTATGCCCGACACGAATGCTCCGTCAGCACCGGGACCGGCTGACCCAGGTAGGACCGGGCCGGTGCTGTTGTCGGATCCGCGTGTTGCCGCGGTTCCCGTCCGTGACAGCGCAGAGCCGCTGACCGAGCTGGATGAGTCGTTCGGTTCTTCTCGTGCGATGGTGCGTGTCTCGGTGGCGCCGCATGTAGCCGGTGCTGCCGTTGACCTGACCCTGGTCGACAGCGGCGGCCGCGAACTTGACCTCGGCACACCGGTCGATGCCACGCCCGAGCAGAGCGGCGGCGCCTGCTACTTCGACGCGCCCCTGGCGGGCAGGCATGCGCGGGCGAGCCGTGAACTGCTCGCACAGGTCCTGCGCGGTGCCGGCCTGGTGAACTACCCGACCGAGTGGTGGCACTGGAGTTACGGTGACCGGTACTGGGCGCTGATGACCGGCGCTACCTCCGCGGTGTATGGTCCGGTCGGCCGAGATCGGGTCGCCCGATGAGCGCGCCCGCCGCCGTAACCCGGAACGACTGCGCGCAGGGCGCATTGCTCACCGTTGACCTGGCTGCGGTCGCCGCCAACACCCGGTTCTTCGCCTCACGGACTAAGGCCGAGGTGATGGCCGTGGTGAAAGCCGACGGTTTCGGGCACGGCTGCGTCCCGGCGGCCCGCACGGCGCTGGAGAACGGGGCGACGTGGCTCGGGGTAACCAGCATCGCCGAAGGCCTGACGTTGCGGGAGGCTGGCTTCGCGGCGCCGATGCTGAGCTGGCTCAACCCTGTGGACGCCGACTTCGGGCTCGCGCTCGAGGCGGGAATCGACCTTGCGGTGCCCGGCCTCCGGCACCTCAGCGCGGTCACGCGCGCTGCCATGTCAGCAGGGCACCGCGGCCGGGTGCACCTGCACCTGGACGTAGGGATGGCCCGTGACGGTGCCGATCCCGCCGAGTGGCCCGGGCTGTGCCGGGCCGCGTTCCGTGGTGAGCAGCGCGGTCTGCTCGACGTGGTCGGCCTGATGGGCCATCTGGGTTGCGCCGACCGGCCGGCCGACCCGTGCAACGAGGTGGGCCGGGGGTGTTTCGGCTGGGGCCTGCAGGTGGCTCGCGGAGCCGGCCTGCGCCCGGCGATACGCCACCTGGCCGCGACGGCGGCGACACTTACCGACCCGCGCACGCATCACAGCCTGTGCCGCATCGGGGCTGGCCTGGCAGGCATCGATACCTCCGGTACGACTCGCCTGCACCCGGCTCTGACGCTCACCGCCCCAGTCGTGGCGGTGCGCCGGGTGCGGGCAGGCACCTCAGTCGGGTACGGGCACCTCTGGGCCGCGCCGGCGGATACGACTCTGGGCCTGCTGGCGGTGGGCTATGCCGACGGGCTCCCCCGTGCCGCCTCCGGCCAGGCCGAGATCATGGTGCGCGGGCACCGGTGCCGTGTTGCCGGGCTGATCTCCATGGACCAGACCGTCATCGACCTCGGCGACCTGCAGGTAGACCCGGGGGAGGCAGCGACCGTCTTCGGGCCCGGCACCTCCGGGGAGCCTACCGTGGCCGACTGGGCCACCTGGGCCGGAACGATCGAGCATGAGATCGTCACCGGCATCGGCGGCCGGGTGCACCGGCAGGTCACCGGCGAATGCCTGCGGAGCGCCCGGTGAAGGCGCGGGTCGCCGTCATCGGCGGGGGCCAGAACTGCGAGCACGAGGTCTCCCTCGCCTCCGCCACAGCAGTCGCCCTCGCACTGGAACACGTCGGCTACCAGGTCGTCCGGCTGACGATCGGCGCCGATGGCACCTGGCATGACGGCGGCGTCCGGCGGCCAGGTCTGGCCGGCGTCGTACGCATCCTCAGCGGCTGCGACGCTGTCCTTCCGGTGGTACACGGCCCGCACGGTGAGGACGGTACCCTGGCCGCGCTGTGCGACCTCGCGGGTATCACCTGCGTCGGCTCGGGCCTGCGCGCGGGCGCGCTCGCCATGGACAAACACGTCACCAAGCTCATCGCCGCCGACCGCGGGATCGCTACCGCCCCGGCGGTCCTGCTCACCGCTACGACCGCCGCCGGTTACCAATGGACCCGCCCCGTCGTGATCAAGCCGGTGGCCGCCGGGTCGAGCCGCGGTGTCACCCTCGTCGCAGAGCCAGCCGGGTTGCCTGAAGCCCTTGCGGCCGCCTTCACGATTGATGACCAGGTGCTAGCCGAGGACGTCATCGTCGGACGCGAGATCGATCTGGCCGTCCTAGGCCGCCCCGGCGGCACCCGCACGGTCGCGCCGCCCCTGGAGATCGTGGGCGACGGGATCTTCGGCTACCAGGACAAATACGGCGGCCAGGCCGACCTGCGCGTGCCCGCCGCCATCCGCGACGATGACCGCGTCGCGCTCGCAACCGCCGCCGTCACCATGTTCGACGCTCTCGGCTGCGCAGGAGTCGCCCGGATCGACTTCTTCCTCACCGCCGCCGGGCCGGTCCTCAACGAGGTCAACACCATGCCAGGCTTCACTGAGCACTCACAGGTACCGAAGATGTTCGCCGCCGCCGGCCTGCCCTATCCCGAACTCCTCGACCTCCTAGTCACAGACGCGCTGACGGCCAGGCACCGATGAGGGCAGGGCAGTAACTCGATGTCGCCAGCCGCCGTTCGGCTGCATCAGCTCGATCTCGCGGCGGCAAGTAGCAGACTGGAGGCAAGGCTCCTGTACGGCTTCCAGTGCCGGGCGAGGTCTGCCACCTCGGCAGGGTCCGGGAGATGATCGAGGCCGTAGCGCGCCTGGATCGAGTGGCGCAGGGCTAGGTCGTCCGTGCGGATGACATCGGGCCGCCGCAGTGCGATGAGAAGCGCGCCCTGGACGGTCCACGCGCCGATCCCCTTGACCTCGGTGAGCCGCCTGATCACCTCCTGGTCGGGCAGCTCACGCAGCTCGGTCTCGGACAGGCGCCCATCGCTGAAGCGCTGCGCCAGGTCCAGAACGGTAGCGGCCTTGCGCCGGGACAGTCCGAGACCACGCAGTGTCCCTTGGTCGACGGCCGCGAGCTCGCCTGCAGCCGGCACCCGGCCGCCGAAGTGCCCGGTGAGGCGCGCGAAGATGGCGGTCGCCGCGATCACGGAGATCTGCTGTCCGATGACCTGAAAGACCAGAGCACCGAACAGGTCCAATGCGGGCAGCCTCCGCAGAAAGGCGTCAGGGTCGAAATCCGGACGGTCGTCGATCACCTGGGCAAGCACCGGATCGGCCGCGTGCAGCCAGGCGAGCCCGGTGCGAATCTCCTGCGCGCGCGCTGTCACGCCCTCCAGCTTTGCTTATCCCGGCGGGGAACAGGAAGACCGGCGGTCGGCCGCGGCGGCTGATTGGTCAGGTGCCGACCGGCGGTTCGACGATGCCGAGCTCGGCCGGGCTCGGCGCCCGCCCCGGCCAGCTGCCTTCCCTGCCGTCGGCGGAGTCCGTCCAGGCGGCCCTGTCGAAGTCACCGTTCCAGGCCCGCGCTAGCGCCCGGGGCAGCCCCCACCAGCCGAGCCTCGTCAGCCACCGCTGCTCACTGACGGCACCGATCGCCTCCCAGCACACCAGCGCTGCCTCGAACCCGCGGCACAACGATTCGTCGTTAGCGACGCCACCAGCGAAGGGATCGTAAGCCACGGTCTCATCGCCAGGTTCGTTCGTATTCATGGTCTCCGGGCATTGCCTGGCGTACCTGGCGAGATCTTCGGCCGTGGCGACGGTATTGACACCGGACCGGACCAGGCCGGTCACAGCGCCGACCCAATCCGCCGGGCGGAGCAGCGTCACCGGCTCGAGCAAGGGCGAGCCAGCGCCGATGTGGCGCCGCATTGTGGCCACGACACCGGCGGCATCTAGCCACAGGTCCGTGTCGTCAGCCGGTGACCGCTTGCGCGGCCGCTGGCCCCACGCCGCGCGGGCCAGCTGCTTGTACGGCCACTTGCGCGCCGCGGACCTGAAACGTGCGGCCTCCGCGCTGAGTTCCCCGGCGGGTACCGGCACGGCCCGCGCCTCCGGAAGGGCTTCCCGGAGCAGCCTGACGGCGTACCTCTCCGCGGCATCCCAGGCCAGGCCGAGGTCATCCGGCCCAGGGGCACCGTCCCGAAGGTAATAAAGACTGTCCTCGCCGCCCATCATCGCTGAGCTTAGCCGTCAGGGCGGGGCGGTGAAGCGGTAGCCGGCGCCGCGCACCGTCTGCAGGTTTCCGGCGCTGTCACCGAGTTTGCGGCGCAGGGCGCTGATGACGACCTCGACGACGTTGCTGCCGCCGTTCCAGTCGTAGCCCCATACGTCGCGCAGCAGCGCCGCCCGGCCGACGACCCGGCCTTCGCGTTCGTACAGGTACTGCAGGACGTCGAATTCCAGCTTGGTGAGATCGGCGCGGGCGCCGTCGAGGATGAGCTGGCGGCGGTCGGGATCGAGCAGGGCGTGGTTGTCGATGAGCATTTCCCGGGCGGCGAGGTCGGTCAGCCAGCCGTCGATGGAGGACGGTCCGAAGTCGTTGTAGATGGCATGGTAGGTGGTCCCCCCGATCTCGGCGGCGCCGTCCGGGAGACGGGCGAAGCCGAGCGGCGCCAACTGGGACAGCGCCGCGGCGGGATCTGCGGCCTGCGAGTAGATGCGCCGGAGCCTAGGCCGCATTTCCAGGTAGCGCCGCTTGAGGTCGAGGATCAGGGCGGCGTGGGGCGGCGTCGTGGCTTCGCCGCCGTCGGCGGCCAGCATGTGGCGCTGAAAGAGCACCTGCTGGCCGCGCGGCACCGGGTTGGCGCGCAGGTGCTCGCGCCATGTGGCAGCCACCGGGTCGGCGGCGAGGAGCCGGGCCGGCACGGAGGTCGCCTCGCACAGGCACTGGAACGCGGCGGGAGACCCGTCGGGGTCCCGCGCGACGCGGAACGCGGACGGCATCGTCTCCCACCAGGACAGCATCACGGCGACGGCCCCGGCTGGCTGGTGCGCGCGGGCGATCGCGGTGATCTGGGCTTCATCGGCCGGCCGTGCTGGCTCGACCGCGTACCGCTGACTGGCGGTGGGGAAGAACGCCTCCCGCACGGCCGGGTTCTCGATGAGGTAGAGCAGGTCGGCGGTGTAGCGCCACAGGTCCGCCGGCGGGGCGGTGCGCAGCTCGCGCCGCAGTTGCCGCCAGGCCGCGATCCTGTGGGCGCGGTAGGCCGGCGGATCGTTGACCCGCAGCAGCGCCGCGACGACTTCGCGCACGGTGTCGTGCAGCACGAGGCCGTCCGGGCCGAACTCCACGAACGGCAGCGGGCGCAGCATGTCGTAGGCCTCGTGCGGGGGTACATCCGGCAGCAGGGCACCGAGGAGCGACAGGGTCGGCCGGCGCAGCGTGCAGGCGGCGTCGAGCACGGCCCGGGTCGGCTGGTCGAGGCCGGAAAGGTAGACCCGGGCGAGTTCGGTGACGACGGTGGCGACCGCGGCGTCGGGGACCGTGAGGTCCGGGCGGGCGCCCCGCGCGGAGGCGGCGAGCCGCAGTGCCAGCGGGTGGCCGTGGGTAAAGCGGGTCACCCGGGCGGCGTCGGCGCCGCTGAGTCCTTCGCGGCGCAGCAGCGCGTCGGCGTCTGCGGCGGCCAGGTTCGCTAGTGGCACCGTGGTCAGCAGGTCCCCGAAATCACTGATCCAGGCGGCGACTAGCGGCTCGCGGCCGGCCAGCGCCAGCCTGGTGTTGTCGCGCAGGCCCGGTACGAGTTCCTGCCGTAGCCAGGTGTCCAGCAACCGGAGCTGTTCGTAGGTATCGAGAACCAGCACTACCCGGTCGCCGAGGGCGCTGAGCGCGGTGGCGGCCTCGGTGATCGTAGCCAGCGGCCGGGTCCCGCCGGGCGGTTCGGCCCGCAGCGTCCCGATCGCGCGGGCGAGCGCGGCGAGGAAACCGCGCTCGGTCGGCTCGATGCCGCCGCAGTCCAGGCGGACGACGGCGGCGCCGTGCGCTCGCGCGTCCTCGGCGAACGCGGCGAGCAGCGCGGATTTCCCGATCCCTGCGATGCCGTGCACCGCCACGACCAGCGGGCGGTCACGCTCGGCCAGCTCGAGCAGCACCGCCCGCTCCGCCTGCCGGCCGACCACGGCGGCCGCCCGGGCACCCAGCAACGTTCGCAAGGTCCCGTTCATCGCCGGCCCGGTCGTGCGTCGGTCATCTGTCAGTACCCGCCTCGGGTTACCTTCGTGGGCCCGGCCAGGACCGAGAAGTCCCTGACGGCCACATCGATCATGTGCGGGTTAGCCTGCAACCCCTGGAAGATCTTCCCGCCCTGGTAAGCCCTCATCGCGGCGACGTCGTCCCACGTGTAAATACCACCGTAGGTGTTGGCCTGCGGGTTGGCTAGCCAGATCTTCGCGCGCAGACCCGGCAAGGCGGCGAACACGGGCGCGTGCTGCTCGGCGTGAGCCTGATACGCCGCCTCGTCGATGCCGTCCAGCTTGAACGTGATGACCTGAATATGCATGTCGTGCTCCTCTTCGGTACGTGGTGACGTGGCCACCGTAGGGACGGCGAGGGCCGCATCGGTGAGCCCTGGCTGAGGCGAAGCTGAGCCGGACAGCTCAGCTTCGCCTCATGTTCGGCTCAGCCGTGCCGGGCGCCCGCGGCCTAGCGTCTGCGGCAGGCCTGATCCATCCACGTTGCGGAGGTTTTCCGATGAACACTGAACTGATCGAGCAGAACGTGCACCGGCTGCTCGGCGCGATGACCGGCGCGGCCACCACGGCCATGGTGGCGGTTGGCGACCAGCTCGGGCTGTACCGAGCCCTGGCCGACGGCGGGCCGGCTACCCAGGACGAACTGGCCGCCCGCACCGGTACGGCGGCACGCTACCTGAGGGAGTGGCTGTCCCAGCAGACTGCCGCCGGATTCCTCGCCTACCGGGAGGGCGACGGGCGGTATGTGCTGCCGGCCGAGGCCGCCGCGGTGCTCGCCGATGAGGCATCGCCGGCCTTCCTGGCCGGCGGCGCCACCATCACCCGCGGCTGGTTCGCGGGCATCGACCGTCTCGCCGGAGCGTTCCGCACCGGCGCCGGCATCCCCTGGCACGAGCAGGACCCGGCTGTCTTCGAGGGCACCGAGCGCTTCTTCCGCCCCGGCTACACCGCCAGCCTCACCACCGAGTGGGTCCCTGCCCTGCCCGGGGTGGCCGACCGTCTCGCCGCCGGCGGCCGGGTCGCCGACGTCGGCTGCGGACACGGCGTGGCCGCCATCTTGCTCGCCCGCGCCTACCCGCAGGCGAGCGTCCACGGCTATGACTTCCACGACCGCTCCATCCAGGTCGCCCGGCAGCAGGCCGGCCAGGCCGGCCTCGGCGGCCGCATCCGGTTCGAGACGCTCGACGCGACCAGCTACCCGGCCGACGGCTTCGACCTGATCTGCCTGCTGGACACCCTCCACGACCTCGGCGACCCGGCCGCCGCGCTGGCCCACGCCCGCAAGGCCCTCGCCCCCGACGGCGCCGTGCTGGTCGTGGAACCGTACGCGGCCGACGACTACGCAGCGAACCTGGCCAGCCCGCTGGCCGCGCTCAGCTACGCGGCGTCCACGTTCCAGTGCACGCCGGCCGCCCTGGCCCAGCCCGGCGGGATCGCGCTCGGCGCCCAGGCCGGCCCCGCAGCGATACGGCAACTGGCCGGCGACGCGGGCTTCAGCCAGTTCCGGCAGGTCGCCCAGACCCCGGTCAACGTCGTCCTCGAACTCCGGCCATAACCGGGAACCCGCCTGGAAGCCGAAGGCGGAGCGGAGCCCTGGGCACCGTGGGGGGGAGACGGTGGTACCAGGGCCCCGCTCCTGACCCGGCTCGCTGGCTGCCCTAGGCAGTTGCGGCCGGGCTTATCCAACAGCATGCCCGGGCCGAAGCGCGTTTCAAAGAGAAATTCCTATGATCTCGGCCGAGATCGTTATCTTGCCGGACGGGGCGGCCGCGAGCGCTGTCTTCGGGCCCGGAGCGATGTTTCAGCCGGTTTGCCGCGATACGTCGGCGGTCGGCGGGGAGGATGCCCCCGGCGACTGATGAAACGGAATAGTGGCGTGCGCTGAGCCGCCGGGGGCAAAATGGCCGGGTGACATCGGCCTGGCCCGCAATGCCTGAGATGCTCGCCCTGCGCGACACGGATCCGCGCGAGGTGGGTGGGTACAGGCTGCTCGGCCGCCTCGGGGAGGGCGGGCAGGGCGTTGTGTTCCTGGCTGAGGGTCCTGCCGGAAGCCCGGCAGCGGTCAAGCTTCTGCCGCCGACCACAGACCCGCAGGTCCGGAGCCGCTTTCTGAAGGAGGTCGCCGCAGCGCAGCGGGTAGCCCGGTTCTGCACCGCGCAAGTTCTGGACGCGGGGATCTTCGAACGGCGGCCGTTCATCGTCAGTGAATACGTCAGCGGGCCATCGCTGGTCGAGGTCGTCGAGCAGCTCGGGCCTCGCGGCGGCGCCGCACTCGAGCGCATCGCCGTCGCCACGCTGACCGCGCTCGGCGCGGTGCATGCCGCCGGGATGGTGCATCGCGACTTCAAGCCCGGCAATGTCCTGCTCGGGCCCGACGGGCCAGTGGTGATCGACTTCGGGCTGGCGGCCGTGCCCGGGATGACCACGGTCTTTTCCGGCGAGATCGCTATCGGGACTCCGGCGTTCATGGCCCCTGAGCAGCTGGCCGGGACCCGGGTGACCGCGTCGGCCGATATGTGGTCGTGGGCCGTGACGATGGTATTCGCGGGTACTGGTGAGCTGCCCTTCAAGGGCGACTCGCTGATCGCCATGGCCTACGCCATTCTTCATTCCGAGCCACGTGTGGGCGGGCTTCCCGAACCACTGGGCTGGCTGGTCCAGCGCTGCCTTAACAAGGATGCCGCCGGCAGGCCGTCGGCCCGCGACGTGCTCGGCGAGCTGGTGGCGGCCGGAGCGCGCCTCGTGGGACCGATACCGCCCATTCTTTCCGCGCTGGCCGTGGATGAGGAGACATCCGGCTCGCGGCCTGCGTCTGCAGTACCGCCGCGGCCGCGGCAAGGCAGCGGTGATGGTCTGCTCGCCGCCCGGCCGGCGTCCGGGCCCCGGTCGGCGCGGCACGGGAGCCGTCGCACCCGCTGGCGTAGGCGGGCACCTATTCTTCTGGCCGTGGGTATTCTGGTCGTCGCGGCCGGCCTGCTCGCCGTCAATCTCCCTCGACACGGCGCAGCGTCTGGGCGGCTAGCCGGCCGCCATACTCAGGTCAACGGGGAACTCGCCGCCGAGGCTGCCGCTAGGAAGCAGGCCGACACCTGGATCCTGGGACAGGTCAGCCGGGCCGCAGTCGTGTCGTGCGATCCCCAGGTATGTGCGGACCTGGTAGGCAGAGGCTTCCCGTCGGGGAACGTGCTGCCGCTGGGGCCCACGTCGAATGATCCGCTTGGCTCTACGCTGGTCGTCGCCACGGCCCCGATCCGAGCCCAGTACCGCGGCCGGCTGGTCTCCGTCTACGCTCCGGCCGTCATCGCGAGCTTCGGCTCCGGGAACGCCAGGATCGATATCCGGCTGGTCTATCCCGGCGGTTCCGCCAAATACCGCGTCGATCAGCAGGCGGCGCTGCGTTCCCGGAAGACCGCCGGCGCCGAGCTGCTGGCGAATAGCCAGATCGGAGCCTCAGCCACAGCCAGGGCACAACTTCTCAGCGGCGATGTTGATCCGCGGCTGCCG
>Ga0207683_10003630_pt1 | contig 13427 bp, 12 predicted proteins | sample KBSM73metaG_FD_184333 | JGI IMG/M metagenome (GOLD analysis project Ga0207683, IMG submission 184333) | Miscanthus rhizosphere microbial communities from Kellogg Biological Station, Michigan, USA - KBS M7-3 metaG (SPAdes) (version 2) | ecosystem: Host-associated > Plants > Roots > Rhizosphere >...
GCCGTCGCTTCCGACGCCGGCAGCAGATAGCCGAACGGGCGCGGCCGCACGAGCTTGGCCTGGATTTCCAGCGCCGAGCGCCATTCGACGTCGACATCCTTGTCGGCGCCCGTCTCCGGATCGATCATTCGAAGCACGTGACGGCCGGGTGCCGCGACACCCGTGACGACCAGGTCGCCCTTGCCCGCGGCGGCAGCCACTTCCTGGCGCACCTGTCTGCCGAGCGACATTAGCGCATCGCGCTCGCGCGCGGCCGAAGCCAGCACCGAACGCATTGCGACCAGGTGCGTCTGAACACGCCGCTTGAAGTGCGCCCTGCCGATTCCTACGCCGCGCGTCTCGATCAGGAAGCTGACCGCATTCCGGAGGCCAGCGATGTTGCGCCCGGTATCGGGCACGACCCCTCCCATCGACACCTTGCGATCGTTGACGTCGTAAGCAGTCGTGTAATACCAGGAAGTTCGCAATCCGGCGCCGTCGAGCGCGGCGAGGAGCGGCTGACGAAACATGCGCTCCGATGCTTCGGTGATGGCGGCAGGAAGATTGGACACCGTCGCGTACTGGATCAGCGCATCGTAGGCTTGAAGGGCCTGGAATTTTTCATACCAGCGCAGCTTGACGCCGAACTCGTGACAATCGAGGACGACGTCGGGGCGGTATTCGACGAACACCTTGCCCAGCGCGCGTCCCTCCGGGGTGCCCTCGAGCAGGTGGTCGCGGTTGACGTCGCCGCCGTTCTTCAAACCACGAACGAAATGAAAGGCGCCGTCGGGATTTGCGCGAGGCAAGATCAGCACGTTGATCTGGTCGAGGATGCCTGCCTGCGTTGCATCCGCCAGCTCCGCCGCCAGCGCAAGAGCGGCTTCGCCGCCGGCCGGTTCGTTGCCGTGCTGCTGGCCGATGATCAGCACGGTCGGCTTGCCGGCCTTGGCGAGATCGCCGCCGTCACCCGGCGAAGGGCGCGCAAAAACGAGCAGCGGAATCGCCCGAGATTCCTGCGAGTTTCCGATATTGCGAACCCGCAGATCGGGCGAGCGGCGGGAAAGCTCATCGACAAACGCCTGCAGTTCCTCCTGGCTGGTGAAGTCCGACTTGCCGGGCCTGAATGCCGGCGTCGCTATGCCGACGTCCGGGTCCGGATAGCGCGCGGCGACGCGCCGTGTCTCGACGTATTCCTTTGACGGATCGTAGAGCGCATCGCATTGCAGCACATGCGCGCACAGCCCCGCCGCGGCGGCGTGAAGCACCCACTTGCCGATTCCATTCATCGGGACTCCCGCGGCTCGAAACGGATGGCGCGCCTGCCTGGCGTGCGCCGCGCTTTTCGCAGAGTATCGCATTCGATGCACGGAGCCGCCAACAGCGCCTTCGCCTTGCGGATGCGCGCCGATGAGTCCGCTACAATCAGCGGTGAGTCCTGCTCAAGGGGAGCACCGCCGTGTCCACCGCAAAGCCGCTGAGCGGCGTCTTTCCGATCGCGCCTACACCGTTCACATCCTATGGGGACCTCGACCTTGACGGACAGCGCCGCGTCCTCGATTGCATGATCGATCAGGGGGTCGACGGCATCTGCATTCTTGCCAACTACTCCGAACAGTTTCTTCTGTCGGACGATGAGCGCGATACGCTGCTCGATCTGTGTCTGACGCAGGTGCGAGGTCGCGTGCCGGTCATCGTGACCTGCAGTCACTTCAGCACTCGCATCGCGGCAGCGCGCGCGAGGGCCGCCGTGTCGGCCGGCGCCGCAATGCTGATGCTGATGCCGCCGTACCATGGCACCGGCCTGCGCGCCGACGAGGCGGCCATGCTCCAGCATTTCGCCCGAGTCGCGGAGGCCGCGCCGGTGCCGCTGATGATCCAGGACGCGCCGCTAAGCGGCGTCAACCTCTCGGTTCCGTTCCTGGTTCGTCTGGCGCGCGAGGTGCCGACGGTGCGCTACTTCAAGATCGAGGTGCCCGGCGCCGCAGCCAAGCTGCGAAACCTGATCGGGGCCGGCGGGAACGCGATCGAGGGTCCGTTCGACGGGGAGGAATCGATCACCCTCATGGCGGACCTCGATGCCGGCGCGACCGGAACGATGCCCAGCGCGCTGCTGCCCGACCTGATCAAGCCGGTGCTCGCGCATCATCGCGCGGGTCGGCGCAACGATGCGGCGGCGGCGTACGCGCGCGTCCTGCCGCTGATCAACTACGAGAATCGGCAGTGCGGCTTGCGGGCGGCCAAGGCCGTGATGGCGGCCGGCGGGGTGATCCAAAGCGACGCGGTGCGCCATCCGCTCGAGCCGCTTCATCCTGCCACCCGCGCGGGCCTGCTCGAGCTCGCCGCCGAGGCGAATCCGCTGGCGCTGCGCTGGGGAAAATGACGTCGATCAGCGAAATTTCCCAGCTCGTACGGATTTTCGCCTTTTGCGACGTGGTAGACGTCGTTGTACACACCGGTTCTGGCATAGCCGACGAGCACCAGCGAGTCGTCCAGCGGTCGGATACGCGCGGCCATCGCCTGTTCGGTGCGGCCGAGCGCGTCGAGCACATCGGACACGACCGAGACATAGAGCCGGCTGCGGATTTCGGCAAGAAATCGGTCATCGCTTCGCTCGAACATCATCGATTCTCCCGTGCATGAAATCGGCGAGGGTGCCGCGGTCTTAGGATCAGGATGCGACGCCGGCTGCGGTATCCGGCGTGCGCGCGCGCCGGGAGCCCGCGCGATAAAGCAGCGTCACGGCGATCGCCAGGTTCAATAAGTTCCAGCCTATGCCGTTGACGAACGCCGCCTGATACGAGCCGGTCAGGTCGAACACCTTGCCCGACAGCCATCCGCCCAGCGCCATCCCGAACAGCGAGAACATCAGCACCATGCCGACCCGTGCGCCGGCTTCGGTCGGCGGAAAATGCTCGCGGATGATGATCGCATACGAAGGCACGATGCCGCCCTGGAACAGACCGAACAACGCCGAGATCACGAACAGCGATACCAGGCCGTCGAACGGCAGAAACAACAACAGCGCGACTACCTGCAGCGCCGATCCCAGCAGCAAGGTACGCAGCCCGCCGATCCGGTCGCAGATTACGCCGGACAAAAGCCGGCTGACGACGCCGAACCCGAGCATGACCGCCAGCATCTGTGCACCGCGCGCGACGCCGTAGCCCAGATCGCCGCAGTAAGCGACGATATGCACCTGCGGCATCGCCATCGCGATGCAGCAGGACAGCGCGGCGATGCACAGCAGCGCCTGGGCAGCGCCTGGAGTCATGCCGAACGGTCGCCCCGCCGATGCCGCGGGGGCCAGCGAGTTCGTCGACGCGCGTTCCGTAACGCGCCCGGCCGAAGGGAACGCATCGACCGCGGGCGGCCGGCGCCGGAACAGCAAAGCCAGCGCCGGCAACGTCAGCGCGCAGAAGACCCCGATGCCGATATAGGTCGCGCGCCAGCCGTACGTGGCGACGAAATGCTGCGCCACCGGCGGCCAGATCGCGCCCGCGGTGTAGCTGCCGCTGGCGCAGATCGCGACCGCGATGCCGCGGCGCCGGGTGAACCAGAGCGAGGTGTCGGCGATCAGCGGCGCGAACATCGCCGAGCTTCCGAACATCCCGATCAGCACGCCATGCAGAAGGGCGAATGTCCAGATGCTGCCCGCCATGCCGGCGGCGATAAAACCGAGGCCCACGGTCACGCCACCGATCAGCACCGGCACCATCACGCCGAAACGATCGGCCAGTCGGCCCATGAAAAGCCCGCCGATGCCGAAGCCGATCGTCGTCAGCGTATAAGGCAGCGAGGCATCGGCGCGCGCGACGTTGAATTCCGCCTGCACGGTCGGCAGCACGACGACGACGACGTACAAGCCGGCGCCGCTGATGGTCATTACGACCAGCGCAACCGCGAGCCGCGCCCACGCGTAGGTCGAGCCATCCTCGTGCGTGGCGGTGCCCTGGGTCGTGCCGGAGTCGTCGCTACCTGGTTTCATCATTCGGTCGGGCGCGGCGAGAATGCGTTCGCTGCGCCGATGCGCGGCCAAAGCATGGCCAAACGAAACTTATCACATGGGCTTGGGCGGGCCGTCGATTGACGGCGGATGCCGGATGTTGCAGCGACCGGACGCAAGTGTACGACCGAGCGCCGGCGATGGGCCGCCGAAGGCGCCCGGGGCCTCAGCCCCGCTTGTTCACATCCTTGTACACATCAAGCATCGGCGGGTGCAGGTGCTCGTAGTGGACGCGCAGGCTGACCAGCTCCTGCACGATCTCTTGCGAAAACCCCTTGCGAGTGCCGCGGCGATCGGTCAAGAGGTCATGCAAATAGGCGCGGCACGATCGCGGGTCCTCCCACATGCCGGCCATCATGTTGGCGATGCGCGGATATTGACGCAAAAGGGCAAGCGGCTGGACGCTGCGCGGCAGCTTGGCAATCCATTTGAACGTTATCGGCAGCGGGTCGCTGCTCGGCGTCTGCCTGCGCCGCGCGATCGCCTGCGCCTCGGACTGGGCCTTGGACGCGGGTTTCTGAATGCTCGAGACGCCCAGCTTCGAGTCCGGCGCTTCCGAACCGGTGTTGCGTACCGCTGACCCGTCGGGTTTTGGATATACCATCACGGGCACGCAAGCAAGAAGCGCACCGCGCTCGCCGCCGAGCTCGACTCTGACTATTGCTGTTGGTTACAAGCATGTGCCGGAAGGTTCTTTCACGCGGCGGCGACCTCTGCGTACGATGATCGCTCGGCCACTCGCCGTGGCGTCGTCAGCTGATCGACAGTCAAACAATGTCCAAAATCTACGTCATCCACGAAAACGACGCCTGGGTCGAGCCGCTGCGGGCGGCGTTCACCGAGCTCCGCCTCCCATTCGAGGAATGGTTCCTGAGCGAAGGCTTGCTGGATCTGGCGGCGGTGCCGCCGTCCGGCGTGTTCTACAACCGGATGAGTGCTTCGTCGCACACTCGCGGCCATCGCTTTGCGGCCGAGTACACGGCCGGCGTCCTGGCCTGGCTGGAATCGCATCGGCGGCGGGTCGTCAACGACAGCCGCGCACTGCAACTCGAGATAAGCAAGGTCGCGCAGTATGCTGCTCTCTCGCGATACGGCATTCGGACGCCGCGCACCTTCGCCGCCGTCGGCCGCGCCCATCTGATCGGCGCCGCGCAACAGATGTCCGGACCGTTCATCACCAAGCACAACCGCGCGGGCAAGGGTCTTGGTGTCCACCTTTTCCAGACGGCCGCCGCGCTCGAGGCTCACCTCGCCAGGCCCGCGTTCGAGGATTCTGTCGATGGCGTCACGCTGATCCAGGAATACATCCAGGCGCCCGAGCCGTACATCACGCGGGTCGAATTCGTCGGTGGCCGCTTCTTGTACGCGGTTCGCGTCGACACCTCGCTCGGCTTCGAGCTTTGCCCGGCCGACGTCTGCCAGGTTGGCGATGCATTCTGCCCGGTCGGCGAAGACGCGAATGCGGGAAGCAGCGTGCCGGCTGCGGTCGCGCCACGCTTTCGCATCATCGAGGACTTCCGTCATCCGATCGTCGCGCGTTACCGGAAATTCATCGCTGACCACGGCATCGGCATCGCCGGTATCGAGTTCATCACCGATCGCGCCGGCGAGATCTATACCTACGACGTCAACACCAACACCAACTACAACGCCGATGCAGAGGCGGCCGCCGGAATCTACGGCATGCGCGCCATCGCCGCGTTCCTGGGCAGCGAACTGCGACGGCAACGCACCGACGGGGAGTCGAGCGCGCTGGTCGCCGCCTGAGCCGGCCGCGACGTCGCCGCCTGCGGGCCGGTCGGTCAACCCTCGAATGACCAGGGTTTGAGCACCCTCTGCTGGCGTTCGACCGCCGCGCGCGCCTGGAGAATCATTCGCTTCAGGTTGGCAGGATTCTTGAGATCCTGGACCAGGTTTCCCTCGAAGGTGTCGATAGTCTCGTTGTCCGCGTCGTAAACGCGAAACCCGAGCTGCCGGTGATAATCCTGCAACTCGGCGACGACATGGTATGGGGCAAATGCCTTGCGGATCTTGTCGAGGATTTCCTCGCTGCTCAGCAGCATGCTCATCAAACCTCCCAATGGGCCGCGATCCGGGGCGATGTCAGGAAGGCGACAAGGCCCGAGTGGCGCGGCTCGGGCGTCAGTGTAGCGTCGCCAGGGCAAAAACTCACTTCCGCCGCGACATCGCGCTGGGCGGCTGGCGTGCGACAAAAAAATCGTCGAACTGAGCTTCCCAGAGGCTGACGCCGCCGGTGATGCCGGCCAGGTTGGATACGATGGTCACCTCCCGCGGCAAGTCCAACGTGATATTGACCGCGTTGCCGCCGCCCAGGTAGAGGCGATCGAAGTTGACCAGCGTCCGGACGAGCGCCATCACGCGGCGCACCCTCCGGTTCCATTTGAGCAGGCCGAGTTTCTTCAGAGCGTCGGCGCCGACGTATTGATCGTAGGTCTTGCTTTTCCACGCCGGATGCTGGCCGAGCTCCAGATGCGGCATCAGCTGTCCGTCGCGATAGATCGCGCTGCCCATGCCGGTGCCGAAGGTAAGCACGCATTCGAGTCCCGAGCCGGCGATCACCGCCAGACCCTGCATCTCGGCATCGTTAAGCACCCTCGCCGGTTTGCCCAGCTGCTTTTCGAGGTTGGCGGCCAACGGAAAGGCGCGCCAAGCCTCGGTGCCCAGGTTCGGTGCCGTGATGACGCGGCCTCCTTTGACCACGCCGGGAAATCCTGCCGAGATGCGGTCGAATGCCGGAAGGGCGCTCGCGAGTAGCAGTATCAGCTCGAGGGTCGCCGCCGGCGGCGCGGGGTGTGGGGTCGGCGCGCCAACCCGGTCGACGATCGGCTTGCCCGTGCGATCGAGCACCGATGCCTTGATGTGTGTGCCGCCGATGTCGATCGCCAGCGTATAAGGCGACCCGGCGCGGCCGCCCTTGCCGCGCGAGGCGAGCTTGGCTTTCGTTGCCGATGGCTTGGCCACGCGCTCAGGTATCCGCCGCCGGCGCGCGCCAGCGCCCGAACGGCGCGATCAGCGCATCGGCTTGCGGCGGTCCCCAGCTTCCCGCGTCGTACTCGACGACCGGAACGGAATCGCCCAGGACCGGCTCGACGACGCACCACGCTGCCTCCACCGTGTCCTGCCGCGCAAACAGCGCCGAATCGCCGCGCAAGGCATCGCCGATCAGCCGCTCATACGCGTCCATCGCGTCGTCCTGTTCGTTGCAGCAGTAGAGCTCGAGGTTGCGGCCGACCAGCGCCGTGCCGGGAAGCTTCGAGCGCACGCCGATCGCGATCGCCACGCGCTTCGGTCCAAGACGAAATCGGACATAGTTGGCGCCCGGCGGCAACGGCTCGTCGACGACGTTCTGCGGCGGCTGCTTGAGCTCGACGATGACCTCGGTCGCGGTCACCGGCAGGCGCTTGCCGGCGCGAATCAGGAACGGCACGCCGGCCCAGCGCCAGGAATCGACGTGGATGCGCATCGCGGCGAAGGTCTCCACCTGCGAATCCGGCGCCACACCCGTCTCGGCCCGATAGCCGCGATACTGCCCGCGCACGATGTCGCTCGCAGTCAGCGGGCGAACCGCGCGGAGAACCTTCGCTTTTTCGTCGCGCTGCGCATCGCCGCCGTGACTGTACGGCGGCTCCATCGCCAGCAGCGCCGTCACCTGCAGCAGATGATTCTGCACGACGTCGCGAAGTGCTCCGACCGACTCATAAAACTCGCCGCGGCCTTCGACACCGAACCGCTCGGCCATCGTGATTTGCACGTTTGCCACGTAGTTGCGATTCCAGACGGGCTCGAGAAACGCGTTGGCGAAGCGGAAATAGTAGAGGTTCTGGATCGCCTCCTTGCCGAGATAATGATCGATGCGAAAAATCATCGGCTCGCGAAATACCTGATGCAGCGTCCGATTCAGCGACCGCGCGGACTCGAGATCCCGGCCGAACGGCTTTTCGATGACGACGCGCGCCTGCTCGTTGCCGCCCATGCGGCCGAGTGCGGCAACGACGACCGGAAATGCATCGGGAGGAATCGCCAGATAATAGAGCGGGCGCACCGACGAGCCGAGTCTGCGACGAAGCACATCGTAAGTCGCGACATCGCCGTAATCTCCCCGGACGTAATCGAGCAGCGGACTGAGCTTGGCAAACGCCGCGTCGTCCAGCAGCCGTTGCTGCTGCAGACTATCGTGCACCAGCGCGCGCAGCGTCGGCGCGTCGCCCGGCGCGCGCGCGACGGCGATCACGGGAATGTCGAGATGTCCGCGGCGCGCCATCGCGAGGAGCGCGGGATAGATCTTCTTGCGCGCGAGATCGCCGGTACCGCCGAAAAGCACCAACGCGTCGGCCCCCGTCGCGCTGCTCACGGCTTTTCCGCCGCCGAACGCCCCCGGCATCCCGCTGTCCAATTTGAGCAAGGTCACGCCTGGTGAGACGGCCCGTTACTATCGTTGGTTCCGACGCATTGCCGGACGTCGCACGACAGCGGGGATGTCCGCCGAACGAGGAGGCAAGCATGAATGCTGCGCAACGGCTGCACGCACTCGGTCAGAGCCTCTGGCTCGACAATCTGTCGCGCGAGATTCTGGACGACGGCACGATGGCCAGGTACATCGGCGAGTTCGCGCTGACCGGCCTTACGTCCAATCCGACGATCTTCGACAAGGCCATCCGAAAGACAAACCGGTACGACCGAAGCATCGCCGAAGCCGCTGGCGGTGCGGCTTCCGATGAAGCGATTTTCTTCGGGCTCGCCCTGCAGGATCTGACCCGTGCCGCGGGACTTTTCCGGCCGGCGTTCGAGGCGAGCGGCGGCGCCGACGGCTGGGTGTCGCTGGAGGTCTCGCCGCTTCTCGCCGACGATACCGCAGCGACCATAGCTCAGGCGAAAGCGCTTCATGCCCGTGCAGGGTGTCCGAACCTGTTCATCAAGATCCCCGGCAATCGCGCCGGCATTCCCGCGATCGAAGAGTCGATTGCAGCCGGCATTCCGATCAACGTTACGCTGCTCTTCTCAACCGAGCAATGCCTCGCTGCGGCCGATGCGTACCGCCGCGGCATCGAGCGCCGCCTCGCCGCCAAAATGAAACCGGTGCGCTCGGTTGCTTCGCTATTCGTCAGCCGCTGGGACAAGGCGGTCGCCGATGCGGTTCCGACGATCCTTCGCAATCGGCTCGGCATCGCGGTGGCTCAGCAAACCTACCTGGCCTGGCGACAGATGTACAAGGCGCCGGCATGGCGGCGCCTTGTCGACGCCGGCGTGCCGGAGCAGCGCCTGCTATGGGCGAGCACCGGGACCAAGGACCCGGACGCCTCCGATGTGCTCTACGTCGAGGCGCTCGCGTCGCCCGATACGATCGTAACGATGCCCGACGAAACGCTGCTGGCGCTAGCCGACCATGGCGAGGTGAACGCCGTGCTGCCTGACGACGGAGGCGATTCACGGTTGATGATCGCGCAATTCGTGCGGGCTGGTGTCGATATCGCCGCGCTGGCCGAGCGTTTGCAGCAGGAAGGCGCGCAGTCGTTCACCAAATCCTGGCAGGACTTGATCAGCTGCATCGGCGCCAAGCGCGCCGCCATACCCGCATCGCACGCCGCCTGACCTCGTGTCAGTCGTCGTGATCCGCGGGCCGCTCGGCCGGCTCGTCCGCTTCGCCTTCCCATGCATAGCGCTTGTGCGGCGGGACGTCGAGCCGGCGCAGTGCAATGGCCAGCACGACGCCGGTCAGTGCGGCGGCCAAGTGCGTTTCCCAGGAAACGTCGGGTTGGATCGGCAACACGCCCCAGGCGAGCGATCCGTAGATGAATGCGACCAGCAGCGAGGCCGCGATCGCGCGCCGATCACGGCGGATCACGCCGGCGACGAACACATACGCGGCCAAGCCATAGATCAATCCGCTCGCGCCGACGTGCACGCCGCCCCGCGCGAACAGCCACACGGCGATACCCGGCCAGAAGTACACCGCCGGCAACACCTTCGATGAGGTATCGGGATACAGGTGCAGCATCGCCGTTCCGACGACGAACAATGGAACCGAGTTGGCAATGAGGTGACCGAACCCGCCGTGGAGCAATGGGGCGACGAATATCCCGGCCAGTCCGGCGAGCTCGCGTGGCCGGACACCGAATCGCTGCAGATCGAGATCTAGCGCCACGTTGAGCGCCTGGATGATCCACAACAGGACGACGAATCCCAGCGAGAGCTTCACGGCGGCGCCGAAGTTGGCTCGGCTCTGCGCGGAGCCGGTGTACGCCGGGTCGGGAATCCGGATCTGCATCGCTAGCGAGCTTGGCAGCCGGCGCCTGTCCGACTGCAGTGCATGATCCGGATCAATCGCGGCTCGGCGAAATCGTGAAGTCGGATACCGTGGCGTCCTCGAGCAGCGCGCGTCCCAGGCTGGGCGTCGCATCCTTGTCGAGCGACCACATGACGATCTGGTATTCGAACACGTTGGCAGTGCCGTCGAGGCGATAGCTGAGATCGGTGATCGCGAAGCCGTGTTCCTTGACGAAGGCGCGAAGCCACGCCTCGTCGCGCCGCTCGTGTCGATGAAACGCAACGCGGCAGTGCACGTAGAGTTGGACGTGCAGCCTGTCCTCGACGATGCGCAGCAACGACAATGCACCCAGCGTCAGGGCGACCGCGACGGCGCCCTCGAGCAGGAATCCGAGGCCGAAAGCCACACCGATCGCCGAGACGACCCAGACCGACGCAGCGGTCGTCAGGCCGCGCACGGTGAACCCTTCCTTGATGATGACGCCGGCACCGAGAAATCCGATTCCTGTGACGATGCCCTGGATCACACGGGCCACATTGGTCTGGGCGCCGCCGGACGCCGAGTCTGTGAATTGCGCGATGCCGACGAGCAGCGCCGAGGCGAACGACACCAGTGCGTAGGTGCGCAGGCCGGCAGCGCGACCGTGAAAGCTGCGCTCCAATCCCACCAGGCCGCCAGCGACAAGCGCGAGCAGCGGGCGCAGCAACAGTTCGTGCTCGGTCATTTGCGTGGCCTCCGGTCGCGACATCATAGCGAAGATCGGCCCCGGCGGCGCCTGCGAGTGTGGCGAATCGGTGAAGGCGTTGTTTCCGGCGCGGAGCAAGGCCGACCTCACAGCTATAATCCCGGATCAGCGGTAGCTTGAAATCAGGCAAGGCTTCTACCGCGAGACCAACCGGCTGCCGATTCTTGAACACCCCACGCGCCGCGCCGTCGTCGGCAGGGACCGCGGCCATCGCGCTGTCCGCCACGCTGGCCATTCAGGTCTTTACCGCGCTGTCCGGTGCGGCGATTGCGGTGCTGGCGCCGGAGATCGCGCGCGACTTCGGCGTGTCTGCCAAGCTGGTCGGGGTTTTCGTCGGACTGCTCTACGTCGGCTCGATGACTGCGAGTCTCGCTTCCGGCCATTTCATCGCGCGCAGCGGAGCGATCCGCGTATCGCAGCTATGCGTGCTGCTGTGCGCCGCCGGCATCCTGCTGGTCGCGCTGCTGCCTTCACGCGCGGCGGCGATGCTGGCCGTCGCGCCGCTGATCATCGGCCTCGGCTACGGCGCAGTCACGCCGGCCTCATCCGAATTGCTCGCGCGCACCGCCCGCCCCGGCCGTCTGGCGCTCACCTTCTCGATCAAGCAGACCGGCGTGCCCGGTGGCGCTGCGCTGGCCGGCGCCGTGTTGCCGGCACTGACGGTGGCGACCGGTTGGCGTCCCGCGCTGCTTTGCGTCGCCGCCTGCGGCGTGGTCATCGCCGCTCTCGCGCAGCCAACGCGACGACGGCTGGACGTCATCGGCGCCGATCGTCCATTTTCGCTTGCGGCGCTGATGGCGCCGTTGCGCGTTGTGCTGCAGAATCGCCGGCTAGCCGAGCTTTCGGTCGTCGGTTACATCTACGCGGCGATGCAGATGTGCCTGATGAGTTTTCTGGTCGTCTATCTGACCGAAGCATTGGGATATCCGCTGATCGCCGCGGGGCTGGCCCTGACGACGGCGAATGTCGGCGGCGTCGCCGGCCGCATCGTCTGGGGTGCGATCGCCGATCGTTGGATTGCGCCGCGCCGCATGCTCGGCTTCATCGGCGTCGCCACCGGTGTTTGCGCCTTCGCGGCGGCAAACTTCAGCGCGGCGTGGCCGCACGTGGCTTTGCTTGCCGTCGCGGCGCTTTTCGGCGCTACCGCCATCGGGTGGAACGGCGTCCAGTTATCGCAGGTGGCGAGGCACGCTCCGCCCGGACAGGCCGGCGCGATCACCGGCGCCTCCGGCTTCATTACCTTCGCCGGCGTCGTGTCGGGCCCGCCGCTTTTTGCGCTGCTGGCGGTCGTCACCGACGGCTACCGAACCGGCTTCGTCTTCTTTGGCGTCCTATGCCTGCTGTGCGGTGCTGCGCTGCTGGCGCGAGCCCGGTGACGAAGGATCCAAGCCTAGGTCGGATCCGGGACCGGAACGGCTTGCGGCTCTCCCGGCGCCAGCGCGGCCGCAATCGCATCGTCGACTTCTTCGAGCCACACGAACGCTAATTGGGCGCGCGCCTCGGGCGGAATCTCCTCGAGGTCACGCCGGTTGCGCGAGGGCAGCATCACGGTGCGAATGCCTGCGCGCAATGCAGCCAGTACTTTTTCCTTGACGCCGCCGATCGGCAGCACCAGACCGCGCAGGCTGATCTCGCCGGTCATCGCCACGTCCGTTCGAACCGGCCGGTCGGTCAGCAACGACACCAGCGCGACGAACATGGCGACGCCGGCGCTGGGGCCGTCCTTGGGCGTCGCACCCGCCGGCACGTGGACGTGGATGTCCGACTTCTCGATCAGCTCCGGCGCAACGCCAAGGCGCTCGGCCCGCGCCTTGACCAGCGACAGCGCCGCCTGCGCGCTTTCCTTCATCACTTCGCCCAGCTGGCCGGTCAGGATCAGCTTGCCATTCCCAGGCATGCGCGCCGCCTCGATGAACAGGATGTCGCCGCCGACCGGCGTCCACGCCAGGCCGGTGGCGACGCCGGGCACGGGCTTGCGCATCGCGACTTCGGCCTCGAATATGCGAGGACCGAGGATCGCCGGGAGATCGGCGGGGCCGATCTTGACTTGCTGCGCACTGCCCTCGGCAATGCGCACTGCGACGCTGCGGAACACCCTGCCGATCTCCCGCTCGAGGTTGCGCACGCCCGCCTCGCGCGTGTAGTCGTCTATGATGGCCGACAGCGCCTCGTCGCTGATCTCGCATTGCTCCGGCAAAAGACCGGTGGCCGCGAGCTGGCGCGCGACCAGATAGCGGCGCGCAATCTGCAGCTTTTCCTGCGCGGTATATCCCGGAAGCTGGATGACTTCCATCCGGTCGCGCAACGGCCCGGGTATGGTGTCGAGGACGTTCGCCGTGCAGATGAACATGACGCCGGACAGATCGAACGGCACGCCGAGATAGTTGTCGCGGAACGTCGAGTTCTGCTCG
>Ga0207683_10003631_pt1 | contig 13427 bp, 13 predicted proteins | sample KBSM73metaG_FD_184333 | JGI IMG/M metagenome (GOLD analysis project Ga0207683, IMG submission 184333) | Miscanthus rhizosphere microbial communities from Kellogg Biological Station, Michigan, USA - KBS M7-3 metaG (SPAdes) (version 2) | ecosystem: Host-associated > Plants > Roots > Rhizosphere >...
TTCGGAACGGCGCTTCCGCTGATCAGAGCCGGCCAGTTGCGCGCCCTCGGGGTGACGACCGCGCAACGCGTCGCCGCCGCCCCCGATATTCCTCCGCTCTCGCAGGCCGGTCTGCCCGGCTATGTCGCTTCATCCTGGCAGATGGTGGCCGCGCCGGCGGGACTCTCCCAGCCGATCCTGCACAAGCTCAATGGAGAGCTGCGGGCCATCATGGCCGAGCCCGATATCCAGAAGGATTTTGCCGACCGCGGCGTCATTCCGGTCGTGAGCCCGCTGCCCGAAGCGCTGCAAGGCTATGTCAGGTCCGAGATCGTGCGCTGGGGCAAGGTGGTGGAGCAGGCCGGCGCCGCCGGCTCGCAATAGACCCGTCCGGCGACTGCCGAAAGGCGGTCGTTGCCCCGCTCGCCCGCTTGCACATATAAGGCGACGACAACAGGCGCCCCATGAGCACGCTCGCCAACCACGCTTTCGTCAAGATGAACGGTCTCGGCAACGAGATCGTGGTGGTCGACATGCGCGGACAGGCCGGCGCGATCACCGCGGACGAGGCGCGCGCGGCCGCGCAGCCCGACGGCGCGCCGTATGATCAGCTCATGGCCCTGCACACGGCGCGCACGCCCGGCACGGACGCGTATGTCCGCATCTACAACAGCGACGGCTCGGAGGCGGGCGCGTGCGGCAACGGCATGCGCTGCATCGCCGAGCTGCTGTTCAAGGAGACCGGCAAGCCCACGCTGACGTTCGAGACCAAGGCCGGATTGCTGGACTGCTGGAAGGACGATGCGCCCGGGTTGTCGACGGTCGACATGGGCGCGCCGCGGTTTGCCTGGCACGAGATCCCGCTGGCCGCGGCGGTCGACGACACCCGCGCGATCGACCTGCAGATCGGACCCGCCGGCAAGCCGATCCTGCGCGCGCCGTCGGTCGTGAGCATGGGCAACCCGCATGCCATTTTCTGGGTCGGCGACATCGACGAATACGACCTGGCGAAGCTCGGGCCGGCGTTGGAGCACGATCCGATCTTTCCCGAACGGGCGAATATTTCGTTGGCGCAGGTGGCGTCGCGCGAGCACATCGTGTTGCGCACCTGGGAGCGCGGCGCCGGTCTCACCCGGGCGTGCGGATCGGCCGCCTGCGCGGCGGCGGTCGCCGCGGCGCGCCTCGATCGCACCGGCCGTGTGGTCACGCTGACGCTGCCGGGCGGCGACCTGCGCATCCGTTGGCGCGAACGCGACGACCACGTGCTGATGACCGGCCCGGTGGAGTTCGAATACGAAGGCAAGTTCGCGCCGGCGCTTTTTGCCAAACAGGGAGCGGCGTAGGTGGGTAGCGGCACGAACGGTGATATCCCGATGTGCGTGGTGCCGCGCGTTGGCCCACCCCGCGCGGCCGCGCCGCGATGAGTGTCGACGTCATCACCTTCGGCTGCCGGCTCAACACCTACGAGTCCGAGGTGATCCGTCGCCAGGCGCGGGCCGCGGATCTTCCCGAGACCGTCGTCTTCAACACCTGCGCGGTGACCGCCGAGGCGGTGCGGCAATCGCGTCAGGCCATCCGCCGGCTCAAGCGCGAGCGGCCGGCGGCGCGCGTCGTGGTCACGGGTTGCGCGGCGCAGACCGAGCCTGGACGCTTCGCGGACATGCCCGAGGTCGCTTTGGTCCTGGGCAACGAGGAGAAGCTCAGCGCACAGGCCTGGCGCGCGCACCGGGACGTGCTGACGCGTGCGCCGTTCGGCATCGCCGCCGAGGAGAAGGTCGCCGTCAACGACATCATGATGGTGACGCAGACGGCGACGCACCTCATCGACGGCGTCGAAGGGCACGCGCGCGCCTTCGTGCAGGTGCAGAACGGCTGCGACCACCGCTGCACCTTCTGCATCATCCCCTATGGCCGCGGCAATTCGCGTTCGGTGCCGATGGGTGAGGTGGTCGCGCAGGTGCGCACGCTGTGCGCGCGCGGCTATCGCGAAGTCGTCCTCACCGGCGTCGATCTCACCAGCTACGGCGCCAATCTTCCGGGCGCGCCGAGGCTTGGCACGCTGGTCAAGCAGATCCTCAAACACGTGCCGGAGCTCGAGCGGTTGCGGCTCTCTTCGATCGATTCGGTCGAAGCCGATCCCGCCCTGCTCGATGCGTTTGCGAGCGACGAACGGCTGATGCCGCATCTGCACCTGTCGCTGCAGTCGGGCGACGATCTCATCCTGAAGCGGATGAAGCGCCGGCACCTGCGCGCCGATGCCATCGCCTTCTGCCGGCAGGTGCGCCGCCTGCGGCCCGACGTGGTGTTCGGCGGCGACATCATCGCCGGCTTCCCGACCGAAACCGAGGACATGTTCGCCCGCTCGCTCGATCTGGTCGAGGAATGCGGGCTGACGCATCTCCATGTGTTTCCGTTCTCGCCGCGGCCGGGGACGCCCGCCGCGCGTATGCCCCAGCTTCCATCCGACATCGTCAAGGATCGCGCGCGCCGGCTGCGCGCAAGAGGCGAGGCGGCGCTGCGCCGGCATCTCGATGCGCAGGTCGGCGCTACGCGCAAGGTGCTGACCGAATTCAATGCCATCGGTCACACCGAGCATTTCACCCCGGTGCGGCTCGATGCGTCCATCAAGCCCGGCGTCATCCTCGACCTCACCTTCGCCGGGCACAACGGACGCCAACTGCTCGCCGCGTAGAACGCGATGTGGTAAGCATCACCGGCACAATCGGAACGACCACTATGACCGCCATGACCGTTTCTCCCGATCATCTCGTCACCAGCATGGAAGCGCTCGAGCGGCTCTATGACGAGCCATTCGGTCCGTCCCTGGTCAAGGAAACCGACCGCATCACCGGGCCGTATCGCGCGTTCATCGAAGCGGCGCCGTTCTTTGCGCTGGCGTCGGGCGGCCCCGACGGGTTCGACTGCTCGCCGCGCGGCGACGCGCCGGGCTTCGTGCGGGTCGCCGACGAGAAGACGCTGCTCATCCCGGACCGGCGCGGCAACAACCGCATCGACACGTTGCGCAACATCATCCACGACCCGCGCGTGGCGCTGCTGTTCCTGATTCCGGGCTGCGGGGAGACGATCCGGGTCAATGGCCGTGCCACGATCTCGACGGATCCGGCGCTGACGCAAAGCTTCGTCATCGACGGCAAGGCGCCGCGCACGGTGATCGTCGTTACGGTGGATCGCATCTACTATCAGTGCGCCAAGGCGATCGTGCGCTCGAAACTGTGGGACGCGTCCCGTCACGTCGAGCGCAAGAGCCTGCCGAGTGCCGGCACGATCCTGGCCGATCTCACCCAAGGCAAGATGGGCGGCCCGGAGCACGACCGCACCGCGCCCGAACGGCTGAAGGCGACGCTGTATTGATCGCACGCGCGTTCCGTCGCGCCCGTTTCAACCCGACGCGTCGTCCCGGCATTGACGCGGATGGACCAGTGACAACACGTCGATATTATTCGCTGGCCTTGAGCGTTTCTCCGCTCCAGCCGCAAGCGCGCAGTCGTTCGTGCATGTGCGGCGGCACCGGCGCGGTCACCTGGATCGGCGCCCGGTTCTTGTACAGCGGCACCACGATCTCACGGGCGTGCAGGTGCAGGCCGGGTCCGCCGGTGCGCGGCGCGCTGCCATAGACGCTGTCGCCCAGGATCGGCCAGCCCATGGCAGCGCAATGCACGCGCAGCTGATGGGTGCGGCCGGTGAGCGGCTCCAGCGCAAGCCAGGTGAGATGGTGTGCTGCTGCGCCGCTGTGCTGCCGTGTGGCGACGGCTTCGCCGCTTGCTCGGTCTACTCCCTCCCCCGGCGGAACCCGGGCTTGCCCGGGTTCCGCACTATTTGCGTTGGGGGAGGGCTGGGGAGGGGGGTCGTCGTTTTTGCACGAGGTGTGTCCGCCAACTGCTACCCCCATCCCCAACCCCTCCCCACAAGGGGGAGGGGAGGAACTCGCGGCAAGATCGGCCCCGACCGCTTGAGCGGAATATCCGGAGGGCAACTGCGTGCGCCCCAGCACTTTCCACGTGGTGACCGCGGGCTGGCCCTGCGGGTCGTGCTTCATCCACCAGCCGCGGGTGGCGTCCTTGCGGCCGAGCGGCAGGTCGATACGACCCTCGTCGTCCGCCGGTCCGCCCTCCACCAGCGCCCAGTAGGTCTTGCCGACGCGGCCCGCCTTGAACAGCCGGCCGAGCTCGGCCAGCGCCTTGCGGTGGCGGCCGAGCACGAGACAGCCCGAAGTGTCGCGATCGAGCCGATGCGCGAGCGCGGGGGCGCGCGGCAGCCCGAACCGCAGCGCGCCGAAATAATCTTCCAGGCTCTCGCCGCCCTTGGGACCCTTGTGCACGGCGAAGCCCGCCGGCTTGTCGAGCACCAGCATCAGGCCGTCGCGATAGAGCAGGCGAGCGATGATCTCTTCGGGGGTCACGGTCACTTACCAAGGTTCGGGGAAACCGCTATCACGGCCGTCCTAGTGTCCCGTTTCCGACGTTCGTATCGTTTCGCAGCACCCGCTTTTACGAACGTCGGAAACAAATGGACACTAGCAACTTGTGGAATCGAGTGTGGCTTTGCATCTGACGTTCCTATGAACGACTCGCGGTACATACTGATAGGAACGTCAGATGCGCCACACTTGTGAACGAAGTGAAGCGTTCGGACGGCCATGAACGATCAACCGGAAGAGAAGCAGAGCTGGTGGCAGCGGCTGAGCGGCGGGCTCAAGCGCACGTCGGCGTCGATCGGCGGCGCCGTCGCCGATCTCGTGGTCAAGCGCAAGCTCGACCAGGAGATGCTCGACGAGATTGAGGAGGTGCTGATCCGCGCCGATCTCGGCCTCGATACCGCAGCGAGGATCGCCGCCGCGGTCGGCGAAGGCCGCTACGACAAGTCGATCACGTCAGACGAGGTGAAGGCGGTGGTCGCGGCGGAGGTGGAGAAAGTCCTCGCGCCGGTCGCGAAGCCGCTGAACGTCGACGGAGAGAAGCCCTTCGTCGTGCTGGTCGTGGGCGTCAACGGCTCCGGCAAGACCACGACCATCGGCAAGCTTGCGGCCAAGCTCCACGCCGAAGGCCGCTCGGTCATGCTTGCCGCCGGCGATACGTTTCGGGCCGCGGCCATCGATCAGCTCAACGTCTGGGGCGGCCGCAGCGGCGCCACGGTCATCGCCCGGGCGCCGGGCTCGGACGCCGCGGGCCTCGCCTTCGATGCCCTCACGCAAGCCCGCGTCGAGGAGGTCGACGTGCTGCTGGTGGACACCGCCGGTCGCCTGCAGAACAAGGCGGTGCTCATGGATGAGCTGGAAAAGATCGTGCGGGTGATGAAGAAGGTCGACCCGGCGGTGCCGCACGCCGTTCTGCTGGTGCTCGACGCCACGGTCGGGCAGAACGCGCTCTCCCAGGTCGAAGTGTTTCGCGACATCGCCGGGGTTACCGGGCTGGTCATGACCAAGCTCGACGGGACCGCGCGCGGCGGCATCCTGGTCGCCATCGCGGCTAAATTCGGACTGCCGGTGCATTTCATCGGCGTGGGCGAAAGCATCGACGACCTCGCGCCGTTCTCGGCCAGGGACTTCGCGCGCGCGGTCGCGGGGGTCGAATGAGACGACGTTACGTTCACTCGCTTGTCATGCCCGCGTAAGCGGGCATCCAATAAACTGTCATCGTGTCGCATGACTCATCGGACCAATCACGCTACACAGCCGCCATGAACGCGAAAAAACCGCAGCTCAATCCCATGCTCAAGATCGTGCTCGATCTCGGGCCGCTGGTGCTGTTCTTCGTCGCCAACTCGCGCCCCGCGCTGTTCCTGCCGCTGGTGGCGCCGATCCTGCCCGCCGATATCGCCACCGGCGAGCGCGCCGGCATCTTCGTCGCGACCGCGGTGTTCATGGTCGCGATCGTGGCCGCGCTGGTGGTGTCCTATGTCATGACCCGGCATCTGCCGGTCATGCCGATGGTCACCGCGATCATCGTCCTGGTGTTCGGCTCGCTCACGCTCGTCCTGCACGACGAGCATTTCATCAAGCTCAAACCGACCATCATCTATCTGCTGTTCGGCGGGGTGCTGCTCGGTGGGCTCGCGTTCGGCAAGCCGCTCCTAAGCATGGTGTTCGATTCCGTGTTTCACCTCACCGAAGAGGGCTGGCGCAAGCTGACGGTGCGCTGGGCGCTGTTCTTCTTCGCGCTCGCGATCCTCAACGAGATCGTGTGGCGCACCCAGACCACCGACGTCTGGGTCAGCTTCAAGGTGTTCGGGGTGGTGCCGCTGACGTTTCTGTTCGGCGCGTTGCAGTATCCGCTGCTGACGAAATATGCCGCGCCGGAGGCGAAGGAGGCCGGCGAGTAACGCCTTACGATGGCGGCGCCGCCGCCAGCGCCTTCTCGATCGCGGGCTTCAATCCCTTGTCGAGATTGTCCGGGGTGATCGGTCCGATCAGCTTGTAGGCGATGCGCCCGTCGCGGCCGACGACGAAGGTTTCCGGTACGCCGTACACGCCCCACTCGATCGCCGCACGGCCATTGCGGTCAATTCCGTTGGCCACGAAGGGATTGCCATAACGGCCGAGAAAGCGCCGCGCGTTGTCGGCCTCGTCCTTGTAGTTGATGCCGGCGACGCGCAGCCGCCGGTCGGCCGCGAGGTTCAGGAGCAACGGCGCTTCCTCGCGGCAAGGCACGCACCATGACGCCCACACGTTGAGCACCGTCACTTCGCCCTTGAAATCCGCGCTGTCGATGCCGGGCACGGCCTTGCCGTCGCGCTCGAGCGCGGGGAGCGGGGGGAGATTGGTGGGCGGAGCAACGTGTCCGATCAAGGCGGACGGGATGCGGGAGGGATCGCCGGCGCCGAGCCGAAACATGAACAGCGCGGCGAGCGCGAGAAACGCCAGCAGCGGGAGCAATACCAGCATGCGGCGCCGCCACGCACCCGTGTCCTTGTCGATCACGTTATTGTCGGTCGCGCTCACGCCTTGTCCTCCTGCGCGCGCCCCGAACGCCGCCTGATCCCGTGCGCCTCGAACTCGTTGAGCACGCGGTTCAGATGCCGGCGCTCGAACACGATCCACGCCACCAGCCCGGCCACGATCGCGATGGCCGCGACATAGGCGGTCACGATGAAGCCGACATGGGGACCGAGATTCATCGTCACAGCCCCGTCGCGGCGTCCGCCTGCATGATCAGCAAGGTGCGTACGCGCCGCCGCATGATCTCGTTGCGCATGGCAGCCAGATGCAGCGCCAGAAACAACAGCGTGAACGCGATCAACATCACGATCAGCGGCACAAGGATGGTCGGATGGATCGTCGATCCGCCCAGGCGTAGCACCGACGCGGGCTGGTGCAGCGTGTTCCACCAGTCCACGGAAAACTTGATGATCGGGATGTTGATCGCGCCGACGAGGGTGAGCACCGCCACCACCCGCGCCGCCCGCGTCGGGTCTTCGATCGTCCGCCACAACGCGATCACGCCGAGATACATCAGGAACAGGACCAGCACCGAGGTCAGCCGCGCGTCCCACACCCAGTAGGTGCCCCACATCGGCCGGCCCCAGAGCGAGCCGGTCACGAGGCACATCAGGGTGAACGCCGCGCCGATCGGCGCCGCGGCCTTGGCGGCGACGTCGGCGAGCGGATGGCGCCAGACCAGCGTGCCGAGGCCGGCGATGCTCATCAATATCCAGGCGAAGGTGCCGAGCCACGCCGCCGGTACGTGAATGAACATGATCTTCACGGTCGCGCCCTGCTGGTAGTCGTCGGGCGCGAAGTAGGCTTGGCTTATGCCGAAGGCGAAGGCGAGCAGCGTCGCGACCGCGAGCCAGGGCAATATCCTGTCGGTCAGCGCCAGGAAGCGGGACGGATTGGCGAGATCGGTCAGTCTCATCGCAACTCCCTACAGATGCGTTTCTTATTCATGCGCCAAGCCGCGCGCAATGTGGCGACCACAATGTGGCAATCCCAATGCGGGGCGTCTTGGCTGGTCGGCATTTCACGATCACGTCATTCCCACGCCGCCTCTATTCCAATCCCTGCCGCAGCCCGATGGCGGCGCTCAGCGGACCGATCACCAGGCTCGCCAGCGTCAGCGCGCACAGGATGCTGAACGGCGTGCCGAACGGGATCGGTCCGACGATGGCCGCGTTCGACGCCGCAACACCGAAGATGAGCACGGGGATTGTCAACGGCAGAACCAGGATCGCCAGCAGGAGCCCGCCGCGCCGCAGTGCAACAGTCAGCGCCGCGCCGATGAGGCCAATGAAAGTCAGCGCCGGCGTGCCCGCGAGCAAGGTCAGCGCGACCGCGCCAGTTGCCTTCGGCTCGAGGTTGAGCAGGAGGCCCAGCAGCGGCGCGGCGATCACCAGCGGCAGGCCGGTGGTGAGCCAATGCGCGAGCGCCTTGGCGGCGAGCGCCAGCTCGAGCGGCACGCGTGCCGTCAGGATCAGGTCGAGCGAACCGTCCTCGTGATCCATGGCAATGAGCCGGTCGAGCGCGAGCAGGTTCGCGAGCAGTGCCCCCAGCCAGAGGATGGCCGGCCCGATCCGCGCCAGCAGCGCGAGGTCGGGGCCGAGCGCGAGCGGGACCAGCGTCACCACGATCAGGAAGAACAGCACGCCGATCCATGCGCCGCCGCCCACGCGCACGGCGAGCCTGATATCGCGCCGCAGAATTGCGGTGAGAGCGCTCATGCCGGCGGCGCCCGGAGGGGGGCACATCGAGCAAGCGGCTGCGTCATCGTCCGATCCCCAATCGCAGCTCCTTGGACGCGTCGAGGCCGATCGGTCCATGCGCCGCGGCCAGGATCAGCCCGCTGCTGGCGAGATGAACGCGCATGAGCTCCGCCAGCATGGCTTGGCCGAGGGTGTCGAGCGCCGTGGTCGGCTCATCGAGCAACCAGATCGGCCGCTCGACCGCAATCAGGCGGGCAAGCGACAGGCGGCGGCGCTGCCCGGCGGAGAGATAGCTCGCGGGCAGCCGGGCCAGTCCGTCGAGACCGACGGCCGCTAGGGCTGCCTCTTCCTTGGCCGCCTCTCCCTTGGCCGGCCCCCCGCCGAGAAAATGTGCCCAGAATGCGAGGTTCTCTCGCACCGACAGCGAGGATTTCAGCGCGTCCTGGTGGCCGAGATAGTGGACGTGCTCACCGACGGTCAGTTCCGGATCGCCGCCTTCGAATTCGAGCCGGCCCGCCTCCGGCCGCACCAGGCCCGCGACCAGCCGAAGCAGCGAAGACTTGCCCACGCCATTGGGGCCGGTGACCAGCAGCGCTTCGCCCGCACCGAGCGTGAAGCTCAGACCGCGGAAGACCTGGCGGCCGCCCCGGACGCAGGCGAGATCGTGGCCGGCGAGGCGCATCATCGGCTGGCCCGCGGGTCGGACCGGCGAATTCGTGGATTTCGACGCGAGCCGGACGTCGGACCGGCTCGGCCGGCCCGCCCTCGGATCGGAACAAGCCGCGAAAGAAATCCTAGTTTGTTGCCCATGCTGTTGAGGAGTGTCGATTTTCTGGAATGACGCCAAAAAAGACCCTATAAGCCATCGTCCCGCGCTCACTATCAACCCGCGCGGAGCTCGCGACCGACGACGAGGAAGCGCTTCCGGTATCTCCCTACCTTTAAGCCGCTGCCCTCCCCGGTTGGATGGGAACGATCACTATGACGTCACTCGACAGCTTTCGCTGCTGCAAACCGCTCAAGGTGGGCAGCAAGACCTACGCCCATTACAGCCTGCCGACGGCAGAGAAAAACGGCCTCAAGGGCATCTCCCGGCTGCCGTTTTCAATGAAGGTGCTGCTGGAGAACCTGCTGCGCAACGAGGATGGCCGCTCAGTCACCAAAGAGGACATTCAGGCGGTGGCGCTGTGGCTCAAGACCAAGACATCGGAACGCGAGATCGCCTTCCGGCCCGCGCGCGTGCTGATGCAGGATTTCACCGGCGTGCCGGCGGTGGTCGATCTCGCCGCCATGCGCGACGCCATGAAGCTGCTGGGCGGCGATCCGAAGAAAATCAATCCGCTGGTTCCCGTCGACCTCGTCTGCGATCACTCGGTCGCGGTGACGTTCTTCGGCACCAACAACGCGGTCAAGAAGAACGTCGAGGAAGAATACCGGCAGAACCGGGAGCGCTACGAATTCCTCAAGTGGTCGCAGAAGTCGTTCGACAATTTCCGCGTGGTGCCGCCGGGCACCGGCATCTGCCATCAGGTCAACCTGGAATATCTGTCGCAGACGGTGTGGAGCAAGAAGGACAAGGTCAAGGTCGACGGCAAGGTGACCGCGATCGACGTCGCTTATCCGGACACGCTGGTCGGCACCGATTCCCACACCACCATGGTCAACGGCCTCGCCGTGCTCGGCTGGGGCGTCGGCGGCATCGAGGCGGAGGCGGCCATGCTCGGGCAGGCCTATTCGATGCTGCTGCCGGAAGTCATCGGCGTGAAGTTCACCGGCAAGCTCAAGGAAGGGGTGACGGCCACCGATCTCGTGCTCACGGTCACGCAGATGCTGCGCAAGCGCGGCGTGGTCGGCAAGTTCGTGGAATATTTCGGTCCCGGCCTCGCCAATCTCTCGATCGCCGATCGCGCCACCATCGGCAACATGTCGCCCGAATACGGCGCGACCTGCGGCTTTTTCCCGGTCGACGACGATACGGTGCGGTATCTCACGGATACCAGCCGGGCCGCCGCGCAGGTTGCGCTGGTCGCCGCCTATTGCAAGGCGCAGGGCCTCTACCGCACCAAGTCGACGCCGGACCCGGTCTTCACCGACATCCTCAAGCTCGAACTGTCGCAGGTCGAGCCGTCGCTCGCCGGGCCCAAGCGTCCGCAGGACCGCGTCGCGCTCCGGGACGTCAAAGCCGGGTTCACGATGGCGATGGAGAAAGAGTTCAACAAGGGCGGCGACGGCGGCAAGGACACCTTCGATCTGCATCCGGCGCTCGCCACCTCGGTGGACAAGAACTTCGGCAAGGCCGGAGGCTCGAAACGGGTCCCGGTCGAGGGCCGCGAGCACGATCTCGGCCACGGCGACGTCGTGATCGCCGCGATCACCTCCTGCACCAATACCTCGAACCCGAACGTGATGATCGGCGCCGGGCTGCTGGCGCGCAAGGCGGTGGCCAAGGGCCTCACCGTCAAGCCGTGGGTCAAGACCTCGCTTGCACCGGGTTCGCAGGTGGTCGCCGAATATCTCGACAAATCCGGGTTGCAGAAGGACCTGGACAAGCTTGGCTACAACCTGGTCGGCTTCGGCTGCACCACATGCATCGGCAATTCCGGTCCGCTCGCGCCCGAGATCTCGAAGACGATCAACGACAAGGATCTCGTCGCCGCGGCGGTGCTGTCCGGCAATCGCAATTTCGAAGGCCGCGTCAACGCCGACGTGCGCGCGAACTATCTGGCCTCGCCGCCGCTGGTCGTCGCCTATGCGCTCGCGGGGTCGATGTATTCCGATCTCCTCAAGCAGCCGCTCGGCCTCGACAAGCAGGGCAAGAAGGTCTTCCTCAAGGACATCTGGCCCTCGAGCCGCGAGATCAGCGGCGTCGTGCGCAAGACCATCAACAAGCAGATGTTCGCCAAGAAATACGCCGACGTGTTCAAGGGCGACACGAATTGGCGCAGCATCCAGGTGAAGGGCGCGTTGACCTACGGCTGGGACAAGAAGTCGACATACGTGCAGAACCCGCCGTATTTCGTCGGCATGGGGCGCCATCCGGCTCCGCTCACCGACATCGTCGATGCGCGCGTGCTCTGCCTGCTGCTGGACTCGATCACGACCGACCACATCTCGCCGGCGGGCTCGATCAAGCTGGACTCGCCCGCGGGCAAGTATCTGACCGAGCACAAGGTGAAGCCGGGCGACTTCAACCAGTACGGCACGCGCCGCGGCAACCACGAAGTGATGATGCGCGGCACCTTCGCCAATATCCGGCTCAAGAACCAGATGGTGCCGGGCGTCGAAGGCGGCGTAACCGTTCACTTTCCGTCACGCCAGCGGATGTCGATCTACGACGCCGCCATGCGCTACAAGAACGACAAGATCCCGCTCGTGATCTTTGCCGGCAAGGAATACGGCAGCGGATCCTCGCGCGACTGGGCGGCCAAGGGTCCGAGCCTGCTGGGCGTGCGCGCCGTCATTACCCAATCGTTCGAACGCATCCATCGGTCGAATCTCATCGGCATGGGCGTGCTGCCGTTGTGCTTCGAGGAGGGCACGTCGTGGCAGACGCTCGGCCTCAAGGGCGACGAGCAGGTGACCATCCGCGGGCTGCACGGCGAGATCAAGCCGCGCCAGCGGATGATGGCGGAAATCGTCGCCTCCGACGGCAGGCTCAAGCGGATTCCGCTCCTGTGCCGCATCGACACCCTCGACGAGCTCGACTATTTCAAGCACGGCGGGATCCTGCAGTACGTGCTGCGCCAGCTGGTGGCGTCCTAGCCATTCCGGCTCACCTCGAGCCTCCATTCCGGCTCACCTCGAATTGAGTGGCGGGTGATCGTATGGCTGACTATGAATAATGGCGGCGGATCGACGAAACGGCCCCGGTCTATCTAAGTCGGGAAGGGATCGTAATGGTACGGCGTTGTCTCGCTTACGCGGCAGTGGTCATTTGCTCCTCCGTCGCATCTCATGCATCCGCGCAGGCCGAGCCGCGTGCCGTCATCGAATTGTTCACCAGCCAGGGTTGCTCATCGTGCCCGGCGGCTGACAAGCTCCTGGGGGAGCTCGCGGCCGATCCGTCGCTCGTGCCGATCAGCGTCCCCATCGACTATTGGGATTATCTCGGCTGGAAGGATACGCTTGCGGATCCTCGCAACACCGCCCGGCAAAAATCCTACGCGCATGTGCGCGGCGACGGACAGGTCTACACGCCGCAAGTGGTGGTGAACGGCAGCGTGCACGCCCTGGGCAGCGACAAGTCCGCAATCGAGCAGGCCATCCTCAAGACCCGCAAGAATGGCGCCATGTCGCTGCCGCCGGTGACGCTGACGCTCACCGACGGCAAGCTGAATGTCACCGTTCCCGACGTTGCGGGCGGCGAGACCGGTGGCGAGGTCTGGCTGTTCGGATTGGTCAAGGCTGCGACGATCGTGATCGGGCGCGGCGAGAACAAGGGGCGCACCGTCACCTATCACAACGTGGTGCGGCGCTGGATCAAGCTCGGCGATTGGAGCGGCAAGGCCAACGCCTGGAGCGTTCCGGTGCAGAAGCTCAAGGGTGACGGCATCGACGAAGCCGCCGTCTTGGTACAGGGCGGCACGGCGGAAAAGCCCAAGGCCATTCTTGGCGGCACGCTGACGGCGATTCACTAAAGCAGACGATTCATTAAAGCGGACGGCGACGACGCCGGAAGCGAAGCTCTGCGAGCTTCGGTCCTCGTGGATGCGCATCAGACGAAAAACGGGCCGGCTGCGAGCCGGCCCGAAGTGTCTGGCTTAAACCGTACGCGGAACTCTAGCTTCGGTCTA
>Ga0207683_10003632_pt1 | contig 13422 bp, 11 predicted proteins | sample KBSM73metaG_FD_184333 | JGI IMG/M metagenome (GOLD analysis project Ga0207683, IMG submission 184333) | Miscanthus rhizosphere microbial communities from Kellogg Biological Station, Michigan, USA - KBS M7-3 metaG (SPAdes) (version 2) | ecosystem: Host-associated > Plants > Roots > Rhizosphere >...
AGCGGTCTGGGGCTTCACCTCGTGATGCTCGCGCAGGCGAAAGACAGCTAGCTCGGCGCCGGCGCGCAGTCAGCTCGCCATGCGCCCGCTCGCAGCGGCGCGGAACAGATCGGCCATCGCTCGCGCCTGGTCTCGTAGCTCGAAGTCGCGCTGCACGCGCGCACGGCCGAGCTGTCCCATCCGCGCACGCAATTCGGGATCCCTGCCGAGCTGCACGAATCGAGCGGCCATCGTGTCCGGATCGCGTACCGGCACCACGAATCCCTCGACACCGTCGGTGACGGCTTCCGCCATGCCGCCGCAATCCGTTGTCACCACGGGAAGACCGCAGGCCATCGCTTCGAGAACTGCGTTCGCGATGCCTTCGGAGAGGCTCGCGAGCACGAACATGTCGCTCGCCTGCAGAGTCTCGACGACCTTCGCCGGCTCGAGAGCGCCGACGAGGTTCACGCGCGCACCGAGTCCTAGATCGTCGCGCGTGTACAACACCCGCTGACGCTCCGGGCCGCTGCCGACGATCGTCAGCCTCGCGTCCAGTCCTTCACGCACGGCCTTCGCGAACGCAACGAGCATGTACTCGAGGCCTTTGCGCCAGTTCAGCGAGCCCGTCGTGACGATCTCCAGACATCGGCCCGCAGGCCGAGGAACCGCGGCGGGAACGAACGTATCGGTGTCGACCGCGGGCGGAATCACGCGAGCTTTTGCCGGATCGAGACCGTAGCGCTGGGCTTCATCGAGGATGTCCCGAGAGACACAGTGCACCGCCGTCGCACGCCGAAATGTCCGTTCGAGCTGGGCCGGTACTCGCTCGCGACCGGGAACGTGGGGATACACGTTGATCTGGCCGCCGCGACAGCTGACGACGAAGGGCAATCCCGTCTCGAGCAGCGGTTCGTAGCCATTCACCGCGAGGTTCCACGGAAAATATGCGACGTCGACATCGCGTCCGACCAACGGAAGCAGCCGGTACCACTGGCGCGCGCGGTCCCTCGGGGAACCGTCGACGAGAGGAATCATGCGACGGATCTCGAGCGGCGCGCGCAGCGCGGCTGGCAGAGCATGCCGTGCGATCGCCGCCAGTCGCCGTGACGACGCGACGTGCCACGGCGGGGTGTAAAGCAGCGACGTACTCGGAACGTTGCGCCACTCGCGCGAGGGTCGTTGCGCGCATGCGACGACGACCTCGATGCCATGCGCGGGGAGGCTGCGAATGAGTCGTGCGAGAAAGGTCTCCGGCGGCCACCGAAGTCCGGCGACGAGAACCTTCACGGACGAGCGCCTGAAGGCGCGCCCGGTTCCGCGCAACGAATCGTGTTAAACATCGGCCGTGATCGTTGGTATCACGCCTTAGTCGACCGTGCACGCCGACCGAATCGAGCAAGCTCCCCACGCGCGCGTCGTGCGGATCCAGCCCCGGCGGGGACTGGGTTCGCTCGGTGTGGGCGAGCTGTGGGCATGGCGCGAGCTGGTCACGTTCCTGATCTGGCGCGACATCAAGGTCCGCTACAAGCAGACCGCACTCGGAGGTGCCTGGGCGGTCATCCAGCCGGTCATGACGATGCTCGTGTTCAGCTTGTTCTTCGGCAAGCTCGCAAAGCTGTCATCGGATTCGGTGCCCTACCCGGTGTTTTCCTTCGCAGCGATCTTGCCGTGGAACCTGTTCTCCACCGGCCTCACCGGTGCAGCCGGCAGCCTCGTCGGCAACACGGGTCTCTTGAAGAAGGTCTACCTGCCGCGGCTCGCGATTCCGATCGGTGCCGTGCTAGCAGTCGTCGTCGACTTCCTCGTCGCATTCGTGATCCTGATCGCGATGATGGCCTGGTACCGGATTTCCCCGTCGATCGAGGCGTTGCTCGTCATTCCTTTCACGCTGCTCGCGATCGTCTCCGCGCTCGGTGTGGGGATCTGGTTGGCGGCTCTCAACGTCAAGTATCGTGACGTCAAGTACGTATTACCATTCCTTGTTCAACTCTGGATGTTCGCCACCCCGGTGGCGTATTCGAGCTCGCTCATCACCAAGCCCTGGGCCCACACGGTCTTCGCCATCAACCCGATGGTCGCCGTTGTCGACGGTTTTCGCTATTCGCTTCTCGGAGCACCGCCACCGTCGCTCGGCACCGTATGCACCTCGACCGCTGTAGCGCTGGTCGCGCTACTCGCCGGGCTGCTGTATTTCCGTTCCACCGAGCGCACGTTCGCCGATGTCATCTGACCCGGTCATTCGCGTCGTCGGAATGTCGAAGGCATTCCATGTCGGCACGACGCGCAAGCGTGAGGACTTGCTATCCGTCCGTCTCGCGAACGGTGTCCGGCGGATGATGAGTCGTCGCAAGGCGTCGAGCGAATCGATGCACTGGGCGCTTCGCGATCTCTCGTTCGAGATCGCCGAAGGAGACGTCGTCGCGCTGATCGGGCACAACGGTGCGGGTAAGAGCACGCTGCTGAAGATCCTCGCGCGCATCACGGATCCCACGAGTGGATTCGCCGAGCTGCGCGGTCGCGTCGGGTCGCTGCTCGAGGTTGGGACCGGGTTCCACCCGGAGCTGACGGGCCGCGAGAATGTCTACTTGAGCGGCGCGGTGCTCGGCATCAGCCGCGCCGAAATCACGCGCGACTTCGACGAGATCGTCGCCTTCGCGGAAGTCGAGAAGTACATCGATACGCCGGTGAAGCACTATTCGAGCGGCATGCAAGTGCGACTCGGCTTCGCCGTCGCGACCCAACTGAAGCCCGAGATCTTGTTGATCGACGAGGTTCTCGCTGTGGGCGACGCACAGTTTCAGCGCAAGTGTCTGCAACGAATTCAGGACGTCAGCCGCGGCAACCGCACGATCATCTTCGTGTCGCACAACATGGCCGCGATCCGAGCAATCTGCCGGACCGCGTACGTCCTCGAGGGTGGCCAGATCGTCGCCAAGGGCGAGACCGGTCCCGTCGTCGACGAATACCTATCGCGAGTCCAAGCGTCACAGACCGCGAACGTCGCAGTCTCCACCGCGAGCTTCCACGTCGACCGAGTCGAGATCAAGGCAGCCAACGGTGTCGTCATCAAGACGTTCGACTCGATGACGATCGCGGTGACATTTACCGCCATGAAGGACCTCCTGGAGCCGGGATTGCTCGTCAAGATCATGACGAACAGTCACGAACGCGTCGCCTCGCTTGACTACTACGACCTCGGAGCGATTGGCCCGGTCGCCGCAGGCGAGCAGCGGACCGTGGGATTTCGGATCGACCGCGTCCCGTTGTTACCCGGCATGTACGTCGTCGAGCTTGACCTGAAAGCGTCGTATCGCGTGGTGGAGAGAGTCGATCAGCTCTACACATTCGATGTCGTCGAGACGCCGCTGTTCGGAACGCGCCGTCCACGTTCGGGCAACGGCAGCGTCGCGCTGGATGCGAGCCTGCTCGAGGAACCGAGCACATGACCCACCGTCTCGCGATGGTGCTCCCGAGGTTTCCTCGGCTCTCGGAGACGTTCATCGTCAGCAAGTTCCTTGGCCTGCTCGACCGCGGCTGGGACGTCCACGTCGTATGCCGTGACTACGATCGCGAGGAGCTCGCGCACTTTCCCGTGCTCAAGGATCCCAGCGTGCAGTCGCGCATCCATGTGAGCTGGCCGACCTCGAGCAACTGGCGTGCGGCGGTCTCGGCGCCTCTTGCCGCGGTCCAGCTTGGCAGAGCGATCGGCCGCGCAGGCGTACAGGAGCTTGTAAAGCATCGTTCGACGCTCGGGGATTCGCCGTTGCGCACGGCATACACCCACGCGAGACTGCTCGAATTGCGGCCCGCGCTGATTCATTTCGAGTTCGGGTCTTCGGCACCGCGGGCGATCGCGATCAAGGACGTCATCGGTGCGAGGGCCGTGGTCAGCTTCCGCGGCCACGACATCAGCTTCGTCGGGCTCGACGACCCTGCGTATTACGGCGAGGTGTGGGAGCGCGCCGACGCGATTCACTGCCTCGGGGAAGATCTGTGGCGTCGCGCGGTTGCGCGTGGGTGCGCTCCAGATACCCTTCATCGCCTGATCTCACCGGCGATCGACGTCGACCGATTCACGGACATCGCGCCGCGCGAAGGCGGGGCTGTCGGAACGCCCGAGCGACCGCTGCGGTTGTTGAGCGTCGCGCGGATTTACTGGACGAAGGGTCACGAATACTCGCTCGCGGTTGTCAGGGCCTTGCGCGCACGTGGCCTTCACGTCGAGATGCGGCTCGTCGGCGGCGGCGAAGCCGACGAGGCGACGGGCTTCGCGCGCCATCAGCTTGGTGTCGAACGCGAGGTTTCCTTGCTCGGGCCGCGGTCACCACAGGAGATCCACGAGCACCTGCAGTGGGCCGACGCCTTCGTTCACCTGTCGGTCTCCGAGGGCTTCTGCAACGCGGTCATCGAGGCGCAAGCAGCCGCGGTGCCGGTCGTGTGCTCGGACGCCGACGGCCTGCCCGCGAACATTGTCGACGGGGTGACCGGCTACATCGTGCCGAGACGAAACGTGGAGCTTCCCGTGGAGCGGCTGATCGAGCTCGCGCACGACGGCGCCCTCCGCCAGCGCCTGGGCCGCGCAGGTCGCGCACGCGCAATGAGCGAGTTCCGCATCGATGATCAGGTGACCGCGTTCGACGAGCTCTACCGTGAGGTCCTGCAGCGCGATGCGCGTTGATCTCTATCTCCTTGGCGATTCGCCGGTGCCGTCGACACCTTGGGCATTCGGCAACGTCGTGCTCGTGCGTCCGACTCTCGAACACGTGGCCGTCGCGATGCGCGATGCAGCCCGTGCGGACGCCGACGCCGCGCTGTTCTGGGACCTGGCGCTCGGTCCTGCCCCCGCTGACATCACGTGGCTGTCGGAGCATCGTGCGGAGGTGGTCCACGCGGGCCTCGCGCTGGGGACATCGGGCTCCCCCGCCATCCTCGACTACATCCAGCCGACGTGGATGTGGAACAACGAGGCACCTCCCGATCGCGAATCGACCTCGTGGCGGATGACGCTGCGCGCGTGCTTCATCAGGCGCGAGGTGATCGCCCAGCTCGGCGCGATTCGACCGGAGTTCGAGACGCTCGAGGCCGCCGCCCTCGAGCTCGGCCATCGCTACCTGCGGCGCGGGGCCTTCGTGCGGCACGATCCGCGACTGGTCCCAGCGAACGCCGCGACCGTCGGACGTGCGGATCTGCCGCTGGCAGACGAGCTCCTGTTCGCCCGCCTGTCCTACGGCGACTTCTGGGCGCGATGGGCACTTGTGAAGGGGACGGTCGCGGGCGATTACAACGCGGGCGAGGTACTGCGGTCGCTACACGCGTTCGATGTCCAGGTGCAGGCACATCGCGAACCGACGTTCGAGCGCGCCGAGGTCGTCGTGACCACGCCCCCCGCACGTGTCAGCGTGATCATCCCGACGATCGAGCGCTATCCGTACCTGCGTACGCTGCTGCCACAACTCGCAGCCCAGACGGTAGCCGCGCACGAGATCTTCATCATCGATCAGACGCCGGCCTCGGATCGCGACGCGTCACTCGCCGCTGACTTCCCTGCGCTTCCCCTGCGCATCATCACGCAAGATGAACCGGGTCAGTGCACGGCGCGCAATCACGCGATTCGCGTCTCGTCCGGCGACTATGTGCTGTTCCTCGATGACGACGACGAGGTGCAACCGGATCTGATCGAGAAGCACCTGTACTGCCTCACGCGCCATCGCGCCGACGTCGCATGTGGCGTATCCGAGGAGGTCGGCGCGGGTCCGGTCCCCGAGAACCAGCGCTTCGTGCGCGCGAGCGACGTGCTGTCCACCAACAACACGATGATCCGCCGGGATGCCCTGCGTGCCTCCGGGCTGTTCGATCTCGCGTTCGATCGCAAGCAGTGCGAAGACTTCGAGCTCGGACTGCGGCTCTACCTCAAGGGGGCGCTCGCCGTGCTCGACCCCGCGATGACGGTCCTACACCATCACGCGCCGCGCGGCGGTCTGCGCATTCACGGGACCCGCGTGGTGACGCGAGCATCCTCACGAGCGCGCATCAACGATCGCAATCTCCCGCACATGTCCGAGATCTATCTCGCGATGCGCTACTTCAACGAGCGTCAGGTTCGCGAGATGCTGTCGCTTCGTCTGTGGGGCACGCTGCGCGGAAAGGGCTCGATGCTGCAGCAGGGACTCAAGGCGGGCTACGGCCTTGCACTGTTGCCGAAGACCCTGCGCGCGATCCGGGCGGCGAAGCGCCAGGGCGAGGCGTTGTTGCGTGAGTTCCCCTCGATCGAGATGCTCGGCTAGACAATGCTCGATCGCGTCTACCAGCGGAGCCCGATCTGGGCGCAACAAGCGATGGTCGCGCTGTATGGCGTCTGGTGGTACGGACGACGCTTCGGTCCACTGTTTCATGAGCTCGTCGGAGACTTCGAGCGACGCGAGCGCTGGAGTGCCGAGCAGTTCACGCGCTTTCAGGAGCAGCAACTCGGCGAACTGCTCGATGTGGCCGCCCGTTCGCCCTACTACGCGGCGCGTCTCGCGGGCGTCGATCGGACTCGGCCGTTCGAGGCACTGGCACAGCTGCCGCTCCTCGAGAAGCAGATCCTTCGCTCGCGAGCCAAGGAGCTGCTCACCGGAGAGCCGGAGCGCGGGACGATCGTGCTGCGCTCGAGCGGGACGACCGGAACGCCGAGCGAGATCTATTACACGCCGCGCTTTCATGCGCTCGAGCTCGCGATCCCTGAAGCGCGCAACCTCCACTGGGCCGGTGCGACGTATCGCGACACCCGCGCGATGTTCGGTGTCCGCAAGGTGTGCCGCTGGGATCAGGACGCGCCGCCGTTCTGGCGCAACAGTCCGATCGAGAAGCTCGCGTACTTCTCGATCTATCACCTGAGCGACAAGTACCTTCCCGCGTACATCGAGTACCTGCAGAAGATCGCGCCTGCCGTGATCATGGGCTATCCGAACTCTCTCGCGACCGTCGCGCGGTTCGCGCTCCGACACGGATACTCGCTGCCGCCTGCCAAGGGCATTTTCACGACGTCGGAAACGGTCACGCCGGAGCTCCGTGAGGACCTCGAGCGCGCGTGGAACTGCAAGGTGTGGGATCGCTACGGTGCCGTCGAGCTGTGCTTCTTCGCATCGCAATGCGAATTCGGCCGTTACCACGTCTCACCCGATGCAGGGATCATCGAGATCCTCGACACCGACGGAACACCCGCGAAACCCGGTGAGCTCGGCGAGGTCGTCACGACCGGCCTGCACAACCGTCTGCAGCCGCTGATCCGGTACCGCATCGGAGATGCCGCGCGGTGGGCGGTCGATCAGACCTGTCAATGTGGACGCGCCATGCCCGTGCTCGAGGCCATCGAGGGGCGCTTCGAGGACATGTGCATCACGCCTGACGGTCGAGAGTTGCTGCGGTTCGACACCGTCTTCAAAGGCATCGCTTCCATCAAGGAAGCCCAGGTGATCCAGGAGGCGCTCGATCGCTTCCGGATCCTGGTCGTTGCGGACGGCCGGCTGGATCCGCGCGATGCGGCACGGCTGCGCTCGAACATGCGGCTCCATGCCGGCGACGTGACGTGCGAGATCAGCGAGGTTTCCGCAATCGAGCGTAGCCGCAGCGGAAAGTTCCGCGCGGTCATCTGCAAGCTGACCTCCGCCGAGAAGGCCGCGGCGCGTCGAACTCCGTGAATTGTCTAGCGAAAACTCGCGGTCGCAAGCGCACATTCGCCCTTGAACCAGAACGCGTCTGCGAGCACTAATCTCACCACGTGATGATCGAGCCGACTGTCGTTCCGGCGGCACCGATGGCAGTGCCGCGGACTGCACCCGCGCCGGCGGGGGTGGACCGCAGGACGACGATTCTGTTCGCCGCGTTCGTCGGCGCGCACGTGGTGCTCGCGCTCATCATCCGCGTCTCGCCGGTGCTCGCGGACGTGCACGCGCTCGCATGCATGCTCGGCGGCGTTCTCGTGGCCGCGCGACACGTCCGTCGCGTCCCGCACGTGCTCGCATATATTGCATCGTCGGAAGTGCTGTGGCGCATGGTCAAGGCGCCCCTTCCCTATGAGTTCGGAAAGTACCTGGTCTGCCTGATCGCCGTGGTCACGCTTGCACGGATCGGCGGTCGGCGAAATCGCGGGCTCGCGATCATCTACATCGCACTGCTCCTCCCGTCAGCGGTGTTGACGCTGACAGGTGCCGACTTCGACATGGCTCGGCAGCTGGTCGCGTTCAATCTGTCGGGCCCGGTCTGTCTCGCGCTCTGCATATGGGTGTCTTCGAACATCCGTATTCAGGATGCCGACATTTCGAAGATCTTCCTGATCGCGATAGGTCCGGTCGCTGGCATCGCTACGCTCGGCCTGTTGTCCGTCGCCACGCACGAGATCACGTACATCAACGCGTCGAACACGATCGCCGCCGGCGGCTTCGGTCCAAACCAGGTCTCGGCGGTGCTCGGTCTAGGCATCGTCTTCAGCCTCTTGCTTGTGACGGATCGCCGCACGGTGTTGCCTGCGCGCCTCGCCCTCGTCGGACTCGTCGTGTTCTTCGCCGTCCAGTCTGCGCTCACGTTCTCGCGCTCAGGTCTGGCGATGGCGTTCGCAGCGTTTGGAGCCGCGATGTTCTACTACGCGCGGGATCGCCGGATGCGTGTGACCCTGGTGCTCGTCGCGCTCGTACTGTTCGGTCTCGGCAAATACGTCGTTGTTCCAGGACTTCAGGACCTCACGAACGGAAAGTTCGGCCAGCGCTACAGTGAAGTCGAGTCCGACGGACGCACCCAGCTCGCGCGCCTGGACTTGGTCGTGTTCGAGGATAATCCGCTGCTCGGGGTAGGCCCGGGGATGGCAACGCGACTGCGCGCCGAGCTCGGTCACTTTGGTGTCGCGCACAACGAGTTCACGCGGTTGCTCTCCGAGCACGGAGTGCCAGGCGTACTCGCGATCCTCGTTCTGTGTCTCGCGGCGTGGCGCATGGTACGTGCCGCTCGAATCTTGAGATACCGCGCGCTCGTGGTCGCGCTCTTGACGTGGGCGGGGCTGTTTCTGATGGTTTCCGCCATGCGGCTTGCGGCGCCGTCCGTGGTTGCGGGGCTGGCCTGCACGATCGCATACTCGTTCAGACAACAGGCGCCTCCCCGCAAGGGCCGGAGACGCGCGTGACAGCGTCGCGGATCCTGTTCGTCGCGAACTTCCTGGGCTCAGCTGGCCTGAATCGCGCCTATTCCGAAGAGCTGAGCGACCGCCTCGAGGCGCGCGGCTGGGGCATCGTTCGCACGTCGCGGCGCAGGAATCGCGCAGCACGTATCGTCGACATGCTGCACGTCGCGTGGCGCGAGCGGCACGCCTACGACATCGCGCACGTCGATGTCTTTTCTGGGCCCTCCTTCGTGTGGGCCGAGGCCGTTTGCGCCGAGCTCGCGCTGCTCGGCAAGCGCTACGTCCTCACGCTGCGCGGTGGCCGCTTGCCCGAGTTCGCCGCTCGGTGGCGCGGACGGGTTGGGCGGCTGCTGCGCTCCGCCGCGCGCGTCACGGTCCCGTCGGGATTCTTGCTCGAGACGATGAGAGCATATCGCGGCGATCTCGAGCTGCGCCCGAACGCCGTCGACACATCGCGCTACGCCTTCCGTCTGCGCGAGCAGCCGCGGGCGCGCATGGCGTGGGTGCGCGCGCTCCACTCCATCTACAATCCGACGCTGGCGATCGATGTCCTCGCACAGGTCTCGGCGCGCCATCCCGACGCCCGCCTGACGATGCTCGGTCCCGACAAGGACGGCTCGAAGCAGCGTGTGATCGACCACGCGACGAAGCTCGGCGTTCTCGACCAGGTCGAGCTCGTCGGCGGGAAGCCAAACAGCGAGGTGCCGCGCTATCTCGCCGATGCCGATATCTTCCTGAACACGACGAACGTCGACAACACGCCGGTCTCGGTGCTCGAAGCGATGGCCGCCGGGACCTGTGTCGTGAGCACTTCGGTCGGCGGCATTCCGTACCTGTTGAAGGACCGCCACGACGCATTGCTCGTCAAGCCGCGCGACCCCGACGCGATGACCGCAGCCGTCGAGTCGCTGCTCGCTGTCCCCGGTCTGGGCGCTCGTCTCTCCACGGCGGCACGCGAGGTCGCGCGCGCGTACGACTGGAATCCGACCGTCGCCGAGTGGGAGACCACGTTTCGCGAGGTCTTGCCGTGATCGCCGCGAAACGACTGCTCGACCTCGGCCTCGCGACACTTGGAGCCGTGGTCACCGCGCCGCTCGTGGGTGCGCTGGCGCTCGCGATCAAGCTCGACTCGCCGGGTCCGGCGCTGTTCGTGCAGACGCGCGTCGGACGCGGTGGAAAGCTGATCCGGATCGCGAAGCTGCGGACGATGCGCTCCGACAATGCAGGCCCGGCGGTGACAGCCGACCGCGATCCGCGGATCACGCGCATCGGAGCGCGCCTGCGCAAGGCGAAGCTCGACGAGCTGCCTCAGCTATGGAGTGTGATCCGCGGCGACATGAGCCTCGTTGGACCGCGGCCGGAAGTTCCGAGCTACGTCGCGCACTATCGCGACGAGTGGAAGGGCCTGCTCGATGTTGCGCCCGGTGTCACCGACGAGGCCTCGCTCGCGTTCCGCGATGAAGAACGTTTGCTCGCCGCCGCGCACGATCGCGAGCGCGCATATCTCGAGGTCATCATGCCGATGAAGCTGTCCGTGGCGCTCGAAGGCCTGGTCCAGAGCTCGATCGCCTACGACCTTGGCGTGCTCGCGCGCACCGCACTCGCGGTGCTACCGATCCGACGGCGCGCGGAACACCCAGCCGTCGCCGAAGCGCGGCGCAGGATCGCTGCCCTCGACATAGCGAGTTGCGCATGAAAATCCCTTTCTTTCGCCCGAGCATCGGCGAACGCGAGATCGAAGCCGTCACGAGCTGCCTGCGGTCGGGCTGGCTGACCACCGGCCAGGTCACGCGTGACTTCGAGAGCGAGTTCGCTGCAGCGGTCGGCGCCAAGCACGCGGTCGCGCTCAATTCGTGTACCGCGGCGCTGCACCTCGCGCTCGACGCGATCGGCCTTCAGCGCGGCGATCTCGTCCTCGTTCCGACGATGACCTTCGCGGCGACCGCTGAGGTGGTCCGCTACTTCGACGCGACACCGGTGTTCATCGACTGCCGGCCCGATACGCTGTGCATCGATCCGGCCGTGGTCGAATCCACGCTCGAGGCCCTCGATGCCGGGCGAGCTGTGGCCGGCCTACAGCCTCCCTACGGCAAGGTCCGCGCAATCATCCCGATGCACTACGCGGGACAGATCGCCGAGGTCGAAGCGATCAGCCGCATCGCGAAGGCCCGCGACCTCGCCGTCATCGAGGACGCGGCGCACAGCTTCCCCGCGGCCTATCGCGATGACTCGGGCGAGTGGCGCTCTGTGGGCGCGAGCGCGGACATCACGTGCTTCTCGTTCTACGCGAACAAATGCATCACCACCGGCGAGGGAGGCATGGCGGTGACGAACTCTGCCGAATACGCCGACCGCATGCGGCTGATGTCACTGCACGGGATGTCGCGCGATGCATGGCAGCGCTACACGGCCGCGGGCTCCTGGTACTACGAGGTTGTCGCCCCGGGCTTCAAGTACAACATGACCGACATCGCCTCGGCGCTCGGCCGAGTGCAGCTGGCACGGGCAGATGAGCTGTTGCGGGCGCGCTCCGAGATCGCGCGCGACTATCTCGAGCTGCTCGCCGGGATTCCGGGACTCCAGCTTCCGCGCGCGCGCGCCGACCGTCGGCATGCCTGGCACCTGTTTCCGATCCAGCTCGACGTCAAGGTATGGCGGCAGGGTCGCGATGCCGTGATCGAGCAACTGAAGGAGCGCGGTATCGGGACGTCGGTGCACTGGCAACCGCTGCATATGCAGCCCTACTACCGCGAGCTGTTCGGCTATCAGCCCGAGCAGTTCCCGGTCGCGTGCTCGCTGTGGCCGAAGCTGATCAGCCTGCCGATCTATCCCGGGTTGACGCGTCCCGAGCTGGAGTTCGTGGCCGAGACGCTGCGAGCGCTCTGTGGCTGAGATCGAGATCGCGCCTTTGACCCGCGGCGACCTGCCGCGCGTCGCCGAGATTCACGCGCAAGCCTTCGCGACGAGCGCGATCACCGGATTCGGTCCCGGGGCAGTCACTCGCTACTACGCGTGGCTCCTCGAGGGTCCGCACGATGCGGCACTCGTCGGTGCCTGGAACCACGGGCAGCTGGTCGGGTTCTGTGCAGCCGGTGTGTTTCGCGGCGCGATGAACGGCTTCTTGCGCGCGAATCGACGCTACCTTGCGATGCAAGTGCTCCGGCACCCAGGCCTGCTCGCGAGCCCGTTGATCCGTGACCGGCTCCGGCAGGCGGTATCCATCACCTTGCGATTCTCGCGACTCGCGCAACGCACGTCGAAGCCGGCCGGCGCGCCGCAATTCGGCGTGCTCTCGATCGCGACGTCTCCGGCGGCCGAAGGCACCGGCGTCGGAAGAGCGCTCATGCAAGAAGCCGAGGATCGCGCTCGCAGCCGCGGCCATGCGCGGATCGTGTTGACCGTGCATCCCGAGAACGTCCGCGCGGTTCGGTTTTACGAGCGCCAGGGCTGGCAGCGCACCGACGCCAGCGGGAGCTGGAACGGCGCGATGCACAAGCTGCTGACGTGACGCGCGACGTGATCGTCGAGACGCGCCGGCTTTAGTTCGGCGCTCGCTCGTCCTGCGGTGGCACGAGCGGCTGGCTGCCCGAGGCCGCTCCGGTGCGCGAGCCGCGGCTCTGCGGGCCCTTGTACTCGGGAACGAGATCGGCGAGCGCCGCGCGGACCCGGTCGCCGTCGCGATCGTGGTCGCGAACGATCGCGAACAGCGCCTCGAGACCGGAGACGACATCGTTCCAGTCGTGCGGCCGAATGCGGCCGATGAGTACCTTCGGGTGCCGCGTCTTGTCGGCTTGCTCGGCGGCTGTCGCGAGCTCCTCGCGGAGCTTCTCACCGGGACGGATGCCACTGAACCGGATCTCGATATCCTCGAACGGCCGCAGGCCCGAGCCCTGCGTGCGGTGGTCGACGGCGGCGTGCACGCCGCCCCACGGGTCGAGCGGGGTGACCGGTGCGTCGCTGCCGAGGGCGAGCGCGACGCCGGCGTCGGCCAGGTCGGCGAACGGGTTGGTTGCCGCCGCGCGGGCCGTGCCGAGCCGCTCGACGTACATGCCGGCCTCCCCGCCCCAGGCCGCGTCGAAGGCCGGCTGCACGCTGGCGACCATCCCCAGGTCCTGCAGCCGCTCTATGTCGGGCCGGTCGATCATCTCCACGTGCTCCAGCCGGTGCCGGCAGGCGCGCACGGCCGGCCGTCCCAGCTCGGCCGCCACGGTCTCGACGGCGAGGATCACCTGGGCGACGGCGGCGTCCCCGATGACGTGGAAGCCGGCCTGGACGCCGGCCAGCGTGCA
>Ga0207683_10003634_pt1 | contig 13419 bp, 11 predicted proteins | sample KBSM73metaG_FD_184333 | JGI IMG/M metagenome (GOLD analysis project Ga0207683, IMG submission 184333) | Miscanthus rhizosphere microbial communities from Kellogg Biological Station, Michigan, USA - KBS M7-3 metaG (SPAdes) (version 2) | ecosystem: Host-associated > Plants > Roots > Rhizosphere >...
GCGGAGGATTCGCCTAGTGGCCTATGGCGCTCGCTTGGAAAGCGAGTTGGGGGCAACCCCTCGCGGGTTCAAATCCCGCATCCTCCGCAGTCCACCGGACGTCCTCGTGAATCCCGGTCCGCTGAAGTACCTCAAGGGCGGTCCCCCCGCACATCGATCTTGTAGCCGCCGACCACCAACGCGTCGGCCCGCTCGACGATCGTTTGGTTGAAGCCATACTGCCGGAGCCAATAGGCCGTCGTCAGGCCCGCGACGCCAGCTCCCGAAATCAATACATCCATCGGCGTCTCCGCAATCGCATGCGGCGTATTTTGCCAGCGCGCCGTGGAATCCAGAAGCGTCAGATTCCGGCAAGCGAGGCGTGCTCCCGACGTCGTTTAACGGCAACGATCCGCACGACCGTCGCCGAAGCAGCCCTAGACCAAGAGGTCCGGCCGGCTCATTCGTTAAGGAAAGTGTCTACGTCTGCGGCGAATTCGGTGTGGTGCTGGAAGAGGAATCCGTGGGCCGAGTCCGGGTAGATCTTGACTTTGGCGTGCGGGATGAGGCCGGCGAGGAGGTAGGAGAAATGCGGCAGGATCATGGGGTCGCTGTCGCCGTTGGCAATGAAGACCGGAACCTTGATCGCGCGCACCCGCTGTAAGAGTGGGTGATGCGGGACGCCCCAATTGCACACGGCGTCGTACTGAGCCAACCGCGTTTCCCAGGTCGTCGGCTTGTCCCGGTCGGTGGTGCGGGAGCGCATCCGGCCAAGTGACTGCTTTCCGGCCTCTTGGCTGGTAGGTGACGGTGCGTAGAAGACCCTCAATACTCCTTCGGGATTCGGCACCGGGGAACCCACCGCCTCGATCACGTCGGGGGCCCAGCCATGCATGTCCTCCGCGCCCTGCGGGGCGGATGAAGCCAGTACCAGCCTGCGCACTGCCGCGGGCCGGGACAGCGCGACTTGTTGGGCGACAAAGCTGCCTATCGAGAATCCGAGCAGATCCGCCTGACCGACGTCCATCGCGTCGAGGAAGGCAGTGGCGTCCCGCGCCATCGCCGCGATCGTTGCGGGCGTCCTCCCGGTGGTCGCGCCGACTCCGGCATTGTCGAACGTGATGACACGCCTGGTCGCCGCGAGTGCATCGATCAGCGCTGGGTCCCAGTTGTCGAGGTTCCCCCGGAAGTGCTGAAACAGAACCACTGGCGTGGCACCTTCGCCCGTCTCGCGACACGCGTACTCGATGCCGTTGGCGGCGCTGACCAACCGCGTCGGCGAATCGGCGAAGGTTGCCGGCATGATTCCTCCCGTATTCGTCCGACGTTCGCCCTCGTCATGACCGTACCCGGCAGCACCGTCGAAAGAAGTCCGCGTTGCGCGGGCTGATCCAGTCTCGGGAACGCCGGTCAGCGTGGATCACGGATCGAGATATTCGGGGTCGTTCTCGACGTCCCAGAGCCGAAGGTCGCCGATCGGTGTGACCTCAGGTGAAAGCTCCCGGCATGCGTGGGCGGGCATGCTCAAGCTGCGCGCAACCTCGAGTACCTCTCCGGGAGCGAGTACCTCCCACGGCGACGCCGCCGCCTGGTTCGTGATCTCCTCGGCCTCGGCCACGACCGCTCGGCCGGCTTCAGTGGCTTTGCCATCGGCGTCCAGTAGCTCCCGGTGTACGAGCCTGGCTGTCGCCGCCAGCCAGTCCTCATCTGACCACCCTCGGGCCGGCTGGTGGACAGCGCGATCCCAGCCCAGTCCACACCGCAGCACCACGATGTCGGCCCCGGTCGCGCCAACCGCGACGAGCGCGGCCACGTGTCCGTCCCCGCGGTGCTCGCGCAGCGACGTGCAGGCCTGCCACAGCCGGGCATGGGGATCGTGCGGCTCCGGCAGCGCCAGATTCGCCGCACCAAGGGCGTGACCAGCTGGTTTGTGCGCCGCCACGATCGGCGCGAGCAGGTCGGCGAGCCGAGCCGCTTCCCTCGCATCGACAACGCCGGCGAGCACGGCCGCGGCGCCCCGGCTACGGGCTGCCAGCGCCTCCGCCGGGCTGACGAGATCCCAGACCGCGGGCAATGCACGCTCGACCATCGATGGAGCAAACGAATTGAACAGTCCGACGACCGGAGCCGGGTCGATCGCGCCCAACGGCGCCGCTCGTCCGGCGAAGTATCCGCGCCAGAAGCCCCGCAGCCCGGCCTGTTCGAACTCAGCCCGGGCCTCAGCGGCAAAATACGTGATGGCGTGGATTGGCTCATAGAGGGTCCACATCGCGCGAGCGAGCGTCGTGGGCTGCATAGAACGTTCTTAGCGCACGACCAGCCTGAGGTCGTCGATTTCGACTTTCCGGGGAGGTGGGCATGGCCGCGGTATGGGACGCGATCAAGCACTGGCTCGCCACGACCGGATCGATGACGTGGCAGATCACCTGGTCGCTCATTCTGGGATTCACCTTGTCGGCGATCATCGAATCGCTGGTTCGGAAATCGACGATCTCCCGGCTGCTTCCCGATGATCGTCCGCGCAGTCTGGTTACCGCCGCGGGATTGGGCGCGGCGTCGTCCTCGTGCTCCTACGCGGCCGTCGCCTTGGCCAGGTCGCTGGTCCGCAAGGGCGCTGATTTCACCGCTGCTATGGCGTTCACCATCGCGAGTACGAACCTCGTCATCGAGTTAGGGCTGATTCTGGCGCTCTTACTCGGCTGGCAGTTCACCCTCGCCGAATTTGTCGGCGGTCCATTGATGATCCTGTTCGTGGCGCTGCTGTTTCGGCGTTTCCTCACTCCGGGCATTCGCGAGACAGCGCTGCGCCAAGCTGACCGCGGGCTGGCCGGATCCATGGAGGGTCATGCCGCGATGGACATGAGCGTCGGAGGTTCCGGCAGCTTTCTCCGACGCCTGGTCAGCCCAGTGGGCTTTACGTCGGTGAGCCACAACTTCGTGATGGCGTGGGCCGCCATAATTCGCGACCTCGTGATCGGTCTCTTTCTGGCCGGAGCAGCGGCAGCGTGGATTCCTGACTCGTTCTGGCAAGCGCTGTTCTTCACCGACCATCCAGTGGCGGCCAAGATTTGGGGCCCGCTGATCGGGCCTCTGGTCGCTGTCGCTTCCTTCGTCTGCTCGATCGGCAACGTCCCACTTGCGGCCGTGCTCTGGAACGGCGGCATCTCGTTCGGCGGAGTCGTGTCGTTCATCTTCGCTGATTTGATCATCATTCCGATCGTCCACATCTACCGGCGCTACTACGCGCGTCGCGCGGCCTGGCTGATTACCTGGACGTTCTACGTGAGCATGGTCGCGGCCGGCTACGCCATCGAGCTGATCTTCCAAGCGCTCGGCCTCGTGCCCGAAGGTCCACGGCACGCAAACGTCGGCGAGACCTCGATTCACTGGAACTACACGAGCGTCCTCAACATCATCTTCCTCGCCCTCGCCGCGCTCCTGCTGTGGCGCTTCTTCACCACCGGCGGCCGGACCATGTTGTCGATGATGGGCGGCGGACCCGACGACCGGTCGGTCTCTCGTCGCATTCCGGGGCCCGACGCAGGGCTCGGACCGGGTCACGTACCCGGACCGGCCTCGACCTGATCGCGTCAGGTGACAGCCATCGCAGAGCGCGACCGCGCCGTTACCCGAGGGGTTCCGAAAACGTTTTGATGTCGCTAGCGTCGGGCTCCGCACGGCTTTTCCCTAACGCACGCTTTGGGGGCGTGCGTCTGAGTCTCCCCGAGGAGCCCGCATGGACCGCCGATCGCGAACATCCGCCAACCCGCCGAGCAGAGGCCGCCGCAGGCTCTGGACCCTGCTCGCCGCCGGGGTCCTCATTGCCGCCGGCGCTGTACCACTCACGCTGGGCAGTCTGGCGCAGGCCGACCCGAGCTCCGGTTCGAACAGCAACCGGCCGGTCCACGACGTCCTCACGAACCTGTTCGAGTGGAACTGGCCGTCAGTGGCGAACGAATGCACTACCGTGCTCGGCCCGAAGGGATACGGCGGGGTGCAAGTGGCGCCACCGCAGGACTCCGTCAAACGGACCCAACTCGGCAACGGGAGCGACACGATCCTGCACCCGTGGTGGGAGGTCTACCAGCCGGTGGACTACAACCTCACCAGCCGCATGGGCACCGAGGACCAGTTCAAGGCCATGGTCGCCACGTGTCGCAAAGCCGGAGTGAAGGTCTACGTCGACGCGGTCATCAACCACATGACGGGTCAGGGCAATCTGTCTTACGGCGGCGTCAGCTACACCCCGTACCACTACCCCGACTACACACCTGCGAACTTCCACGTCCCGGCCGGCGAGTGCCCGTCCTCCGACGGCGGGATCCAGGACTTCAATAACCTGCTGCAGGTCTTCCACTGCAACCTGCTCGGGCTCGAGGATCTCCGCACCCAGACCGACTACGTGGAGACGAAGCTGGCCGGCTACCTGAACAAGCTCATCGGCTACGGCGTCTCCGGATTCCGGGTGGACGCGGCCAAGCACATCGGCCAGGAGGACCTCGGCGCGATCTACGCCCGACTGCACAACACGCTTGACGGTCAGCGGCCGTACTGGGTACTCGAGGACTTCGGCGGAAGTCCCGGCCTGCTCTCCCCGCAGGCGTTCACGACGGCCGGCTCGGTGCTGGGTCTGGACGGGGTCAAGCAACTGCGTGACGCGTTCAAGAGCTACCCGGCCGACCACGTCGGCAGCATTGCGACGCTGCGAGCCTACGGCGAGGAGTCCGGCCTGACCCCGAGCAGCAAGACGCTGGTGTTCGTGCAGAACCATGACACCGAGCGCAACGGCGACGCGCTGAACTACAAGGACGGCGCGCGGAACATCCTGGCCAACGAATACATCCTCGCGTACGGCTACGGCACCCCGCAGGTGTACGCCGGCTTCGCGTTCGGCGCGGACACCAACCAATCGCCACCATCGACCCCGGATGGACAGATCACGAATACCGACTGCTCGGGTGCCAACCCGACCTGGATCTGCATCGACCGGGACCAGGCTGTGGCCAACATGGTGAGCTGGCACAACTTCGTCGGTGCCGCTCCGATCGCGAACTGGTGGGACGACCGGGCGAACCTGATCGCCTTCAGCCGCGGCAACAAGGGCTGGATCACGATCAACAACGGTCCGGCGGCGCAGACCCGCTCGTTCAGCACCGGGCTGCCCCGCGGCGTGTACTGCGACATCATCAGCAGCGCCAGCTTCAGCAACGGCAGCTGCTCGGGCACCAGCGTGACCGTTGACCGGCACGGCATGGCGACGGTGACCGTCCCATCCCTGGGCTCGGTGGCAATCTTCCGCGGCAGCAAGATCAGTTAATCGCGGCGGCTCTCGGCTCGGCCGTCCGGCATCTTGTCGGGCGGCCGGGCCGCATCCGCCGGCGGATATCCGCCCGGGCGAGGCGGCAAGCTGCAGCGCCACGCGCACGCATGGGACGGGTGAGCATTCCTGATCACCTCAGTAGTTGACGTCTGCCCCACCGGCGCGCAGGAAGCGACGCGCCGCTACCGATCGGCATGCGGGAAGCTACGCGCCGCTGCCGAAGGCGGTGGGAATCCGCCCGGGCGAGGCGGCGCCGGGGCAAGGCGGCAAAGTGCAGCCTCCCGCGCACGCATGGGACGCCTGAGCACTCCTGATCACCTCAGCAGTTGACTCGTGCCCCACCGGTGCGCGGGAAGCGACGCAGGGGGCGCCAGGAGTCGGCGGCGGACGGTGGCTAATTTGCGGCGGTCGCTAGGAAACGACGGCGCTGGCCTTGTATGGCGGGCGCTCGAGCCAACGTCGCGCCGTTGGGCCGGCGGGCGAGCCGTAGGCTCGCGACGGTGCGTGTCGTGCTGGGAGGATCGCGGATGCGGGAGCGGCATGACACGGTGATCGTGGGTGGCGGCCAGGCCGGCTTGGCGATGAGCGCGGTGCTGCAGCGCCACGGGCGTGAGCATGTGGTGATGGAGCGGGCCCGGATCGGCGAACGGTGGCGGTCGGAGCGGTGGGATTCTCTCCGGTTTCAGTTCCCGAATTGGTCGCTGCAGCTTCCCGGATACAGCTACGCCGGCGATGATCCCGACGGTTTCGCGGGCTATCGCGAGGTCCTTGCGACTATCGAGGAGTACGCGGCGCACATTCGCGCGCCGGTGCGGGAGCACACCGAAGTCGTCGATCTGACCGAGGACGACAGTGATGGCGGGTTCGTTGTGTCTGTGGCGAACGGTGCCGTTCACGCGCAGCACGTGGTGCTTGCGACCGGCCCGTTTCAACGGCCGCGGATTCCTGAGGTCTCGCGGCAGGTTTCGGCAGCTGTGCTGCAGACAGATCCGACTCGCTACCGATGCCCTGAGCAGCTGCCTGAGGGTGCAGTGCTCGTCGTGGGCAGCGGCGGTTCCGGTTGCCAGATCGCCGACGAACTCATTCATGCTGGCCGCCGGGTGTACTTGTCGGTCAGTCGGCACCGGCGCGTGCCCAGGCGGTTATGGGGCAAGGACCTCTATTGGTGGCTCGACAAGATGGGCCGCTTCGACGTCACGATCGACAGCTTCCCGGCTCGCCGTTGGCCACCGTCGATGGTGGTAACCGGGGTGGACGGCGGCTACGACATCAGCGTCCGGGAACTAGCCGCGGACGGAGTTACCGTGCTCGGCCGGATCCGGGGCGGATACGGTGACCAACTCAGTGTTGCTGGCGACGCAAATCAGGTTCTGGATGAGGCCGACGAAGCCTACGCGACCTTTCTCGACGCCGCCCGCAACTACGCTCGCACCATCGCCGGCGAAGATCTCGCTGAGGAGCAGCTGATGGTGTCGGCTGCGCGTCCAACCACTGCGGTCACCGAAATCGACACGCTCAACCTGGCCCGGGCCGACATCACGACGATCATCTGGGCAACCGGATACAGCTACGACTACCACTGGGTGAAGATCCCGGTGTTCGACGAGCGCGGTCACCCCATCCAGCGGCGCGGACTTACGGATCGGGCCGGCCTGTATTTCCTAGGGCTGCACTGGATGCACACCATCAAATCCGGGCTGTTCTCCGGCGTCGGCAACGACGCGGAATACCTCGCCGACCGCATGGCGCGCTCACACTGAGGACCCGCCGGACGCACCGACCCGTCCACATCAGTATGACGATCGTTCTGAGTCTGCTGGCGGTGGCGCAGGGATTCGAACCCTGGGAGGCTTGCACCTCACACGCTTTCGAGGCGTGCTCCTTAGGCCGCTCGGACACGCCACCGCGCGCCAGCGTACCGGACCGGCACCTCGGACCCTGGCCTAACGAACGCCTCCGGCCGGCGGCCTCGGAGGGTCGAACGCAGCGCGTCGATCCAGGAAAAACTCCTGCAACAACGCCGAGCATTCCGCCTCGAGGACGCCACCGATGACCTCAGGTCGATGGTTGTGGCGGCGGTCGCGCACGAGGTCCCAGACCGAACCAGCGGCGCCGGACTTGGGGTCCCACGCGCCGAACACCAGCCGGTCGACCCGGGCGAGAACGACTGCGCCGGCGCACATCACACACGGCTCGAGAGTCACCGCGAGTGTGCAGCCCGTGAGCTGCCAAGAACCGACAGCGGTGCCCGCACGGCGCAGCGCGAGCAGCTCAGCGTGCGCGGTCGCGTCGTGCACCCTCTCGCGTTCGTTATGTCCGATCGCGATGATCGCGCCGGCGCGATCGAGCACTACGGCACCGACGGGGACGTCCCCCGACGACGGCGCCGCCCGAGCCACCTCGAGCGCGGCCTGCATCGCCGCGTCCGGCGACGTCACGTGCGGACGGCCTCGAATTCGTCCGCGCAACCCGCCTTCTCGCACACGGCGACGATCACGTCGATCGGCAGGGTGCCCTCATGGGCGCATAGGCCCAGCAATTCAGTGGCACTCGTGCCCAAATCCCCTACTAGGGACGCGTCACCCAACGGGGTGCTGTCATGGCCAGCTGCGGCCAGGACGTCGCTCGCCAACTCGTCGTCGATCTCGTCGGACTCCTCGGACCCAGCTGGATCGGCGATCTCCTCCAGTTCCTCGGCAATCAATGCAGCCAGCGGGTACGCGTCTGCGGCATGCCCGTCGGACAGGAACACGTGGACCTCGTCATCGGTCGCATCCACCCGGGCCAACGCGACATACTCATCGTCCTGCTCGACAACCAGCAGCCGCACGTCGCCCGGCTCATCGCGAACGAGGTCGGCGATGTCGTCCACGCTCTCGCAATCGTCGAGATCGACCTCTACCCCGCGCCATCGGTCCTTCGTGCGGGTGAGCACGGCCGCGAAGTAACTCATACCGACTCTCCGGGAGTTCAGACGCGCGCAGATTCACTGGCCCGGGCGTACTCCTCCGCGAGCCCTATCCGTTCAACGATCGCATCCAGCATCTCGTCCGGGTAGGCGTCGAGATCGTCGAGCACCCGCTCCATCTCGTCCTCGGACAGGTCGAGATCGGCAAACAGATCGAGGTCTCCTATCGGCCAGACCTCGTCCAGCTCGTCGTCGTCCGGCGGATCCTCCCCGAGACGCTCCAGCACCTGAGCCGCGAGCGGGTACTCGACGGACGCGGTCAGGTCGCTGAGCAGCAACGAGATGCGCGGGCCGTACTGCCGCGCGATCAGGAAGAACTCATCGTCGACATTGGCGATGACGAATGGGCCACCTTCCGGAGGCTGGGATCGCAGGGCGGCCAGCAGGACCCCGAGATCCGTCAGGACCGTCGGCGGCAACGGCTCGCAGCGCCACAGGCCGGCGTCACGGAACGCCGCCACCGCATATCCACGCGCCGCCATCACCACCGCCAAAGTCCGACCTGCGCCACCAGTCCTGGACCGATCCTGACACGTCGCGCCTGCGGTCTCTAGGGCGTGTCCCGCAATCCCTGCTGGTGGCGAGCGACGGTCAGGCGACGGATGGCCTGGTGGAGGCCGAGAGCTGTGCCAGCCAGTGCCGGGACGGCCGGGGTTCCCCGCGAGATCGCGCTGCGATCCCGGGGCCCGCGAAATCGCGCTGCGCAGCTGAGCGTGGGATTGCGGGACCTCCCTAAGGCCTCGGCGATACCGTTCTGCCGTGATCTGCGCGCGCTTCGGCAAACCCACGTGACCGCGACATTCGGCCGGGTCGCGGTGCTTGGTCTAGGCCTCATCGGGGGATCGCTGATCCAGGCGATTCGCCATACCGGGCTCGAAGTCGTCGGCTATGACCCCGATCTCGCGACCGCGTCAGCGGCGAGCACCGCCGGCTTTCCGGTCACGGCCACGGATGCGGGTGCGGTCCACGGCGCTGACCTCGTCGTCCTGGCCATGCCGCTGCCTGAGGTCGAGTCGGCCCTGAAGTCACTCGCTCCCCACCTCACTCCGGGTGCGGTGCTCACAGACGTCGGCACGCTGAAGGCGCCAGTGATCGATGCGGTCCGCGGCGTGATCCCATCAGCCCGGTTTGTCGGCGGGCATCCGCTGGCCGGAACCGAGAACACCGGGTGGGCAGCTGCCGACCCGCTGCTGTTCCGGGACGCACCCTGGGCGTTGACCCTGGAGACGGACACCGACCTCGATGCGTGGCTGGCGCTCGCCGAGCTGGTATGTGATCTCGGGGCGAAACCGGTGCCCGCGACCACCAGCGAGCAGGATGCCGCGGTAGCCAGGATCATTGGGCTCCCGCATGTTCTCGCAGAGGTGTTGGCGCTGGTCGGCCTGGGTGGTGGTCCGATGGGCCTGAGTTTGGCAGCCGGTTCCTACATGTCCGGATCCCGGGTGGCCCGCACTCGCCCGGAGCTGGTCGCCACCTGGTGCGATGGGAACGCGCCCCTGGTCGACTCACTTGACGACGTCATCCGACGGCTGATCGAGGCGCGGAACAGCCTGGCCAACCACGGCACGGTGCTCGACCTCGCCCAGGCCGGCCATCACGCGCGAATCGATTGGGAGCATCGGGCATTCCTGCCGGTCGAGCTGACCCCTGATCCCGATGCCCTGCGTCAACTCGGACATGGCGGAGGTTGGATCACGGCAGTGCTTCGCGACGACGACGGCGTGCGGCTGCTCGGTATGCGGCCGCAACCGTGACGCGGGCGAACCTCGGGTGGCTGCGATGATCAACCTTCGGTCTGGTGTCCCACTAGTCGAGGTAGAGCGGTCCGGCGTCGTGGAATCACTGCATCGCGGCCACCTGGTCGTGCTCGACGCCGGCGGCGAGGTGATCGAGGCCATCGGCGCACCCGCGCAGCCGATCTTTCCGCGCTCCTCGAACAAGCCGCTGCAGGCTGTCGGCCTGCGCGAGCTGGGCCTGTCGGTACCCAGCACCGGCCTCGCTCTGGCCGCGGCGTCGCACTCGGGCGAGCCGCGGCACGTCGTCGTCGTGCAAGCCATGCTGACGCAAGGCGGCTTTGCCGAGGATGACCTCGAATGCCCGCCTGACTGGCCGCTCGGCGAGCTTGCGCGCGACGAGTGGATCGCGAGCGGCGGTGGTCGTACCCGGGTGCGCATGAACTGCTCCGGCAAGCACGCCGCGATGATGCTCACCTGCCAGGCAAATGGGTGGCCCGTCGACGGATATCCGGCCGCTGACCATCCGCTCCAACGGCACCTGGCTGAAGCCGTCGGCCGACTCGCCGACGAGCGAGTGGCGGGTGTGGGCGTGGATGGTTGCGGTGCTCCGGTTTTCGCGATCACCCTCCTCGGCCTCGCCCGCGCGTACCTCCAGCTCGTTACGACCCGGCACGGCCCAGCGGCAGACGTGGCCGACGCCATGCGCGCGCATCCCGACTTGGTCGGTGGGACGGATCGGGCGGCCAGCCGATTGATGGCCGGAGTGCCCGGACTGCTCGCGAAGGACGGTGCGGAGGGGGTATTCGCCGCGGCGCGTGCGGGCATCGGCGCGGTGGCGGTCAAGATCGACGACGGGTCGGCTCGGGCGGCGGAATGCGCCGTGATTGCTGGACTTCATCGGCTGGGGATCAGCGGCGAAGTTCTCGACGAGCGCGCCGAGGCGCCGGTCACCGGCGGCGGTGCGACGGTGGGCGCGATACGAATTCGGCCCGCCCTGTTCACGCGCTAGCGTTTCTGATATGGCCCTCGAGCAGTCGGCCGCGCCGGCCACGACGTCCGGCGCCGGTGAGGTCGTTTCACCGGGGCTGAGCGACGATTCCCGGCCGTCCCAGGTCGAGGTTGCGCAGCTACGCGAGAATGTGCTTTCGGCCTCGGTAACTATTCCGGAACGGCTGAGCTACCGGATCAAGCGGGCGCTGCTCGGCGAGCCACTCGTGACGGCCCGACTACAAGAAGAGAAACTGTCCAAGAAAGCCGCGCTCGGTGTGCTGTCGAGCGATTGCATTTCCTCGTCCGCATATGGAACGGAGGAGATGCTCGTCGCTTTGGTACCGGTATTCGGGCTGGCGAGCTACCACATTCTGGGGCCGATGACCGCCGTGGTGATCGGCGTGTTGATTCTCATGACGCTCTCCTATCGCGAGGTCGTCATGGTCTACACGAAGGCCGGCGGCTCGTATGTGGTGGCGCGGGACAATTTCGGCCCCAGAGTCGCGCAAATCGCCGCCGTCGCGCTCATGATCGACTACATCGTGACGGTGGCGGTCCAGGCGGCGGCGGGCACCTTGGCCATTTCCTCTCTTGTTCCCTCGATCGAGCACTGGAATCTGGAGATCACGATCGGTCTCGTCCTGGTGCTCGCTTACGGCAATTTGCGCGGCATCCGCGAGGCCGGCCGGGCATTTGCCTTCCCGACCTATTTCTTCTTCTTCTTAATGTCGCTGGTGATTCTCCTCGGTATGGGACGCGAGATTCTCGGCGATCTACCGCAATACGCGACCGACGTTGCCGGACAGTTCCCGGTGACCAACCAGCATGATGCGATCTTCTCCTGGGCGGCGATTTTCGTGCTGCTCAAGGCATTCGCCAACGGTGGATCGTCGCTTACCGGCTTGGAGGCGATTTCCAACGGGGTAAGCGCGTTCAAGCCACCAGCGGGCGTCAACGCGCGGCGCACGCTGTCCTTGATGAGCCTCATGCTCGGCTTTCTCGTCGCCGGAGTCTCGTATCTGGCCGTGGAGACGCACGCCGTGCCTTATACGGACGGCGCGCCAACCGTGATCAGTCAGGTGGCCAAAGCGGCATTCGGGACGGGATCGGCCGGGCACGTGGGCTTCGTCCTGGTACAACTCGCGACCGCATTGATCCTCTACACCGGCGCGAACACGCCTTTCACCGGTTTCCCGTTCTTGGCGAGCTTCGTCGCCGAAGACTCGTTTCTGCCACGCCAGCTGACTCGACGCGGGCATCGGCTCGCGTTCAGCAACGGCATCATCGTGCTCACCGTTGCCGCCATCGCGCTGTTGCTGACCGTGGGCGCGAACGTCGACCACCTGGTGCCGTTCTACGCCATCGGCGTGTTCACCGGATTCACCATGGCCGGCCTCGGGATGGCCAAGTACCACTGGACGCGGCGCGAGCCGGGATGGCGACGAAGGCTCGTGATCAACTTCGCCGCGGGCATCGTGTCACTGCTTGTTGTCGTGATCTTCGCGGTCGTGAAGTTCACCGAAGGTGCCTGGCTCGTTGTCATCCTCTTCCCGATTGGGTGGTTCGCGCTCGTCCGCCTCAACGAGCAGTACCGGGAGGAGCAGCACGCACTCGACCTGGTGACGGCCGCCGAGGAGGGTGGATACCTCCGCGGGCACTACGCCCGGCATGTCGTGCTCGTCTTCGTCGATCGGCTCGATCTCGCCGTGACTCGGGCGCTGCGATATGCCGGAAGCCTGCGCCCGACGGAGATCCGCGCGGTGCACCTGATGATCGATAGTGACGTCGCCGAGGAACTCGAGGCCGAGTGGGTGGTGCGGGGACTTGGCGACCGAGTGCCACTTTCGGTGGTGGAGTGTCCGGATCGACGACTGAGTCGCGCGGCGAGCGAGTTGGCGCTCGGCGTGGTGGTTCAGGACCGGGCCGAGGTCACGGCGTTATTGCCGCGGCGGACATTCCAGCGATTGTCACAGCGCCTGCTCCACGACCGAACAGCTGACCGGATCGCGACTGCCCTCGGCCGTATCCCCCATGTTTCGGCGACGATTGTGCCCTTCGATACGACGCTCTCACCCGAGGTCGAGCGTCGCCTCGAGCGAACTCAACGGGCCGCCGCCGCCGAGCCGGCCCTGCCATCCACGAGCGTGCGTACGGGCACCGACGACGATGAAATCGGGGTGGCCGCGCACCGGGCGAGCGGACCGGGCATCACACCGATTGGCGAGGTCGCGTGGAAGCAACGGGTGATTGTGGAGGGCCGGATCAAGATGGTCCAGGTTGGTACTACTGCCGGAAAGTCACTTGAGGCGCAGGTCTTCGACAAGACCGGCGGGGTCCGACTGTTGTTCTTCGGGCGCACTCGAATTCCCGGCATTGTTCCGGGCGCCGTGGTTCGAGCCACCGGCACTGTTGGCGAATACAAGGGT
>Ga0207683_10003635_pt1 | contig 13416 bp, 25 predicted proteins | sample KBSM73metaG_FD_184333 | JGI IMG/M metagenome (GOLD analysis project Ga0207683, IMG submission 184333) | Miscanthus rhizosphere microbial communities from Kellogg Biological Station, Michigan, USA - KBS M7-3 metaG (SPAdes) (version 2) | ecosystem: Host-associated > Plants > Roots > Rhizosphere >...
CAAGACGATTCTTCAATTCCTGGATTCTCCTGAGCCGCAAGCTCAGCCAGAAAAGCGCCGTGCGAACGGAGCCATGAACGGCCACAGCCGCCATGACTTTAGCGGGCCCGCGATCCTGCACGGATAACTTCAAACTTCAACGCATAATAAGAGGGCCTTCGGGCCCTCTTCCTTTGCCATAAATACCCTGCGAGTTCAAAGACAGCCAGGCGAACCGCTCACCCCTACCTGGCAGAGGAGATTCAATGTACACCCTTCAGTGGAAGAACCCCGCCCTTGATGTCAACAAGGGCACCCCCATCACGGTGCCAGTTGGTGCCGTCGTTTCGAACAAAGCTCCAATCCGTTTCACGGGTAAAGGCGCTGCAAACTACGGCGCTATTCAGCAAGAAAACCTGATGCGCTTGACGGAGAACTTCGCTGACAGCGTCTCTCCAAACAATCCTACTGTTGGTCTCCTGTGGTATGACACCACGAACGGTCTCCTTCAGCTCTGCACATCGACATCACCTGTCGTCTACAAGTCCCTCTCTGGCATTCAGATCACGAACGTCGGTTCACCGGCGCCGGTCAATCCAGTCGTTGGTGACATGTGGTTCCAGCGGACGGGCTCTTCGTCTGGTATCTTCTACGTCTACACCGGCGTCGGTCGCTATCCAAACACGACGTCAGCTATCGGTGGTTGGTCTCAAATGTGGCCATCACCGACCCTTATCGCGGGTCGTGAGGAGTACGAAGCTGCGTCAGCCCTCGTCAACCAACTGATCGGACCAACCTCAGCAGGTGGTAATGCCGCTATCGGCAAATCGATTACGAATCTGACGAACCTTGCCGCACTCGACGCATCGATGGTGACGGCATTTCAAGCACGCACCCCTCTTGATACGAACGTGCTGAACCCAACGAACGACTCAACCACTGAGCTTCTCGTTGATCCGAACTCAAACGATTGGGACACTCTTCTCGCAGCGGCGAAGTATGCCGTTGCGCGTCTTGAAGTTCCAGCTGGCTACGAGAACGACATCTCGCCAGTGCCATTCGTCGCCGATGGTCGACAGGCACCTGCATCGCTCCTCTCCCTCAATTCGACGGACATTCGCTACCCATCTCTCGAGCGCCGGTCTGGTCGCCAGTTTGGCATCATCACGCTTTCGCGTCTCTATTCAGAGACGATGAATATCTTGACCTCAGCCATTGCAAACCGCTATTCGCTGCAAGGCATCAACGGCGCGACGAGCTCGAACCCGAACTTCAATGCCAGTGTCACATCAGCTCACCACGCGACATTCCAAGGTCCGATCGGTGGTGCTACTACCGCGACACTCGCTCTCCGTTTCACGTTTGCGAGCCAAGCTATTCGCGATTCATTCCTCAATTCTGGCGGCGCTATTCAGATCGTGATGGGTCTGTCGAACCCAACGACAACAGCTGACACTGACATGAAGGCTCTCCTTGACCAACGCGGTGTCATTCGCCTGACGAAGGATCGCGGTCGCATCTTCGCGAACGTATTGCCGTACGCGATGTCTGCCGCACCAAGCGCGACTGGTCTCAGCGCCGCAACAGTGGGTGGTCTCAACATTCTCTCGCAGACGGTCAACTCGTCGAACTACGCCATCAGCGCTGCCATTCCAACCGCAACAACCATGAACATAGGCATCGCGCTGACGGGATCGGGTGCGATGAACGGCACATGGTCAGTTTCGTTCGATGTCATCAAAGACACCGAAACGTATCTGGCACCAGCTCTGACAGCTGTATACGGAGCACCGAACTCGTACGCAACTGGTGACAAGGTTTCCGGCACCGCCTCAATCGTATTCCTCAACTGATGACGTGACGTAATCAAGATTTTGCTGTGTACTTCCAAACTCATAGTTCTATAATGGACCCAAGTCGTCGATTAGATGACTTCAAGGAGCGAGACAATGATCCCACAGAGATCGCCACTGATCCAGATCGGTCAAATCTACCTGAACGAAGAGCTTGACGAGTACCTGATCGTTACGAGAAACAACCGCGGGCAGATCTATTACGAAGGAGACGGGTTCAGCGGCCAAGCGGAAGATTGGTCGTTCATCGAAAGATTCCCTCCCGTCGATCCTGATGATGTCGACATCGAGGAAATCATTCTCTTGGTTGGCAAGTGTCCATGCGGTACCGAGGCCAAAGTCGGTTACGTCGAGCTGACCGAAGATGATGACATCGAATACGAAGAAGAAACAGAGGACGCCTGCGAAGAGCAGGTTATAATGGCATAACCATGCGCAAGACCTACCTAATCGCAGCCCTGGCTCTGTGTGCTTCTGCACACGCAGGCTCTAAATATCCGTATCTGCCAAATCCACAGCTGACACCAGGAGTGGTCCAATCGACCAGTGCTGCTGAAGTCTGCGAACCTGGTTATCCTGAAAGGGTACGGAACGTCACAGCTACGACCAAGAAACGAGTCTATCAAGCCTACGGTATAGACAAGGACCAGTGCGTCAAAGGTTGCAAGATCGACCACCTGATCCCGCTCTCAATCGGTGGTGCGAACGACCCCAAGAACCTCTGGCCCCATGAGTACGGGGCTGATTGGAACGTGTATGCCAAGACACGTCTCGAGGTTCGGCTCAGAAAAGAGGTATGCTCAGGAAGCATGCCGATTCAAGAAGCGCAGAGCTGCATTCAATCTGACTGGACGAAGTGCTACTCGCGTTTCTATCAACACTGAGGAGGAGACCTCATGAAGATCGTTAGCCGAGTAAGTCAAGAAGAAGAAGACCTGGAACGTCTTCGTGAAATCCTAGAAGCAGCGACGAGCGGAGCAATAGCGGAGGGCGGCGACCTTGAGCCTGCCGACAACCTCAGCGGGCTCGTCACTCAGGTTGACATCACCTGCGCGTCACTTCTCGAAACGCTGAACATTTGCGATGAGAAGATGAATGAAATGGGTCGCGACCTGCAACGGTACGCGACCCACATCGCCCACCAAGATGCCATCCTGCAGAACATCCACTTGGCGATGCAAGGTGGAGTGGAATACGACGAGGACCTGGACCACGCAACCATCGACATGATGGAAGCTCTCGTGGCATCAGGTGCATCTGAACCGACCTTCGATGGTGAGCTCTCCTTCGCAGAGAACATCGTTATTTCGAAGGAGGATTTCAAGCCCATCGTCCGGCAAGCAATCGAAAGCTGGCTTCGACTCAAGGTTCGATGATGTACGATGGCGTTCTCGACCTTGCTGTATCGGTACTTCTTCTTTAGTTGGCTCTTCAAAGACGTCAACCAAGGAAATCTGTTTGAACGGTCCGCAGCGACCCGTCATAACAAAGAAAACTCCCACTGGCTCTTTACCTACCTGCGCCGGTGGGCGTTTCTGACCGTCTTCTTCTGGCTTCTCGGCAATCTGTTTGAGGTCATCCTCCAATTGCCGGTTGTCAGTGCCTTCTTCTACGTTCCATCCGTTCTGAGCATCACGATCAACTCCGTGATCAGTGTCATGATCGCGTGGTTCAAGCTGATGCCTTGATGTACACAGTCAACCTTCAAAACGTCGCAGACTCGGACGATCAGATTGCCATCGTTCGCTTGGCTGCCACCAAGCTCCTGAAGACGCCATACCTAGACGTCGGAACCTTTCTCAAGGAGCTTTCAAAACCAGACCTCGACGAACTCGTCGGGTATTGTAACGCGTTGACGATGAAGATCGACACCGAGGGAATGCTCGAATCGCTCGTCCTCCTCGGTGAAATGCTCGCTCAGGCCGAAGGCACACCATTAAATGAGCCAGATGTGCAGAGAACGGCCAACCTTATGATACTATTGACCTTCGAGGATTTGTACCGAAAGGGCGTGATCGAGTTCGATCGCTCTCAGGCCACGCTTTTTGGTGCCCTCGAGGACCTGAATATTGCGAGGCTGAAATGAGCACACCTGCTTTCCGCGACTTCGTCCGATCTTCTATCTCCAGAGATGCACAGTTCGACTCGAACATCGGATTCAGCGTGAAGATGCCGTACGATCGTTACCTCGCTTCTAGTCGGAAGATGCTCGCCACCATAGCCGACCAAACAGGCGAAGCATACTACTCCGACTACGACTTCAACCTTCGGAAAGCCACATTTTACCCAGCTTCGTTCTCCTAAAAATCTCCACTGTTACACATTAAAGTGTTTACTTTTGTAGGTCCTGTAATATAATGATCACATCATCAACATTCTCTTGTTACCGTTGATGGACCGGAAACCCCTGAAACCCTGAAACTTTCTCAACTTTTGGAGATTTCCATGACTCAATCGACAGCTGCAAAGGCCCAAGCCGCCCGCAAGCGTTTCAGTTTCGGTCCGGTGTGGTCAGCGGCAGTGGTCGCAGGCACCGTGAAGGACCACGACAAGCTGATCGCCCACGGCATCAAGCTGAAGGTGGGCTCGCGCAGCGAACTGAAGAAGGTCAAGTTCGAGACCCTTCTCGGCAAGGTCGCTTCGGCGATCCAAGCGGAAGGCAAGTCGTCGAAGACTGCGACGGCCGAGTAAGCCTCGCGACAAGTGGTGCCGGAGAGCCTGCAATTGCAGGCTCTCTTGGTATCTGGACTCACTACATCTAGGAACCTGTATGAATTTGGACATCGTCATCATGGCTGCCGGCAAGGGAACGCGGATGAACTCCGAGCTGCCGAAGGTTCTGCATTCCCTTGCTGGTCGCCCGATGATCCAGCATGTTCTCGAAACCGCCAACAAGATGGCACCGAACCGTCTCATCACGGTCATCGGCTATCGTGGCGAGATGGTCCAGCGGTTCGCCGAACATCTCCACATGGATCGCACCCTCTACTTCGCGAACCAATCTCCGCAGCTCGGTACCGGCCACGCCGTCCAACAAGCTGCACCCTATCTCAGTTCCGGTGATGGCGTCACGATCGTGCTGAACGGCGATGTGCCCTTGATTAAGGTGCCCACCCTCTCCGAGATGTATTGTGGATGCGCTGGAGTTCGTCTCGCGCTTCTGACGGTTTTCCTCGAAGACCCGACTGGCTACGGCCGCATCGTGCGCAACGATCAAGGCAAGGTCATCGGCATCGTCGAACACAAGGATGCCACCGAAGAACAACGCGCTATCAAAGAGGTCTACACCGGCATCTTGAGCGCACCAACCCAACTCCTGAAGCATTGGCTCGGCGGCCTGACGAACGACAACGCGCAGGCCGAATACTACTTGACGGATGTCGTCGCGGCCGCCGTGCGTGACGGCGTCGATGTCATCACGACCCAACCTCTAGCCCACGTCGAAGTGCTCGGCGTGAATTCCCCACAACAGCTTGCCGAGTTGGAAGCAATGATGGAGACCGTCTGATGGAAGACTACGAGGCAGTCACATTCGATCGCGGCGTGACGTATCGCGCCGTCGTGCAAGGTGTCTTGCAGAAGCCCGACTTCAATTGCAAGGGTGCCGCTCTCGCCTTCGCGAAACCAGTGTTCGAGGGCAAGCGCAAGCCCGAACCTGTCAAGGACGATCAATGAACGGCGAGCAGACTCACGCCGAGGTCCTCACCGAGCGATCGCGACAGAAGAATCTCGCCCGCGACTACATCATGCAGGGCGTCCACATTGTCGATCCGACGCGCTTCGATCAACGCGGCACGATCCACTTCGGTTCGAACGTCAAGATCGACATTGGTGTGATCTTCGAAGGCAACTGTGAGATCGGCGACAACGTCACGATCGGTCCGTACTGCGTGATTCGCGACACATGGATCGGTGATGGCACGGTGGTCGAGGCATACTCCCACCTGGTCGGTGCGGTCATCGGTGGCAACGCGAAGATCGGCCCGTTCGCTCGCCTCAGGCCTGGTGCTGATCTCGCCGATGAAGTGCACATCGGCAATTTCGTCGAGGTCAAGAATTCAAGTCTCGGCAAGGGTTCGAAGGCAAACCATCTCGCGTACATCGGCGACGCAAAGGTCGGTGAACGAGTCAACTACGGAGCAGGCTCGATCACTGCGAATTACGACGGGGCTTTCAAGCACGAATCGGTGATCGGCAACGACGTACACGTCGGTTCAAACTGCGTCCTCATCGCGCCAGTCACGATTGCTGATGGCGCTACCATCGCAGCTGGCTCGGCAGTCGCGAAGGAGGTCAAGGAAGGCCTCACGATCGTTCGAGCGTGGCCGATGAATCGGCCCGAATGGAAACGACCGACGAAGGCGTCACCAGCTCCGAATCCCAAGCACGAAGCAGCGCCTGAGGTTCTCGGGCTTTCGCAAGAAGCAGCTGATGCTGCGATGCAAGATTTCCTCAACATCATACCAGGGAACGAACGATGATGCCATTCGACAATCGCGGACGCTTCGTCCCAATCAAGTGCAGCGTGTGCGGCTACGGCACGCTGCAACATCAAGGCAACGGTCACTTCATCTGTGACGGCCTGGTCGACCCGCCGTTCCCGGATGGTGACCTGCAGCCATGTACGAACTCGCATGTCAATGGCGAAGGTCGTGCATCCACTGTCGACACGCGCATGAGCGCAGAATTTGTGGGGGTCTAATGGCACTCGATGACATTCGCGATCCAGTGACGGACATGAACCGTCACGAAACGGCGGTCATGAATCTCCTACGCGGCAAGGAGCTGAAGGCCGACCATCCGGTGACGTGCCTGAATCCCGAAGAGTGGTTCGTGCCGCACAAAATCAGCATCACAGACGGCAAGGTGTGGGTCTCCGGCCGCCAGACCTGCTGGTTCGCCCTTCACATGTGCATCGTTCGGCAGCGCGATCCACATCTCGTGATCAGCGATGAATCGGCCGAGCGGATCATCGAATACACCGCGCAGCTCCAGCAACGGCCACAGACGGCACAGTCGATGCTCCTCGAATCCGAGCGGGTGCTCGAGAAGGAGAACAAGCCAGTTGATCGGCCTGCGATGGCGCGTCGCTTGCTCGACGACGCCGAGAGGAACTTCAATGACAGCCAAGGTTTTTGATGCGCCATTCGTTCCGCAGAAGGAGGGCACATCTTCCTACCCAAGCTGGCTCCAGCTCATCTGGCATCCTGCCACGAAGGGTCGCTCCTACATGGTCAAGCGCGGGCCCGAAGGAACGCCCTTTCGTGCGTACCTTAACTTTGCCTACGAATGGTACAAGGTTGACGGGGAGAACCAGGACGGGTCCCTCATCTTAGGAGAGCGTCTGACGAAGATTCTGAACCTGTACTACGTGGCCAGAATTCAGGCTTGACTGTTACACTTTAGGGGTTTACGACCTGGGGTGGGTAGGGTATAATGACTCTATCAACTCCAAAACGGAACCTCTGAATGAACCTTGCGACTCTTTGCCACGATGAACTGACCAGCACCTGGAGCGCCGAATACGACGGTCAAGTGTTGGTGAAGTCCGTTGGTGGCGAAAGCTCGAAGCAGTACGTGATCTCGCGCATCCTCGAAGGGAAGTGCGCGAAGGCGATCAAGGCCAACGTCACGGGTTTCTCGAACTACGGTTTCGATCTCGCGCCGAACCCGCTCGCCGAAACAATCGGTAAGGCGTGGGTCCAGCCGGCTGCCAAGATCAAGCCGAACAACAAGCTGACCGTTGAGGAACGCTTTGAGCTCCTCGACGAAGAAGTCCGGATCACGTGCACGACCCCAAACATTCGGGCGCTCATCATCACCGGTGCAGGTTCCGTTGGCAAGACGTTCCACACCAAGGAAGTGATCAAGGGCCTTGGTCTCCTCTCGACGGAAGAAGCCGAGAAGCTCGCGCACACCCTGACCCCCGAAGAACAGATCGTCGCCGACAAGATTCTGGCCCGCATGCAGGAATGCAAAGCGCAGGCCATCAAGTACTACAAGGAAAACGGCCTGCCGAAGGACAAGGACAGCAAGGCCGGCCGCGACGAAGAAGAATCGGAAGACGATGAAGACGAAACCGTCGACGAGCTGGAGCTCGTGTTCGGGAAGGTCGACTTCACCAAACTGCACACTTCTCGTGAAGTCAAGGATCGTGCCTGTGGTGGTCGCTTCCACCCGGGGACGAACAACTACGACTACAACATCAAGCTCGCGGTGGAAAACCCCGAGGAGTACTACGAGCAGATCGTGCCGCATGAGGTTGCGCACCACATCCAATACCTCCTCTTCCCGAAGTCGATGCGGAAGCTGGCAGGTCATGGCAAGGAATGGAAGGGCATCATGAAGAATGTCTTCCAGATTCCGCCGGACCGCTATCATCAGATGGATACGTCGGACGTGCGCGAGGCGCCGGACCTGGCTGGTGACTATCACTACGTGAAGGGCTACTCGAGCGCGAAGGGCCTCTTCCGGATGCTCTTCGAGAACAAGAAGAAGATCGTCGTCCTCGATGACTGCGACGCCGCGTGGAAGAACGAGGTCGGTGCGAACCTGCTCAAGGCCGCGCTCGACAGCGACGAAGACCGCTGGATCACGTGGAACGTCGAAGGTTCGGCCAACGACGACCTGCCGCGTCGCTTCCTCTTCGAAGGCAAGGTCATCTTCATCTCGAACGTCGCCAGCGAGGACTTCCCGCAGCCGCTCATCTCGCGCTCGCTGCGCTGCGATGTCGAGCTCACGATTGAAGAGCGCTTCGAGCGGATGCGTCAGATTCTGCCGAGTCCGAAGTTCGCACCCGGCATTCCGATGGAAATCCGTCAGATGGCCTTCGACTTCCTGTGGGAGCACCGTGAAGACGCGGCGGAAATCTCGAGCCGCTCTCTCCTCAACGTGATCCAAGTCGCAGCGTCGGGTTCGAAGCTGTGGAAGCGGATCGCTCTGTCAAACATCGCGTAAGGAGTCACATGCTGAAGGTCAACGATTGGGTCGCCTGCCTCGGTGAAGATACCGGCACCCCGCAAATCGCGAAGGTCAAGTATCTCTATGAGAACGAACCTCTCGCTGACCTCATCTTCTACTCCCACACAGGCGAACGCCTTGGGCGGGTGAGTCCGGCAATGGGAGGTCCGAAGGGTTTCGAGCCCGCTTGTGGGTTGGATCTGTGGGTGAAGATCGAAGAGCCAAAGTTCGAGATGTTGGCCAAGTCCGATTATTGCTGGGCCCACCTTCTGAAGGAAGTTGAATCACCCTGACCTAGAGTAACAAATTGACCAGAGTTTCTGGTGGGTCCGCCGGAGAGTATAATGGACCCAGCGTCTCATCATAGACGCTACACCGTGAAACTTTGAAAGAACAATCCATGAGCAAGACTTTGTCAGAGCAACAACGCGTCGTCGACGTAGCATCAATCGTTCGTCACGGCGAGCAGCTCACGCTGCCCGAAGGCATGACTCTGGAGGGAGCCATCGATCTGCTTCAGCGGCGGCAGGAGTACGAAGAAGAAGATACCGTCGTTTCCGAGAAGTTCGACGTATTGCCGTACGACGGTGCCAACGCGCTGAACGAAGTGCTCCGTCAGAAGTACGGCTGGGCGCAGGCCATTCCGACGCCGGGCTTCTTCGGCGATCGACCGCCGACGATGATTCGTGTTGAGGTTGACGCGAACGTCTTCAAGGAAGTTCCGTGGGGCCGCTTCAGCTTGCCGAATCTGGCACGCGGTGGCTACATCGAAACGTCGACGCAGCAGAACAACGGCCGCTTCAGCTTCGCACTCGTTGCTCGCATCAAGCGGAAGGACGAGACCGACATTCGCAGCCTTTTCAAGGCTGTCCGAACGTTCCTGAAGACCGGCTCAATCTACATGGGCAAGGCCATCAAGATTCGCTTCCGCGATGAAGAAGGCACCATCCTGCCGGTGCCGGACCCGTCGTTCATCGACACCGCGCTGATCGACCCGAAGGGCCTCATCTACGCGCACGATGTGATGGAGGCAGTCGAGACGAACCTCTTCACGCCGATCACGCGTGTCAAGGACTGCATCAAGAACAGCATTCCGGTGAAGCGTGGCATCTTGCTCGGCGGCACTTACGGCACCGGCAAGACCCTCGCTGCGACGGTGGCAGCTCGACTGGCAGTGGACGCCGGCGTCACGTACGTCTACATCCCACGTGCCGACGAGTTCTCGCTCGCGGTCGAATTCGCGAAGCAGTACCAGTCGCCTGCGTGCGTCGTGTTCTGCGAGGACATCGATCGCGTCACGAGCGGTGAGCGTGACGTCGAGATGGACGAAATCCTCAACATCCTGGATGGTATCGACACGAAGTCGTCGAACATCATCACGGTGCTGACGACGAACGACCTCATGTCGATCAACGCCGCGATGCTTCGGCCTGGTCGACTCGATGCTGTCATCGACGTAACGCCGCCGGATGCGGCCGCTGTCGAGAAGCTGATCCGCCTGTACGGCACGACGTCCATCGAACCGGACACCGATCTGACGAAGGTCGGCATCCTCCTCGCTGGCACCATTCCGGCAGTCATCGCCGAGGTGGTCAAGCGCGCCAAGCTCTCGCAGCTCCGTCTGCAACCAGCTGGCCAGAAGGTGACGTCGATCAGCGAGCAGGCCTTCATCGAGGCGGCGACGACGATGCGTGCCCAGGTGGAGCTGATCAAGAAGCGCAGCGAACCGCAAGACGACACACCGACTTTCGACGACATGCTCCGCACCGCCGTCAAGGACGCACTCGTCGAGTACCACGAAACGGCCTGACCATGGAAACCGCTGAGATCGTCGCATACCTGAAGGACCAGTACCGAGGAGTTCGTGTACTGCCTGATGGGACGGTCGCAGCGATCCATGATCTGCTGACCACTCGTTCGATCATGTTAGATTGTGACGAGTGGTCATTCAAGCGACGTTTCTGCTTCAGCGATCGAGCTCTCGCGGACAAGCGGTTCGCGGAACTGCAATCTGCTCAGGACATCCCTGAAGGATACGTCGCTCGTCGGCCCGAATATGAAGATCGGGCCGACCCCTATCTCAACAAGCTTCACAACCGGCCTTGGAACAAGGAGTTCGAATGAACACCGACGACTTGGTGCGCGAGATCAACAATCTCCAATATGGGCACCTGCCACATGCATGGTGCACCGCTCAAGAGCCGATGAAGATGGAAGACAAAGACGCAGCCCGCTGGCACCACCCTGATGCGGTGAAGGTCGGCGATTTCTTCAACTTGGTAAGGATGAAATGTCCAAATTGCACACTGGAGTTCTCGTGCCTCGCACCGCGAAGTCAGTGAACACGCTGCCGACTATTCGGAAGCTGGTCCTCGATCGCGTGTACCGAGAATGCACGAGTCGAGGATTGGTTTTCTTCATGTCGGATCACTTTCGGCAGCGAGTCAACCTCCGCGCACACGATCAGGACGAGACCTTCAGCGGGTTTCTTCGTGCAGCGATCTTTGTTTTGTCACGTCATGAGGAGTTCGAGGGACAGGTAATAAGTATTCAGATCAGCGCTCACTATTTCGGGCTGAAGGTTTCGGATGGGAAGCTGGTCTGCTTGACCTATTTCTTCAACGACAAACGCGCTGGTCCGCAGGGTCTCCCAGCCGATCGCAAGTTCACGTTGAAGCCACCTGAAATGGAGACCTCATGAAATTCGATGAAGCTATCTATCTGTCGGACCTGATATGGTACGACGGACCCGTTCTGTCGCTCTATCAACAGAACGGCAAGAAGTACCTGGTTCTATGGGTTGACGTCCTCGGCGAATTCCCAGACGAAGAGCATGTGTGGTACGTCATCGAAGTCGATGAGCCCACGTTGCGCTCGTTCTACGACAAGCATGTGTCACTCCGTGAGGTTATGGAGTGTTCTCCTGCGATCTATGAGGGACGCAACATCTTCATGGACGAGGGCACCGAGTGCCCCCTGGTGCCTTGGGCTGACATTCCGGATGACCGCAAGCCGTCAGCGGAATCCTTCCACGACGAGACGCTGGGGCGAGATGCAGCATGATCACCACAGGGCGAGTCTACATTTTCTGCTGCTTGGCATGGGTCATGTACTTGTCAGTGGCAGAACTCGGTAGGACTGGCTCGTACTGGATGGCCCTGCTTGAAGCCCTGAGAATCACCACATGTCTTATCTTGGGTATGCTGTTTGGACAGTGGTTGGCCAAAAAGGTGTAACAGTTTGCACATCTAACCTGGTTGAGGTATAATAGCCGTATGAACAACATCATCGGTCATAAAATCTCTTCCAGCCGTTTCAGCTACAACGCTGAGCGCAAGGAATTCTGCGCCGAAATCTCCGAAATCCAGCACGGCGGTTCCAATCCGCTGGGCCCGCTCTACCACGATGCGGCAGACGCCGGCTTCGTGATGATCTCGGCCAAAACCGGTGATGCTGTGCAATTCTATCTCTCCGACGAGCAGCGCGATGCAGATCGCGATGTCAAGTTCTGGGAGTTCAAGCCGACGGAATACTCCATCCGCAAGAATCCCGCGCTCGCTGGCGTAACGGTGATCATCCTCAATGACTGACATGAAAACTCCCGTTTTCGACGCCATGCTGGCGCAGCTCAAGCGTTCGCGGAAGCCCGGCAGCAAAGAGCTCGTCCGCCTGTTCGAGAAGAATCGGGCGGACGTTGCGAAGCATTTCGAGACCTGCATTCCCGACCTGAATGGGAAGGACTACTGGAAGTGGGGCCCGGAGCACTGCACGCTGCAGGAATTCCACGGCCCCATGTTTCACAAGGGATTTCGGCAGTACGACGTGTGCGACAACGGTGACAGAGGTGCCGATGACGTCTCGATCTGGCAGTTGCTAAGCCGGAGCACGGAACACACCTTCTGGAAATGTCATCACGACGCACTGGAGCCACTGCAATGCAAAGCGAAACGACTTGGCCGTCGCCAATCTCGAAACAGCACCCCCGCCTGAAGGGCACGCCGTTCGTCCACGCGACGATCGATAGCCCGTCCGGTCTCCACGAGCTGTGGCTCATGCAGTTCGACGAGAGCGGCTGCATGGTGCCGATCGCTGGACCCGTGCCTTGGCCGGCTGGTTGGGTCAGTCTCAAGAACATGCGTCGAGAGATGTAACAGTTTGACACGACCTCACAGGTCGTGGTAAAATGGAGGTATGACAATCACCTCCACCCTCATCCTTGGTATCCTGGCTCTCGGAGTCCTTGTGCTCCTTGTGCAGCTGCATGGGAAAGCGTGCAGTCTGTTCAATCCCGAGTAAATACTCTCGAGGAGTCATATGGACGACAATACCCAACTTCGAGAGAACCTGATTGCGCAGGCCGATGCATCATTCATGGTGATGGTCGAGCAGGTAGATCGTCTTCTCGACGGCGCCCAGACTTTCACTGACACTAACCCGTTGCGGACTCGATCCGATCGCATCAAAGCGGATCAGCTCAACATTGCGGTGCGTGACCTGGGTGCGTTGATGAAGTCGATCGGGGCAGAAATCGAACGTTGGAAGAAGGAAGAAGACCGAGTGCTGAGTAAGCTGGGGGTCGAGCTGCAACTCTTGAACGAGCTGTATTCGACAGTCGAAGCGACAA
>Ga0207683_10003637_pt1 | contig 13413 bp, 13 predicted proteins | sample KBSM73metaG_FD_184333 | JGI IMG/M metagenome (GOLD analysis project Ga0207683, IMG submission 184333) | Miscanthus rhizosphere microbial communities from Kellogg Biological Station, Michigan, USA - KBS M7-3 metaG (SPAdes) (version 2) | ecosystem: Host-associated > Plants > Roots > Rhizosphere >...
GGGTCGATGTCCTCAGGTCTGTCGAAGCTCGAGCGCACGAAAATCGGCACCTTGTGCACCATGCCGAGCTCGACCGAGCGCACCTGCAGCACCTTGGCGCCGAGCGAGGCAAGCTCCAGCATTTCCTCGAACGCGATCTTTTCGAGGCGCTGCGCGCGCGGCACGACGCGCGGGTCGGTGGTGTAGACCCCGTCGACGTCGGTGTAGATGTCGCAGCGGTCGGCCTTGATCGCGGCAGCGATCGCCACGGCGGAGGTGTCCGAGCCGCCGCGCCCGAGCGTGGTGAGGCGGTTGGTGTCCTTGTGCACGCCCTGGAAGCCGGCGATGACGGCGACCTGTTTCAACTCGCGGAAGCGCCTGATCAGCTCGTCGCCGTTGATCTCCTCGATACGCGCGGAGGCGTGCGCGTTCGAGGTCAGGATCGGCAGCTGCCAGCCCTGCCAGGAGCGCGCGTTGACGCCCATGCCTTCAAGCACGATCGCGAGCAGCCCGGCGGTGACCTGTTCGCCCGAGGCGACCACCGCGTCGTATTCGCGCGCGTCATGCAGGGGTGATGCTTCGCGCGCCCAGGCGACGAGCTGGTTGGTCGTGCCCGCCATGGCGGAGACCACGACGGCGACCTCGTGGCCGGCATCGACCTCGCGCTTGACGTGGCGCGCGACGTTGCGGATGCGGTCGATATCGGCGACCGACGTTCCGCCGAATTTCATGACCAGGCGAGACATGCTGGAAGCGGATTCCCGGGGAAAAGCGGGCTATCCTTTAGCGGCGAGGTCCGCAGACCGCAACCCGCGCCGTCAGGCGGCCTTGCGGATCTCCGGCAGGTGCTTCGCCACCAGCTTCAGGTCGGCGACGAAATTGGCGTATTCCCGCTCCTTCGCCGCGGCGTCGGGCAGGCGCAGCAGGAACGAGGGATGCACCGTGATGAAACCCTCGATACCGTCGCGCAGCGGCAGCAGCCGGCCGCGGGAACGCGAGATGGTGGTGTCGCGGCCGGTCAAGGCGCGCGCGGCGGTCGCGCCGAGCGCCACGGTGAGCTGCGGCTTCAACAGGTGCAGCTCGTTCTCGAGCCACCAATTGCAGGCTTCGATCTCGGCGTTGTTCGGCTTCTTGTGGATGCGGCGCTTGCCGCGCGGCTCGAACTTGAAGTGCTTCACGGCATTCGTGACGTAGACGCGCGCGCGATCGATCCCGGCCTCTTCCAGGGCGCGGTCGAACAATTGCCCGGCCGGGCCGACGAAGGGCTTGCCTTGAAGGTCTTCCTGATCGCCCGGCTGCTCGCCGACGAACACCACCGCGGCATGCGCAGGGCCTTCGCCGAATACGGTCTGCGTCGCGTGCCGGTAGAGCGGACAGCGCTCGCAATGCGCGGCGGCCTTGCGCGCCGCGGTCAGGCTGCGGAACCCGGCCTCGTCATCCTCGTGCTTCGGCATGTCGATGCCTTTCGCGGGGCGCGGCGCGGTCGGCTCGGACGCGACCATCCGGCGGGTACGCTCGCCGGCTTCGGCGAGAAGGCCGGGGATCAGCTCGGTCTCCGGCATGTTGCGCCAGTATTTCTTCGGCATTTCGGCCCGCATCGCGTCCAGATTGGCGCGCGCCGGATTGAAGGTCGCGCGGTAGTAGGTGCGCCACCAGTCCTCCAGCGCGTCGCCGGCCGGAGCATTGCTTTTGGAAACGCCGGCCGAGAACGTGAGTTCCTTGCCGTCCCAATGCAGCGCGCCCTGCGGGGTGAGGATCGACCAGCGCATCGCGGCAAAGCGGCCGACGAAGAAGTCGGCGACGCGGCGCAGGATGTGATGCTCCGGCTCGAACCACGCGACGTAAAGCTCGGCGCCCTCGTCGATCACCTGACGGAAGCGCAGGAACGCCGTCATCTTGTGCATGTCGCGCCGCACGGATTTCTCCATGCGCGCAAGCCGATGCACCAGCGGATCGGAGGCGACCGACAGCAGTTCGCGCTCGCCACGGGTGATGCGCCAGAGCAGGTCGTAGAGCAGCGCGAAGCGCTCCGGATCGTTGTGGCAAACGACCGCTTCGGCCAGCCGCACATAGCCGGCCGGCACGCTGAACGTGGACGTGCCACCTGGTGGTGGCACGCCGCCGAGCAGATCGCCGGGGCCGACAATCCAACTCACATCCGCCGGCGCCACGCCGGCGCCGATCAGCGCGCGCGCGGCGTCGCGAAACTCCTCGAACGCATCCTCGCGGCTCAGATCGACGCGGACCATGGTTCACCCAAACAGGGAAAGCTGTTCTGCCGGCGGCGCAAACGCCGCGCGCAAGCGCGACGACGTGGGATCGGCGGTCGGGCGGTGGTCTTGCGTGATGAGGAACGGCCGCGCGCGGCGCAGGGAGCCTGCCAGGCGCGCAAGGTCGACAAGCCGCAGCACATGGTGCCTTCGGGTGACGATGATCCGGTCTACGGTTTTTTGGCCGATCCCCGGAATGCGCAGCAGCTCTTCGCGCGCGGCCGTGTTGACGTTAATTGGGAAGCGCGCGCGATTTCGCAAGGCCCAGGCGAGTTTCGGATCGATTTCCAGATCGAGCATGCCGCCGTCCATGCTCGCGGCGATCTCGTCGGCTGAAAATCCGTAGAAGCGATAGAGCCAGTCGGCCTGATAGAGGCGGTGCTCGCGCTGCAGCGGCGCTGCCTTCAGCGGCAGCAGGCGGCTCGCATCGGGGATCGGGCTGAACGCAGCATAATAGATGCGCTTCAGGTCGTAGCTCGCGTAGAGCGACGCGCTGGTCGCGACGATCTCGGCGTCGTTCGTGCCGTCGGCGCCGACGATCATCTGCGTGCCCTGGCCGGCGGGCGAAAAGCGCGGCGCCTTGCGGTCCGCTTCGGCCTCCGCGATGCGCACGCGCAAATTCGCCATGGTGGAGCGGATCGAGGTCGTGCGCTTTTCCGGCGCAAGCGTTTTCAGTCCGGCCTCGGTCGGCAGCTCGACATTGATCGAGAGCCGGTCGGCAAGGCGGCCGGCCTCGGCGATCAGCGCCGGGTCGGCGTCCGGAATGCTTTTCAGGTGGATGTAGCCCCGAAAGCCGTGCTCCTCGCGCAGCGAGCGCGCGACGCGCACGATCAGCTCCATGGTGTAGTCGGACGAGCGGATGATGCCGGAGGAGAGGAACAGCCCCTCGATGTAGTTGCGGCGATAGAAGTTGAGCGTGAGATCGACGACCTCCTGCACCGAGAAGCGGGCGCGGCGCACATTCGAGGAGCGGCGATTGATGCAGTAGGCGCAGTCGAACACGCAGGCATTGGTAAGCAGGATCTTGAGCAGCGAGACGCAGCGCCCGTCCGGCGTATAGGAATGGCAGATGCCGCGGCTGGTCGAGCCGAGGCCGCCGCTCTTCGAGTCGCGCTTCTCGGCGCCGGACGATGCGCAGGAAGCATCGTATTTCGCGGCGTCGGCCAGTATTTCGAGCTTCTGCAGCGTGGAGAGCATGTTCCTGTTTTGTTCTCATTAGGCGGCGAAGTCAAGCGCGCGCTAAAAGGACGCCGGCTGTTTCGGGAAGGAACTCATGGACCATCGCAATCTCGGCTCCAGCGGCGTGAAGGTGTCGCCGCTCTGCCTCGGCACCATGATGTTTGGTGGCCCGACCGACGAGGCGACCGCGGGGCGGATCGTCGCCAAGGCCAAGGAGCAGGGGGTCAACTTCATCGACACCGCCGACGGCTATGCGGGCGGCAAGTCGGAGGAGGTCACCGGTCGCGCAATCGGCAATCGGCGCCACGACTGGGTGCTCGCCACCAAGCTCGGCAACGTGCGCGGTCCCTGGCCGAACCACGGCGGCCTGTCGCGTAAATGGGTGATCCAGTGCGCGGAGGAATCGCTGCGCCGGCTCGGCACCGACTACATCGACATTCTCTACCTGCACAAAGAGGATCACGACACGCCGCTCCCCGAGACGGTGCGCGCGCTCGCGGCGCTGCAGCGCGACGGCAAGATCCGCTATTTCGGCGTGTCGAACCATCGCGCCTGGCGCATCGCCGAGATCTGCAGCCTGTGCGACCAGATGGGCATCGACCGGCCGGTCGTGAACCAGCCCTACTATCACGCGCTCTATCGTGTCGCGGAGGTGGAGCAGCTGCCGGCCTGCGCCAACTACGGGGTCGGCGTGGTGAGCTACTCGCCGCTCGCGCGCGGCGTGCTCACCGGCAAGTATCAGGTCGGTGCCGAGGCCGCCAGGGATTCGCGCGCCGGGCGCGCCGACAAGCGCATGCTGGAAACCGAATTTCGCCCGGAGACGCTCGAAGCCGCCGCCAAGGTCAAGGCCTACGCGGAGAAACGAGGTGTCGCGCCCAATCATTTCGCGGTCGCCTGGGTGCTGAACAACACGCTCATCACCGGCGTGGTTGCGGGCCCGCGCACCGAGGCGCAGTGGGACGACTACGTGAAGGCGCTCGATTACACATTCACCAAGGAGGACGAGGACTTCATCGACAGCCTCGTCGTCACCGGCCATCCGGCGGCGCCGGGCTACAACGATCCGCAGTATCCGATCGAAGGCCGCGTGGCGCGGACATCATGAGCACCAGCACCGTCGACGAAGCCGAAGTCGCGCGCTTCTCGGCGCTGGCCGAGACGTGGTGGGACCCGCGCGGCAAGATGGCGGTGCTGCACAAGTTCAATCCGGTGCGGCTCGCCTATATCCGTGATGCCGCCTGCAAGCGCTTCGAGCGCAATCCCAAGCAGCTCGATTGCCTGAAGGATCTGCGCATTCTCGACATCGGCTGCGGCGGCGGCATCCTGAGCGAGCCGCTGGCGCGCCTCGGCGCGACGGTCACCGGCGCGGACCCTGCAGAAAAGAACATCGCGGTCGCCAAGCTCCATGCCGAACAATCCGGCGTCGCGGTCGACTATCGCGCCACCACGGCGGAGGCGCTGGCCGACGCCGGCGAACGCTTCGACATCGTGCTGGCGATGGAAGTGGTCGAGCACGTCGCCGACATGAAGCTGTTCGTCGCGCGCTGCGCCGAGATGGTGAAGCCGGGCGGGCTGATGATCGCCGCCACCATCAATCGCACGCTCAAAAGTTTTGCATTGGCGATCGTCGGCGCCGAATACGTGCTGCGCTGGCTGCCGCGCGGCACGCATCAATGGGACAAGTTCGTCACCCCGGACGAGCTCGAGATCGCGATGGAGCGTGCGGGCCTGCGCAGCACCGATGAGCGCGGCGTGATCTACAATCTGCTCGCCGACCGCTGGGAGCTCTCGACCGACACCGACGTGAACTACATGGTGCTGGCGGAGAAGGCGTAGCGGCTCGCTCCGCTGTGTTCCCCTCCCCCTTGTGGGGAGGGGCTAGGGGTGGGGGTCGGGCGTTTGGGTGCAGCCGCGCCGCACGCTCGACCCCCACCCCGCCGCGCTTCGCGCGTCGACCCTCCCCACAAGGGGGAGGGTAAAAGGCGGCACCGCCGCGGCATGATGCCAATGCACCGATGCGGATTGACGGTGCATGCCGTCTTCTCCACGGTGCGGCGCAACGTCACCGCAATCGTATTCACCCCCATGTTCGACACCTGGCTCTGGGCCGTCTTCACCGTGCTGGCCGCCGCTGGCCAGACCGCGCGCAACGCGATGCAGCGCGAGCTGACCGCGAGCCTCGGCACGGTCGGCGCGACGCATGTGCGTTTCCTGTTCGGCTTTCCGTTCGCGCTGATTTTTCTCGCCGGCGTCATGATGTTCACCGGCTCCGCGCTGCCGCGCCCGTCGCTCAGCTTCATCCCCTGGCTGCTCGCGGGCGCGCTGTTCCAGATCGGCGCGACCGCCACGATGCTCGCCGCGATGGGGCAGCGCTCGTTCGTCGTCGTCGTCGCCTACATCAAGACCGAACCGATCCAGGTGGCGATATTCGGCGCGATCTTCCTCGCCGACATCGTCAGCGTCCCGATGATGGTGGCGATCGTGGTCGCGACCGCCGGCGTCGTCGTCATGTCGTTTAAACCGGGCGGCATGACCGGAGGCATCAGACCAACGGTCATCGGGCTCGTGTCCGGCGGCATGTTCGCGCTGTCGGCCATCGGCTATCGCGGCGCGATCCTCGACCTGAATCATCCGAACTTCGTGATGGTGGCGACCTTTACGCTCGCGTGCGGCCTCGTGCTGCAGGCCGCGCTGCTCACCGCGTATCTGGCGCTGCGCGACCGCGCGGTGCTCACGGCGATCGTCGCGCAATGGCGGCCGTCGCTGTTCGCGGGCCTCATGGGCGCGACCGCGTCGCAGTTCTGGTTCCTGGCTTTCGCATTGGCCACTGCCGCAAGCGTGCGCACGCTCGCACTGGTGGAGGTTCTGTTCGCGCAGGCGATCTCGGTGTTCATCTTCGGACAGAAAACCAGCCCGCGCGAAGGCGTCGGCATCGCGATGATCGTGCTCGGCGTCATCCTGCTGATCTGGTCGCACCCGTCCTGAGCCGGCCCGGTACGGGCAAAACTTCAGCAAATGTTGACCAAAAATATACGCAACGAATCCGTGTCGTTGCGTCAGTCGACAGTGCCGCGCACGGTCGTTTAATCAATGTCTGTCTCCATGCCGGTTGACGAGGAACGATCAGGTTCACGTAACGGCAAATCGGCATGGACACCGCGCCTTCCTCTCTGCTCGCCGAACTCGAGGCCGCCATCCAGGGCGGTTCGGCAGAAAAGCGCGCCGCGATGCTTCGGCACGTCACCGATCTGTTCGTCAACACGGCGCCGCGCGTCACGGAAGCGCAGGCCGGCGTGTTCGACGATGTGTTCGAGCAGCTCACCCGGGAAATCGAACGGAAGGCGGTGCTCGAACTGTCCGAGCGCATGTCCTGCATCGAGAATGCGCCTGAGCGGCTGATCCTCCGGCTCGCGCATGACGACGCGATCGAAATCTCCGGCCCTGTGCTGGCGCGCTCGGACCGTCTGGGCGAAGAAGACCTCGTGGTGATCGCCCGCACCAAGAGCCAGGCGCATCTCGCGGCGATCGCCGGACGCGCCGAGCTCGGCGAGCAGGTGACCGGCGTGCTGGTCGAGCGCGGTGACCTGGTGGTGGCGCGCAGGGTCGCGTCAAACAGCGGCGCGCGTTTCTCCGAAGCTTCGCTGCGCGACCTGGCCGATCGCGCGAGCGACGACGGCGATCTCGCCAACGCGGTCGCGCGGCGGCGCGAGCTGTCGCCGGCGATGTTCCGCACCATGCTGGCGCGCGCCACCGACTCGGTGCGGCAGCGCCTGATCGATAGCGCGCAGCCCGGTGCCGCGGAGGTGATCAGCAAGATCATCGCCGAGGTGTCGCAGACCGTCGAAACCGAGACGGGGCCAATGCGCGACTACGCCGCGGCGAAGCGGCTGGTCATCGCGATGCAGAAGCAGGGCGGCGTCGCGGTGCCGAACCTGTTGCAGTTCGCCAAGTCGGGCAAGCTCGAGGAGATGGTGGTCACGCTGTCGCTGTTGACCGGCGTTCCGGTCGAAATCATCGACCGTTTCCTCGACGATCCGATCGACGACCCGATCCTGCTGTTGTGCAAGGCGATCGATCTCGACTGGCCGACCGCGCTCGCGGTGCTCGGCGCGAAGCTCGGCACCGCAGAGGTGCACGACAGCCGCGCCGAGAGCGCGGACAGAAAGTACCGCAAGCTCTCGATCAGTTCGGCACAGCGCGTGCTGCGCTTCTGGCAGGCGCGCGAGAAGCTCGCGGCGGCGGGATAAAGCCGCGGGCTCCGTATACCCTCTCCCCTCGAGGGAGAGGGTCGCCGACGAAGTCGGCGGGGTGAGGGGTATTTCTCACCAACAAGGACCCCTCACCCGGCTCGCTGCGCTCGCCACCCTCTCCCTCAAGGGGAGAGGGTTACACCGAGCATGTGGCCGCGAAGTGTTAATTCCGCTCCTCGGGCAGCACGGGCAGCGGGTGAAACTCGATGCCTTCCTCGTGCAGGTCCTTGGCGTCCTGCGGCGTCGCCTCGCCGTAGATCGAGCGATGCTCGATCTCGCCGTAATGCATTTTCCGCGCTTCCTCGGGAAACTTCTTGCCGACATTGTCGGCGTTCGACGTCAGGTGGTCGCGCAACTCCTTGAGCTTCGCGCGGAACTCTTTCTCCCGCGGCGATATCATCGCGACCGGCGCGGGCGCTGCGGCAGGCGCGGGCGCGGCCTCCTCGACCGGCGCCATGATCGGCGTGCTCTTGTCCTTGCGCGCGAGGCGCGGCGCCATGATGGCCTTCTCGACCTTGGCCGAGCCGCACAGCGGGCATGAGACGAGGCCGCGCTTGGCCTGCTTGTCGTAGGCGGCGGAATTCTGGAACCAGCTTTCGAACTCGTGGCGCCGGTCGCAGACCAGATTATAACGGATCACGCGTCGCCTCCGACCACATGCAGGTGCGCCGGCTCCGCCATCGGCTCCAGGATCTCGAAGCGCCGTCCGTGCTGCAGCGAGGGAACGCGCCCGCGCGCCACCGAGGCTTCGGCCGGGTCGATGTCGGCGAACACGACACAAGGCTCGGTGCCGCCTTCCGCGATCACGCGGCCCCACGGATCGACCACGAGCGAATGTCCGTAGGTCGCGCGGCCGTTCTCGTGGTCGCCAGCCTGCGCGGCCGCGAACACGAACGAGCCGTTCTCGATCGCGCGCGCGCGCATCAGCACGTGCCAGTGCGCCTCGCCGGTCTGGCGCGTGAACGCCGAGGGGATCGCCAGATACATCGCGCCGGCTTCGGCGAGCGCGCGATAGAGCGCCGGGAAGCGCAGGTCGTAGCAGATGGTCAGCCCGAGCCGTCCCCATGGCAGGTCGGTGACGACCGCGAGATCGCCCGCCCGGTAGCTGCGCGACTCGCGATAGCTCTCGCCGCCGGTGAGGTCGACGTCGAACATGTGGATCTTGTCGTAGCGGGCGACGATGTCGCCGCGGCGGTCGATCAGGAACGAGCGGTTCGCTGCCTTGTCGGGCGAGACCTTCACGGCGAGCGAGCCGACATGCACGAAAATGCCGAGCGCGCGCGCGAGCTCGCGGAAGGTCGCGAGCGTGGCGTCATTCTCCTCGGGAACGATGGTCGCGAACAGTTTCTCGCGCGACAGCTCCATGATGTTGGTCATCTCGGGCGTGAGCACATAGTCCGCGCCGCCGGTCTTCGCCTCGCCGATCAGTTTCGTGGCGTCGTCGATGTTCACGGCCGGCGAGCGCGTCGAGCGCATCTGGATCAGGCCGACGCGGAATTTCGAGCTGCCGTTCATCGGTTGTTTCCTTCAGGCCGCGAGCATTGCATCGAGCTTGCCTTGTTCCTCGAGCGCGTAAAGCTCATCGCAGCCGCCGACATGCGTCTCGCCGATGAAGACTTGCGGAAACGTGCTGCCGCCATTCGCCCGCTCGATCATCTCGTTGCGCAGCTCGCGGTTACCCGTCGCGTTGATTTCCTTGAACGCCACGCCCTTGCGCGTCAGGAGGTCCCGTGCCGCATCGGAGTAGTAGCAGAAATCACGCGTGTAAATCACCACCTCGGTCATGCGCCGCCTGACAAGTCCTTAACCTTTGCGTTGGCGCGCGATCGGACGCAAAACCGGTACCCACTTTTGCTGATCGCGCGCGGGAAGCCCACTATATGGGCGCTTTCCCTGGATCAACAACCCGGGCGAATACCAGCACGTCGACCTGCGCAGCACCGGCCCGCAGCAGCGCGCGGGCGCAGGCGTCCGAGGTGGCGCCGGAGGTGAGCACGTCGTCGATCAGGATCAGCCGGCGTCCGGCGACCTCAGGCCTCGCGTCGGGCGCGACCTTGAAGGCGCCTTGCACGTTGGTGGCGCGATCCTTGCGCGACAGCCCGACCTGCTGCGCCGTCGCCTTGACGCGCTTGAGCGCCGCATGCGTGACCGCGATGCCGCTCTCGCGCGCGATGTGTTCCGCGAGCGCGGCCGACTGATTGAAGCGCCGCGTCCACAGCCGTCGCCAGTGCAGCGGCACCGGAACGAGCGCATCGGCATCGCCGAGGAGTTCATGGCCGGCGCGGATCATCCAGCGCCCGATCATCGGCGCGAGGTCCATCCGGTCGCCGTACTTCAAGCCGTGCACCAGCTTGCGCGCGACGTCGTCGTAACGCACCGCCGCGCGGGCGCGATTATAGGCGGGCGGATCGGCGATCGCCTGCATCGACAGGATGCCGGGGCCGGGATCGTAGGCAAAGGGAATGCCGAGCCGCGGACAGTACGGGGCCGAGATGAAGGCGAGCTTGCTCCAGCACGCCGGACACAGGCCGGTGTCGGTCACAAGATCGCGGCAGGACGGGCAGAGCGGCGGCAGCGCGACGTCGAGCGAGCGCCGCAGGACGCCACGCAGGCGGCCCGAGAGGCGTGCAAAACGGGAAGGCTGCACTGTCGCGGCCCTGGCCATGACGATACCGTAGCGCCGGTCAGGAACGCGCTCAACATGCCGCACAGCCCCATCGTGTTCGACCGCGCACTGCTGCGAGAGCGCATGCGGCGGGCGCTGGCGCGCGGACCCGAGACGTTCCTGATCGACCGCGTCGCCGCCGATCTGGCCGAGCGGCTGGGCGCGGTGCTGCGCCAGTTCGGCGTCGCGGTCGATCTCGGCACGCCGACCGACGCGGTGCGCGACGCGCTGGCGGACAACGCCGCGATCGGCATGCTGGTCGCCGCGAGTGCGCTGGCGCGCCGCGCGCCCGCGATCGTCGCCGACGAGGAGGCGCTGCCGTTGCGCGACGGCTCGCTCGATCTGGTGGTGTCGGCGCTCGCGCTGCAATTCGTCAACGACCTGCCCGGCGCTCTGGTGCAGATCCGCCGCGCGCTCAAGCCGGACGGGCTCTTCCTCGCAGCATTGCTCGGCGGCGACACGCTAGGCGAGCTGCGTCAGTCCTTCGCGGCGGCCGAAAGCGAGGTCGAGGGCGGCGTGTCGCCACGTGTCGCGCCGTTCGCCGACGTGCGCGAGATGGGTGCGCTGCTGCAGCGCGCCGGCTTCGCGCTGCCGGTGACCGACGTCGAGCGGCTGATCGTGCGCTATTCGTCGCCGTTCATCATGATGAGCGAGCTGCGCCGCATGGGCGCCACCAACGCGCTGGCCGAACGGCGCCGAACGCCGCTGCGCCGCGCGACGCTGGCGCGCATGGCGGAGGTTTACGCGCAGCGCTTCGCCGATCCCGACGGGAAAATCCGCGCGACCTTCGAGGTGATCTGGCTGTCCGGCTGGGCGCCGCATGAGAGCCAGCAGAAGCCGCTGCGTCCGGGCTCCGCGCAGGTTCGCCTCGCCGACGCGCTCGGCACCCGCGAGATCGGAACCGGTGAGAAGGCGGGCAACTGAGCTTTCATTCGAGCATGATCTTTTCCGAAAACCGGTTCCCATCCCGGATCGAGTCCGGGACAGGCTTTTTCGGGATCATGCTCACTGCGGCTCGATCCCGGCGTCCTTGATCAGCTTGCCCCAATTCACCAGCTCCGACTGCACGAACGCGGCGAGCGTCTCCGGCGGCCCCGAGAACGCATCGAAGCCGGTTACTGCGATGCGCGCCTTCGCGTCCGGATTGGCGATGATCTTCTGCACTTCGGCGTTGAGCCGATCGACGATCTCCTTCGGAGTGCCGGCCGGCGCGAACAGCGCCGCGTAGGACGTGACGTCGTAGCCCGGAATGCCGGCTTCGCTCAGCGACGGCAGGTCGGGCAGCAGCGCGCTGCGTTCCCTGGTGGTGACGGCGAGCGCGCGCATCGTGCCGGCGCGCACATGCTCGAGGCCGGGCGCGAGGTCGATGAACATCATCGAGACGCGTCCGCCGAGCAGGTCGTTGATGGCCGGCGGCGTGCTCTTGTAGGGAATGTGCAGCACGTCGATGCCGGCTTTGCTCTTGAGCGTTTCGCCCGCCACGATGCCGGTGGTGTTGCCGCTCGCGTAAGTGAGCTTGCCGGGATTGGCCTTGGCGTAGGCGACGAGGTCCGGCAGCGTCCTGGCCGGGACCGCCGGATTGACCACCAGCATGAAGACGTACGAGCCGGCACGCGCGACCGGCGCGAAGTCCTTCACCGGATCATAGGAGAGCGACTTGAACAGATGCGGATTGGCCGAATGCGTCGAATTGGTCGCCATCAGCAGCGTGTAGCCGTCCGGCGCCGCGCGGGCGACGTAAGTGGCGGCGAGCACGCCGCTCGCGCCGACCTTGTTCTCGATCACGACGCTCTGGTTCAGCGCGTTCTGGAGATATTGCCCGATGATGCGGGCGATCGAGTCCGTGCCGCTTCCCGCCCCGAACGGCACCACGATGGTGATCGGCTTGCTCGGATAGGGCTGGGCGCTCGCACCGGTGGCGGCGAGCGCGAGCCCGATCGCGACAAGAAGGCGGAAAAAGCCGCGCATGAATCCTCCCTTCGATTATTCTGCCTTGATGGCTTCCGGCGATCATACAGGGCGTCACGCCGCCGATGCGAATCCGCGGGACAACCGCCAAATTCAACCTTGACTCTTTGCCGCCGCGGAGTCCGTCCGAGCCTGATCGGTCACGACGCTTGTCCGCCTTGCGCGCGGCGGCCAGCTACCCGATCTGGTAGTAAGCCAGAGTACTTGGCCCGAGCGCTAGGCGGACGACGGGTCGAGTAGCGATTCGGCCGCGATTCGTTCCAGACTCGTTCCAGAATTAAGAGAAATGCCCATTCGGCGAGCCTTTCTCGCGCCCGGTGTCACGGAACGGGACGTGGCGGCCGGCGGCTGAAGATGCGCGCGTTGTCGCGAGCGATGAACCGCCGTGCGCGCATCCGGTGCCCTCTTTCGCCGAGGACACGCGCGCCGCGCCGCGCGCGATTTCTTAAGTCCTGAGTTTAGCGAAGCGGCGATCAGCGATTCGGGCGCGATTCGTTCGCCGCACGTTCGCGGGATTAAACGTGCGACGCGCATCTTGTCCGAACGGCGTTGCATTTTGGGGCGGCGCGAACGACATGCCGCCCCACAGCTACCGCCACGATCCGTCCGTTTCGCCGTTCGCGGACGACAAGCCGATCATCATCTTCGACGGCTATTGCGCGCTTTGCTCCGGCTGGGCGTCATTCGTGCTGCGCCATGATCACACCGGAACCCATCGTCTGCTCTCCGCGCAATCGCCGCTCGGGCGCGCGCTTTACGTTCACTACGGCCTCGACCCGCAGGACTACCAGACCAACATTCTCGTCGCCGACGGCGTGGCCTGGTTCAAGTCGGAAGGCTCGATCCGCATGGCCGAAGGGCTCGGCTTCCCGTGGTCGCTCGCGGCGGTGTTTCGAGCGCTGCCGATGGCGTGGCGCGACCGGCTCTATGAGACCGTCGCGCGCAACCGGTTGCGCTGGTTCGGCAAGCGCGAAACCTGCTACCGCCCCGATCCAAAGTTCGCCGACCGGTTCATCGCATGAGCCTGCGCGTCCTGATCCTCGGTGGTTACGGGACGTTCGGCGGACGGCTCGCGCGATTGCTCGCCGACGAGGCCCGCCTC
>Ga0207683_10003638_pt1 | contig 13413 bp, 14 predicted proteins | sample KBSM73metaG_FD_184333 | JGI IMG/M metagenome (GOLD analysis project Ga0207683, IMG submission 184333) | Miscanthus rhizosphere microbial communities from Kellogg Biological Station, Michigan, USA - KBS M7-3 metaG (SPAdes) (version 2) | ecosystem: Host-associated > Plants > Roots > Rhizosphere >...
CCCCTCGACGTGCCAGCGGCCATCGAGCATCCCCGAGAACGCCGCGAGGTAGTCGCCGCCTTCCACGACCAGCACGCCGAACATCTTGCCCTCGGTCAGCGCGGGCAGCCGGGCCTGCAGATCCAGCGCGGCCGCGCGCGCCACCTCGGGCGGCGGCCCGAACGGGCTCGGCATCAGCTGGGTCACGACCACGCTCGTAAGATATGCTGGACTGCGATGACGGCGAACGTCGCGAAGTGCCTGCTGGTGTCCAAGGTCCTGGTCGCCGACGGCATCATGTCGGATGACGAGCACTGGTTCCTCTCGATGATGATGGACAAGCTCGAGCTCACGCCCGAGGAGCGCGAGTCCGTCACCGACCTCGAGGGCTGGGATGAGGCCGAGCCGATCGTCCTGGCGCTGCCGCTCGAGGAACGCCGCGAGCTCGTCGCGATGCTGCTCGACGCCGCCGGCGCCGATGGCCGGTTCTCGGCGGCCGAGATGGCGACGGTGAAGAAGGTCGCCGCGGCGCTCGGCGTGAAAGCCTGAGCGCTTTCCCCTGGTTGCGCGGGGCGTACCCGATCGCAACCCGATCGGACACTGCGCGGTACTCCGCCCCGTGAGACGGTGGCGATGAGATGAAGCAGCGGGGATTCACGATCATCGAGCTCATGATCGTGGTCGTGATCATCGGCATCCTCGCCGCGATCGCGATCCCGATGTTCACCGGTCACATGGCACACGCCAAGGCGAGCGAGGCGATGATGCAGCTCAACAAGATGGCGGTCGACGGCAAGACCTACTACTTCGCGAACACGAAGTATCCGCAGGGCACCGCCGCCGTGCTGCCGGGCGACGACGGCGCCGCGTGCGCCGGCCCGAACCGTCACTTCGCCACGTCGACCGCGTGGGCCGCGGACTCGGTGTGGACGGGACTCGGCTTCGAGGTCGACGAGCCGAACCTGTTCTCGTATCACTTCACGAGCTCGACGCCGGCGATCGCGCAGGGGCTCGCGGTCGGCGATCTCGACTGCGACGGCGTCAAGATCACGTACATCCTCAACCTCAATGCGGCGCAGGAACCGGCCGCGACCTACGTCGCGCCGCCGCCCAACGCGGACTGATCCTTCTCGCGCAGCGCGAGGCCGGTCACGACCGCCGTGCCTATCAGGCCGAGCGCCACGATCCATAAGCCGTAGCGAGAGCCGGCGTCGACGTCGGCATCTTTGTCGAGCTTCTTCTTGAGCGAGACGCTGTCTGGATCCGTTGCCCCCGGATCCTTCTTGTCGAGGTCGGCCATCTTCGTGCTGATCTCGCTGGTCATCTTCGCGTAGAGGCCGCCGAGCGTGCCGAGGCCGGCGAGCGCGAGCAGCATGCAGCCCACGAGCGCGCCGCGCGTCGAGAGGAACGACAGCGCGAGCAGCGCCACGCACAGCGCCATCGCGACGATCGCGAGCGGCTCGCGGTCGACGTTGTCGATCTTCATGTCGACGCCCGACATCGAGTCGGCGCCGCTCATCGTGTCGTCGTCGTCTGTCGCCGCAGCGTGGCTGTGCGACTTCTCCTTGTCCTGCGCATCCATGAGCAGGCCGCCCGGCCGGCAGCCGCCGACCATGTCCGCGCCCGACGCCGTCACCATGTCCATCCCGGCGCACGACACGCCGAAGAACGGCAGGAAGAAACACGCGACGATCACCGCGGAGCTGATCCGCCCGAACCGCTTCCACAACGCACGCTTGCTTCTCGCCATGCGGCGAGCATATCAGCGCTTGACGGCGATTCCGCCGCTCTCCGCCGCGAGCGCGTTCAGCAGCGGCGAATCCTGATCGATGCCGATGCCGACGGTGTCGAACCGCACACCGCGCCGCATCTGCGTGCGGGCCTCGGCGAGCAGCTGGTCCGCGCCGCCGCCGGTGTTCGGCAGACCGTCGGAGAGCAGCACGACGCGCGCGGCGCCCTGCGCGTAGGCCAGCTCGAGCGCCGGCACCGCCGCCGTGGAGCCGCCGGGCTCGATGCCGCGAACGAAGCCGATCGCCGCCGCGCGGGTTTGCGCATCGAGCACGCTCATGCGCGGGGCGAACGCCGCAAGCTTGTCGTCGAAGAAGATGATCATGAACCGCGTGCCGTCGGGCATGCGCGACAGCGTGCGCACGAGCTCCTGCTTCGCCGCGTTCATCTTCGACGGCAGCGAGTGCGTGCCCATGTTGACGAGATCGCCGGCGAGGCCCGCGACGGCTGCGCCCGTACTCGACATCCCGACATCCTGGCCCGCGAAGCCGGTCGCGACGCCCGACATCGAGCCCGAGTGATCGAGCACGAACACGACGTCCTGCGCGCCGGTCAGTGGCACGCCGAAGAAACCGACATCGACGGTGACGTCGGCCTTGATCACCGGCGTCGGCGCCTCGATCACGCCGCGGGCAAAGAGCTGGGGCTGACAACCGGTGGCGAGCGCGAGCGCGAGGGTCGGAAGAAGCCGCATGCCGGCTCGTAGTGCAGCGGGCGTGCCGCCCTGAATCCGCGGGGTTACGCCGGCGGATGTGAAAGCGCGTTCCGCACTGTATCCGGCGAGGCGTTGTCGCCCGGATACGCGGAGATGTGGTGGTAGAGGATGCGACCGTCGGGCGCGATGACGAGCACGCCGCCCTGCTGCGTCGCGTCGCCCTGCGTCTTGCCCTGGCGAAACCCGCGCCGCAGCGAGCCGATCGTCGCGGCCGCCGCGCCGACCTTCAGCATCGTGCCCAGGCCGCGCTTGAGCTGCGCCGCGTTGTACACCTCGAGCGATGGGTCCGTGTAGATCGGCCCGGTGAAGCCGGTGGTCTCGCGGAACCCTTCGATGAACATCGGCGCGCCGTTGCCGACGACCACCAGGTTCTCGATGCCTTCGCGGTGCAACTGCACCACGTGCTCGCGGCAGTGCAGTCAACCGAAGTGGCGAACGAACGCGAGCGCGATCGGATGCTCGCGCCACAACGAGCCGAGCTCGACCGATCGGCCGTGCTCGTCCTGCACCGTGAGCTTCGCGAGATCGTCGGCGCGCGTCAGCATCGTGCCGATGTTAGCGCTCCGGACGTCGGCCCGGGCTCCAATCGACGATCTTGTCGGTGCGCGTCTCGAGGAACCGCGCCAAGCGGTGGTAATCGCTGCCCGGCTTGATGAACCGCACCTCGGTCTTCAGCGTCTGCTGGTTCACCAGGTCCTTGAACGGCACGTAGTTGAGGTCGAGCTGGCCCCGCACGCTGACGAGGAACCCGTCGAGGTTCTCCTCGACAAGCGCGCGAAACGCACCGATGCCGAGCTGGCTGCCGAGGATCACGTCGAACGCGTGCGGCGGTGCGCAGCGCGACTCGTAGCCGAGCTGCAGGCCGGTGACCTTCTTCTTGCGGCCGGTCTTCTTCTCGTAGCGCGCGGTCGCGAGCGATGCGACCAGCTTGCCGAGATCGATCCGCCCGAGCGACAGGTGGCCGTGCTCGTCGCGCGGCAAATTCTTGATCTGATCCTCGGGCAGCATCTCGGCGATGCCCTCGGCGAGCACGACCGTGCCGTAGTGCTTGCCGCGCTTCTCGCGCGCGATCATCAGATCGACGATGCGTTCGATCAGCGCGTCGAGCGACAGGTGCTGGCCCACCGCGAGGCCGCCGGTGACGTCCTCGACCGCGATCACCATGTTCGCCTCGCCGGCGATCGCCACGCCGTACGACAGCCAGCCCGCCTTGCGCCCCATCGTCTCGATGACGAAGTAGCTCGAGGTCGCGATCGCGTCGGCGCGCAGGTTCTGCAGCTCCTTCGCCATCACGTCGACGGCGGTGAAGAAGCCGAACGTGAAGTCGATGCCGTGATAGTCGTTGTCGATCGTCTTGGGCAGGTGGACGACCTGGACGCGACGCGCCTCCTTCGGCAGGTGCTTCTGGTACTCGTACAGGAAGTTCGCCGTCTTCAGCGTGTCGTCGCCGCCGATCGAGATCAGCGCGTCGATCTCGAGGTCGACCATCGCGTTGTAGACGTTGCGGAGCCGCTGCGTCTTCGTCAGATCGTCGAGGTCCGCGGGCTTCTCGATGCCCTTGCCGGGATTCGCGCGCGCGGTGCCGATCACGATCCCGCGCGAGTTGCGAAGCCCGCTGAGATCGCGCTCGGTGAAGATGCGGTAGTGCTCGTCCGGGAGCAGGCGCTTGGTGACCGGGTGGTAGTCCTGCAGGTTGGAATACCCGTGGAAGAACCCGATCACCTCGCGCCCGTCCTCCAGGAACGAGATTGCTGCCGACGAGATGACGGCGTTCGCGGCGGGCGCGGGCCCACCGGAGAACACCAGACCAACACGCTTGATGTGATCGCCCTTCTTGGGAAGGGCGGAGCCGCCTGCTGTCATGCAGCCGGCACCTTAGCCTAGCGAGTGGCCTTCTTCACGGCGCGGCGCGCCTTCATCTCATCGATCTTCGCGCGACCGCGAAGCTTCATCGACTCGAGCTTCGCGCGGCCGCGGTACTTCGCCTTGTCGAGCTTGCCCTCGACGTCGCCCTTGGCCTTGCGCGCGGAGCCCTGCGCCTCGCGCACCTTGTCACCGGTGAGGCGGCCCTCGACCTGCTTCGCTTTTCCGACGATCTTGTCCTTGATAGCGCCCATGAGAATGTCTCCTTATGCAGAGACGCGCTTGCAGACGACGTGCCCGCGATCTCGCGCGGGAGGTCCCGTTTCGCGGGCGCTCACGCAACAGCGGGCGTTACATGCCCGGGCGATACTTGTCGACGACGTCGAACCGCACCGAGATCGGATTCGAGATGGAAAAGCCGGTGAACGTCGTCGCGGCATCGCCGAGCGGCGCCGCCGACCCCGCCATCGTGTTCACCGTCGTCGAGAAGTAGCGGTCGAGCGGGTCCGGAATCTCTCCGTCGCCCGCGCCCGACCCCGAGCCGGAGCCGGAGCCCGAACCAGAGCCTGCGCCCGAGCCCGCGCCGCCCGGCGGATCCGACATGAACAGCGGATGCTCGAGGTGAACGCCGTCGGGTCCCGGAGTGACCGTCAGGCCGGTCACGTACAGATCGCCCTGCAGCGGCTGCGCGGTGAACGTGATCGTCGCACCGGCGAGACCAATACTGTCGAGCGCTATCGTCGCAGGTGAGCCCGAGGTCATCATCACCTGCATCGTCTCGATGATCATCGCGGGCGGACGCGCGTCGTGCTCGGCCTGGATCCAGCCGAGGATCTTCGAGGCCTCCTGTGCGGTCAGCGCCGGACCCTCGTGCGTACCTTTGCTGAGCACGCGGCTCGAGCGCGGCGCCCCGAGGTTCACGAGCTGCGGTACGTACGCGATCGCGGTGTCCCGGATCGCCATGTCTCCCATGCCGGCGAGATACGGATCCGGCGGCGGCACCGCGGCGGCCATCGAGCCGTCGTGACACATGAAGCACTTGGCCTGGAACACCGGCTCGGCGTCCTTGAGCCAGCGCGTCTTCGCGAGCGCCTCCGCGGGAGTCAGTCCCTGAAGCGACTTGTCCTCGATGTCACCGGTACAGGCGGTGACGAGGAGCAGCAGGGCGAGCGAGCGCGCGACAACCACGGCGTCGATTATACGGCAGACCCCCGGCTGTCATCTCATGACACCAGCTGGCGAAGTTGCCAGGTTTGGAGGTGTAGGTGCCGGTGCGCAGCCTGTGTGCGGGATCGCATCGCGTAGCCGGCGATGCAAGCGCCCGCGATCAGGCAGGTCGCGTAGAGCGCGCCCACCACGACCGTGGGCCCCTCGTGTGCGCCGATCGTGGGCACGTGGAACGTCAGGCCCGCCGGGCCGACCGCCATCGTGCGGCTCACCACACCCGCCTGCTCCAGCGCGAGCGGGGCAATCACGCCGCCGATCATCAGGGCGCCGATCGTCCACGCCGAGCCGAGCCACGAGAATCTCGGCGTCAGCACCATCGCCATCGCCAGCGAGGCCGCGACTCCCGGCGCGATCAGGATCGGCGAGAACAGCCGCGCGAGCGCGATCACGATCACCGTGTTCGCGATCACGACGAGCCCCGGCACCGGCGTCTTCGAGCGCACCGCGGCGTATGCGATGACGCCGTCGACCAGCAGCACGCACGTCATCCACAGCGGTGCGAGCGAGCCGCCGGGGGCGAGCCACCAGAGCAGCTGCGCGAACGCGATGCTCGCGATGCACGTGCCGAGGCCCGCGCGCGCGATCAGGCGGGCGTCGCGTTCGTCGTCCAGGCGGATCGCGGCGAGCACCTCGGGCGGCGTCTCGCGCGGCGGCTCGAGCATCAGCCGGCCGACGAGCTCGGCGGCGCCGGCGAGCGCGGGATCGAGGGCGAGCGCAGCGGTCGCCTCGCGCATCACCACGCGCCGCTCTCCACCTTGCGCGTCGAACTGGGTGCGCGCGCGGTCGAAGTGCTCGCGGGCGAGCGCCTTGCGCGTGGCGACGTCGCGATCGCCGTCGAGGTAGCGCTCGATCCGCTCGCCGAGTGCACGCGCGGTCGGGAACCGGGCCTCGCGCGCGGAGGCCGTCGCCTCGACGACGATCGCCTCGAGCTCGGGTGGTACCTCGCGTTCGGGCGCGCGCACCGAGGGCCGAGTCTCGTGCGAGGCGAGCGCGCTCTCGAGCCCCTCGAACCCGCGCGGGTGCAGCGGCTCGCCGGCGAGGATCTCGAACAGCAGGCAGCCGAGCGTGTAGACGTCCGCGCGCGCGTCGATGTCGGCCTTGCCGCGCACCTGCTCGGGCGCCATGTAGCCGGGCGTGCCGATCGCCGTGCCGGCGGCCGTCGCGTGCACGCCGCTGCCGCTGCCGACGTCGGCGAAGTCACCGTCTTCCTCGCCGGCGACCTTCGCGACGCCCCAGTCGAGCACGTAGACCTCGCCGAAGTCGCCGAGCATGATGTTGTCGGGCTTGAGATCGCGGTGGACGATCCCGCGCACGTGCGCGAACTCGATGCACAGGCACACATCGACGAGCGCGCGCAGCACGCGCTGGAGCGAGAAGTTGCCGTCCTCGAGCAGCTTGACGAGCGGCGTGCCCGACAGCTTCTTCATCACGAAGAACGGCAGGCCATCGGTATCGCGCCCGATCTCGTGGACCGGCACGATCGCCGGGTGCTCGAGCCGACCCTGCACGCTGGCCTCGCGCAGGAACCGCTGGATCGCGCGCTCGCTCGGATTTGCGGCCCGCATGCGCTTGATCGCGACCTCGCGGCCGATCTGCTCGTCGCGCGCCGACATCACCTCGCCCATCCCGCCCTTGCCGATCCGCCGCTGCACGCGGTAGCGGCCCGCGATCAGCGTCTCGCCGCTCGGCTCGGGACGATCCGCACCCACCTGCTCCTCGCCGGTGATGGCGACCTGGATCGTCCGCTCCCCGGACTTCGGACCTTCGCTCATACCTCCATCGTACGCCTGCTCGTTCTATGGTAACGAGAGCCCGTGAGCGATCATCCGACCGACTTCGTGGGTTCCGTCGAGGAGGCGATCCGCACCGCGATCGTCAGCAAGCTTCCCGACGCCAAGGTCGACGTCGCGGGTGGCGGCGGCCACTACACGATCGGCGTCGTGTCGACGGCGTTCGCCGGCAAGAACATGCTCGAGAGCCAGCGCCTCGTGCTCGGCGCCATCAAGCACCTGCTCGCGGGCGAGCGCGCCCCGGTGCATGCGGTCGATTCCCTGACGACGCGCACGCCATAGTACGATCGGCGCGTGTTCGTCCTGGTCCCGCTCGGTAGTGACCAGTCGGTGCGGCGCCTGCCGTGGTTCACGATCGGCGTGATCGCGGTCTGCTTCCTCGTCCAGGTCTACGTGTCGACGCTGGGCATCGAGGAGGCCGAGGCATTCGTCGCGCATTACGCGTTCAATCCGGCACACCCGAGCCTGGTCGCCGCGCTCGCCTCGGCGTTCATCCACGGCGGCTGGCTGCACCTGATCGGCAACATGCTGTTCCTGTGGCTGATCGGCTGCAACCTCGAGGACCGCTGGGGGCACGTGCCGTTCGCGGTGCTCTACCTCCTGGGCGCGCTCGCCGCGGTGTTCGCGTTCAGCCTCGCGCATCCACATTCCGAGCAATGGCTGATCGGAGCCTCGGGTGCGATCGCCGCCGGCATGGGTGCGTTTGCGGTCACGCACCACGGCGCGAACATCCGCATCGGCTACCTCTCGTTCGGCATGCGGCTGCGCGCCGGTTCGTTCTGGGTGCGCTCGTGGGTCGCGTTCCCGGTGTGGTTCGTGCTCCAGCTCGCGTTCGCGCTCCAGGAAGGCGACTTCTCGCAGGTCGGCTACTCCGCGCACGTCGGCGGCTTCGTGTTCGGCCTCGGGGCGGCGGCCCTGCTGCGCCTCACCGGCGTCGAGAAGCGCTACCTCATCCCGTCGGGGAACAAGGGCGTCGAGTGGGAAGAGGATCCCGAGTACCTCGAGGCAAACCAGTTCCTGATCGCGGGCCGCTACACCGATGCGCGCCGCCTGGTCCGCAGCGTGCTCGCGCGCACGCCCGACCACGCGGCCGCACGCGAGGCCGATCTCAAGATCGCAGCCGCCCTCGGCGAACGCGCGGTGGTGGAGCCCGCGCTGGCAACGCAGCTCGATCGGCTCTCGCGTGCCCGCCGCTTCCTCGACGTGCACGAGCTCTACGGCCTGGTCGAGCAGCACCTCCCCGACCTGCCGGTCTCCGACCGCGCGCTCGCGCAGGTGATCCACGCGGCGGCCGATCAGAAGGATGTCGATGCGGTCGAACGCGCGATGCGCCGGCTCGTCGTCGAGTACCGCGACAGCCCGCTTGTCCCCAAGGCCCTGTGGGACACCGCGCAGGCGCAGCTGGCGGCGCGGCGCACGGCGGAAGGCCGCCGCACGCTCGAGGATCTGGTGGCGCGCTATCCGATGGATCCGATCGCCGAGCAGGCGAAGCGCCAGCTCTGACCCGGTCGACCGTCAGAGCCGCATGTCGGGCGGAAGGTCGAGCTTCGGCTCGGGCTTCACGCAACACGCGACGATCACCGCCGGCAGCGGGAACAGCGCCCCGACGATGAACCATGTGACGCCACTCTTGCCTTTCGAGCTGGCGATTGCGGCCGAGAGCGTTGCACCGATGAGCATGATGAACAGGATCAGCATTGTCGTTTGTCTCCTTTGGCGCGGGTTATCGGCCGCTCGCGCCGCCGGTTGCGTGACCGCGTAAGTGGCCGCCGGCGCTCGTGAATCGGCGCGACGCAACCGCTGGAGGCCGCGGCCGATAACGGCGGCATGTTCAAGAACAGCACTGCAAAGCTCGCCATCGGAAGCCTCGACAACGCCAGCCTCTCCGTCGAAGCGCACTACAACCCGAAGGAGCTGGCCGCTCAGCTCACGGTGCCGTGGGCCGCGCGCAACGCCCAGAAGGACGCGTTCGACATCGAGTTCACCGGCGCTCAGCCCAAGACCATGGAGCTCGAGATGATGTTCGACTGCTTCGAGGGCAAGGCCGAGGACGGCAAGACGGTGCAGCAGCAGCTCGATCTGCTCGAGGTCCTTGCGAGCCCGCGCGTGCCGTACTCCGACAAGGCCGACGAGCTGCGCCCGCACTACTGCATCGTGACGTGGGGCGACCAGGGTGTGCGCGCGCTGCGCTGCGTGATCACGTCGCTGGTGTCCAAGGTGACGATGTTCTCGAGAGAGGGGACGCCGCTGCGTGCGGTGGCCAACGTGAAGGTGCAGCAGGTCCACGTCACCCAGAAGTCGCAGAACGACAACGAGATCGGGCAGTGGCGGGCCATGCAGCGCCGCATGGAGGCTCGCGACCTCGAGTAGGACTGCCTACACGCGCACTGCGGTAAGCTCGTCGGCAGATGTCGTCGCCGAAGAAGCCGCGCGGTCCTGCCAATCTCGACGACATCGGCACGCGGGTCTGGAAGCGGCTCTCCGACCACGACCTCAGCGACCGCGCCTCGACCGATGCGATGGAGGTCGATACCGGGGTCGTGCAACGGCTGTCGACGCGCGACATCGAGAAGGTCGAAGAGGATGATCCGATCGGCGATCTGCGAGCGCTGATCAAGGCGGTCCGCAAGGCGCCTCGCGATGCGGAGCTGCGGCGGAGGTTGCGCGCGCATGCGGCGGAGCGTGGGTTGTGGGAGCAGCTCGCGCTGCTGCTCGCCGACGAGGCCCACGTGCAGGCGTCCGCGGAGGTGATGGCGGCTTTCTACGAGGAGCTCGCCGATGTGTACGAGAACCTCGACCAGCCGATCGAGACGATCTCCGCGATGGAGGCGGTGGTCGCGCTGCAGCCGAAGGAGCTCGCGCATCACGACCGGCTTGCGTGGCTGTACCGGCGCGCCGGTGCGTGGGCGAAGGCGGCGGAGAGCTTCGAGCGCGTGGCGGCGCTGGCGACCGATGATCGCGCGCGGGCGGCTCTGCGCGCGGCGGGCAAGCTGTATCGCGACAACGGGCGGCTCGATCGCGCGGCCGAGATCTACCGGTCGATCGTCGCGTTCAAGTCGGGCGATGCGGCGGCGTGGAAGGCACTCGACGAGCTGCTGAGCGAGCTCGGCAAGTGGCGCGATCTGGCCGACGTGCGCGGCGCGCGGGCGGAGCTGGCCAGCGGCGTCGAGAAGGCCGCGCTGTTGCGCGCGCAGGCGCGGGCGTTCGAGCAGGCGGGCGAGCTGGCCGCGGCGGCCGAGGTCGTGAAGCTCGCGGCGCAGTACGCGCCCGACGATGTCAGCGGGCTCGTCGATTACGTCGATGTGCTCGCGCGCGAGGGCCGCGGGCGCGAAGCGGCCGAGGTGCTGGCGGCGCGCGTCGACGAGGCCATCGATCGCGGTGCGGAGGCGACGCAGGTCGCGGCGCTGCAGCTGCGGCTGTCGGTGATGCACGACGACGCGGGCGAGCGCGGCAAGGCGAGCCTGGTGCTCGCGGATCTGTTCGCGTCGCTGCCGGAGTACGTGCCGGCGCTCGAGCGGGCGGCCGAGCGCGAGCGCGAGCCGGCGGCGGCGGCCGCGATGTGGATGCGGATGGCGGCGGTCGATGGAGAGCATCGGCTGCGCGCGCTGACCGCGGCGGGCAAGGCGTTCGGCGAGGCGAGCGATCATCGCGCGGCCGCGCGGGCCCTCGAGCAGGCGTGCGAGCTGGCGCCGGCGGATGCTGCGTTGCGCGCCGCACTCGACGAGACGCGGACGGCGGCATCGATCGCGCGTGCGAGCGACGAGCTGGCGGCCGGCGATCGAGCGACCGCGGAAAAGCGGCTGCGCCAGATCCTCGCGACGAGGCCGCACGACATCGCCGCGAACCTCGCGCTCGCCGATGTGCTCGGTGCCGAGGCTGCTGCGGAGCACCTCGAGGAGGTCGTCGGCGAGCTTCCCGACAATCTGGCGCCCGAGCGCGCAGCAGCGCTCGTCCACCGGCTCGCGCGTGCGGTCGCGATGCGCGGCGACGCCGACGAGGCCCACCAGCTGCTCCACGAGGCGCACCGGCTCGCGCGCCGCGACCTGACGATCACGCTCGCGCTCGGTGAGAGCTGCTTCGCGCGCAAGCTGTGGCGCGAGGCCGCGATCCATCTCGGCTCGCTCGCCGACCACCCCGATGCAGCGGCGCACGCGACCGAGGTCGCCGCCGGGCTCGTGAAGGCAGCCCAGGCCGAGATCCGCGCGCTCAAGCCGGCGAATGCCGAGAAGCACTACCTCGCGGCGGTGAAGCTCGATCCGGCGTGCGGCAAGGCGTGGCACGCACTCGCCGAGCTCGCGATGGAGAAGGGCGATGTCGCGCGCGCGACCGATTGCCTCGAGCGCGAGGCGACCGTCAGCAAGGATCCGCGCGATCGGCTGCGCCTCTACAACGCGCTCGGCGACCTGGCAGAGGGCGTGCTCGAGGATGTCGAGCGTGCGGAGCACTACTGGCGCCAGGCGCCGCCGAACGTCGAGGTCCTCGAGAAGCTGCTGCGCGTGCAGCGCAAGCGCGGCGCCGGCAACGAGCGCGGCGAGACCTGCGAGCGGTTCGCGGAGCTGGCACCCGAGCGCCGCAAGGAGCTGCTCGAGGAGGCCGCGCAGGCGTACGCGGCAGGCGGCGACATCCCGCGCGCTCGCGCGGTCGCCGAGACGCTGGTCGCCGAGCACCCGCTCGACATCGATGCGATCGCGTGCGCGACGAGCGTGCCGATGGATCCGGTGCGGATCGCGCAGTGGCTCAAGCGCGCGCTCGTCTCGTGGGATCAGGCCGGCAAGCGCGGCGACGGCGATCCGCGGCGCGCCGAGCTGTGGCGTCGACTCGGTGATGCCGAGCGGGCTCGCGGCGACGAGGCCGGATCGCTGCGCGCGTATCAGCGCGCGGTGTCCACGGCGCCCGACTCCGACGGCGCGTTGACCGCGCGGCGCGGGCTCGTCGAGCTGGCATCGAGCAGCGGTCGCTCCGAGAACACGTCGCGGATCGCGCTCGTCGAGGCGCACCAGGACGTCGCCGACGTGCTCGCGTGGGCGCGCGGGCTCGCGAAGCAGGGCAATGTCGACGACGCGCGCGCCGCCTTCGAGCTCGCCGCGGCGCTCGGTGCACAGTTCGACGACGAGGTCGCGCCGGCACGTCCACTCGCCTCCGACGAGGGCTATGGCGGCGTGCTCGCGGATGACGAGCGCCGCGCGCTCACCGACGACGACGACGAGGGCCCGCTGCGCGAGATCCTCGCCGCGCTATGGGAGGCCGCGCCGCTGCTCTGCACCGATGCGCGCACCGCGCTCGTCAGCGCCGGGTTTGCCGATGCGCGCCGCGTCTCGGCGACCAGCGAGGCGGCAACGGTCGCGATGCTGCCGCAGATCACGAAGGCCCTCGCCGGGCCGCCGACGCTGCTGCATGTCACCGCGCGGTCGAGCTGCGAGCTCGCGCTCGTCGTCGCATCGCCGCCGCTCGTCGTGATCGGCCCGCGGCTCGCGAGCGTGCGCGCCCGCACCGCCGCCACCGACGATCGCACCGATCTCGAGCTGCGCTACCGGCTCGGCCGGATCGTCGAGCTCGCGCGCCCGCACCGCGTGTTCGCGACGGCGCCGACGTTCGAGCGCATGGTCGCCGGCCTGCACCACGCGTTCGCGCCGGGCGGCGAGGTCGACGACGACACGCTGGACGAGGCCGAGCGGGTGCGCACCGCGCTGCCGATGCTGCTCCGCAAGAAGCTCGCCGAGCTGGTCGCCCGCACGCACCTCGATGCAGCCGCGTATCGCGCCGCGTGCGAGCGTGCCGCCGATCGTGCGGGTCTGCTCGCGTGTGGCCATGTTGGCGTCGCGATCGAGCTGGCAGGCGGTGCCGACCAGGCGCGCCACCTCGTCAAGCTCGCGTCGAGCCAGCGCTACATCGCCGCGCGCAAGAAGCTGCGCCCGCGACGTGCCTAGACGCCAGCGTTCGCTATGCTGCGCGGGTGAGTGAGCTCCCTCCCTGCGGCGTCTATCGCACGGTCCACAAGATCGGCGAGGTCGAGGCCGGCCGCCTCGTCTACTTCCACAACCACGGCAACCC
>Ga0207683_10003639_pt1 | contig 13412 bp, 10 predicted proteins | sample KBSM73metaG_FD_184333 | JGI IMG/M metagenome (GOLD analysis project Ga0207683, IMG submission 184333) | Miscanthus rhizosphere microbial communities from Kellogg Biological Station, Michigan, USA - KBS M7-3 metaG (SPAdes) (version 2) | ecosystem: Host-associated > Plants > Roots > Rhizosphere >...
ATCCCGAAGCGGGGGAGAATCCCCGCTACGACACGTATGAGCTCGACCTCGACCAGACTGGTCCGATGGTTCTCGACGCGCTGCTCAAGATCAAGAATGAGGTCGATTCGACTTTGACCTTCCGCCGCTCGTGCCGCGAGGGGATTTGCGGGTCCTGCTCAATGAATATCGACGGCCGGAACGGGCTCGCCTGCACCACCGCGATCGAGGACATCAAGGGTGAGGTGCGGATCACGCCCTTGCCGCACATGGACGTGATCAAGGACCTCGTTCCCGATTTCACGCACTTCTATGCGCAATATGCTTCGATCAAGCCGTGGCTGCAGACGGTCACACCCGAGCCTGCTGCCAAGGAACGGCTCCAGTCGCCCGAGGAGCGCGCCAAGCTCGACGGCCTCTACGAGTGCATATTGTGCGCCTGCTGCTCAACCTCGTGCCCAAGCTATTGGTGGAACAGCGACAAGTTCCTGGGCCCGGCGATCCTGCTCCAGGCCTATCGCTGGCTCGCCGACAGCCGGGACGAGATGACCGGCGAGCGGCTCGACGAGTTGGAAGATCCCTTCCGCCTCTATCGTTGCCACACAATCATGAACTGCGCGAACGTCTGTCCCAAGGGGTTAAGCCCGGCTCGCGCCATTGCCGAGATCAAGAAGATGGAGGTGGAGCGTCAGCTCTAATCCCCTTCCTCGATGACGAAAGTTCTCGCGCGCTACGAGCGGCTCGTCGCCGCGGGTGAGTTGAAACCCGATTCGGACCAGCGCCGCGTGGCTGAACGGCTCGATCTGCTCGCCCATGAGCTTGAGGACCAGCCCACCAAGGGCAGTGTCCTATGGCGCATGCTCGGCCGCAAGCCCGACCCTGTGAAGGGCGTCTACCTCTGGGGTGGGGTGGGGCGTGGCAAGTCCATGCTGATGGACCTGCTCTATGAATGTGCGCACGTGCGGCCCAAGCGACGTGTCCATTTTCATGAGTTCATGCTCGAGGTGCATGAGCGCATCCGCGAGGAGCGAAAGAAAGAAGAGGGCGACCCGATCCTCCCCGTCGCGGCGGCGATTGCGGACGAGGCCCGCCTGCTCGCCTTCGATGAGATGGTGATCAACAATACGGCCGATGCCGCCATCATGAGCCGTCTCTTCACCGCGATCCTCGATCGCGGCACCACGATCGTCACCACCTCGAACCGACCGCCTCAAGATCTCTACAAGGAAGGGATCAACCGCACGCTGTTCCTGCCGTTCATCGCGCTGATCGAGCAGAAGCTCGACGTGATGGGCCTGAACGGGCCGAGCGATTACCGGCTCGACCGGCTCGCGGGCATGCCCACCTGGTATTCTCCGCTTGGCGATGCCGCGACGGAGGCACTATCCGCCGCCTTTTTTCGCCTCACCGATTATCCGGTCGAGGATCGGCTCCATGTGCCGTCATGCGACCTGAGGATCCCGGGCGGGCGCAGCCTCCATGTACCCAAGGCGCTGAAGGGTGTGGCGGTCTTTTCGTTCAAGCGGTTGTGCGGCGAGCCACGCGGCGCGTCCGATTATCTCGCGATCGCGCGCGCGTTTCACACCGTGATCATCGTCGGCATCCCTTTAATGGGCCCCGACAGGCGGGATCAGGCGGCACGCTTCAAGATACTGATCGACGCGCTCTATGAACATAAGGTCAAACTGCTTGCCGCCGCCGATGCCGAACCGCAGAATCTATACCCTGCCGGCGATGGCGCGTTCGAGTTCGAGCGCACGGTATCGCGCCTGATCGAGATGCAATCGGCTGATTATCTGGCGGAAGGCCACGGTCTCGCGGCTGATTGAGCGGTAATGCGAAACAAAAATTTATACCGCCGCACGAAAACAGTCTGAACATTGCCGTTTCGAAGGTTGAACGCCTTAGGCGATGGGTCTAAGCGGCCCCCGCAGCTTCGCGGTCGCCTCCTTGCGATCGCTCTCACGCGCACTGGTTATCAGTCTGGAAGGGGTCGCATGGCTCGGAAGAAGATCGCGCTTATCGGCGCGGGCAATATCGGCGGCACGTTGGCGCATCTCGCGGCCAAGAAAGAATTGGGCGACATCGTCCTGTTCGACGTCGTCGAGGGTATTCCCCAGGGCAAGGCGCTCGACCTTTCTCAATGCGGCCCGATCGAGGGCTTCGATGCAAAGATCACCGGCTCCAATGATTACAAGGACATCGCGGGCGCGGACGTGATCATCGTCACGGCCGGCGTCGCCCGCAAACCGGGCATGAGCCGTGATGACCTGCTCGGTATCAACCTCAAGGTGATGAAGGCGGTCGGCGAAGGCATCAAGGCCAACGCGCCCGACGCATTCGTGATCTGCATCACCAATCCGCTCGATGCGATGGTCTGGGCGCTGCGCGAATTCTCCGGCCTGTCGCATAACAAGGTGGTCGGTATGGCAGGCGTGCTCGATTCGGCCCGCTTCAGCCACTTCCTCGCCGAGGAATTCGCCGTTTCGGTTAAGGACGTGAACACGTTCGTGCTCGGCGGCCATGGCGATACGATGGTGCCGGTGGTCCAATATTCCACCGTCAACGGCATTCCGGTTCCCGACCTGATCAAGATGGGCCGGTCGAGCCAGGCGAAGATCGACGAGATCGTGAAGCGTACGCGCGGCGGCGGCGGCGAGATCGTCGCTTTGCTCAAGACCGGCTCGGCTTTCTATGCGCCCGCCACCAGCGGTATCGCGATGGCCGAAGCCTATCTCAACGTCCAGAAGCGCATCCTGCCCTGCGCGGCCTATGTTGATGGCAAATATGGCGTCGATGGCCTCTATGTCGGCGTGCCGGTGGTGATCGGCGCGAACGGCGTCGAGGAGATTGTCGAGGTCGCGCTCGACGAGGAAGCCAAGGCCAACCTCAAGGTCTCGGTCGATGCGGTCAAGGAATTGCTGGTCGCCTGCAAGGGTATCGACAGCTCGCTCGCCTAACGGCTGCTGGAGCAAGAAAAGGTCCGGAATACACGATGTCGATCCTCGTTAACGCCAACACCAAGGTCATCACCCAGGGGATGACCGGCAAGACCGGCACCTTCCATACGAAGGCGGCGCTGGATTACGGCTCCAAGATGGTCGGCGGCGTCACGCCCGGTAAGGGCGGTACGATGCATGAGGAACTGGGCCTGCCCAATTTCGATACGGTGCACGAGGCTGTAGCCAAGACCGGTGCTGAGGCGAGCGTGATTTACGTGCCGCCGCCCTTCGCCGCGGATTCGATCCTCGAGGCGATCGACGCCGAAGTGCCGCTGATCGTGTGCATCACCGAGGGAATCCCGGTGCTCGACATGGTCCGCGTCAAGCGCGCGCTGACCGGCTCGAAAAGCCGGTTGATCGGCCCGAACTGCCCCGGCGTACTCACGCCGAACGAGTGCAAGATCGGCATCATGCCGGGCAACATCTTCTCGAAGGGATCGGTCGGCGTCGTTTCGCGCTCGGGCACGCTCACTTACGAGGCGGTGTTCCAGACCACGAATGCGGGCCTCGGCCAGACGACCGCGGTCGGCATCGGCGGTGATCCCGTCAACGGCACCAATTTCATCGACGTGCTCGAGCTGTTCCTCGCCGACGACGCCACCAAATCGATCATCATGATCGGCGAAATCGGCGGTTCGGCCGAAGAGGAAGCTGCTCAGTTCCTCAAGGACGAGGCCAAGAAGGGCCGCAAGAAGCCGATGGTCGGTTTCATCGCCGGCCGCACCGCGCCCCCGGGCCGGCGCATGGGCCATGCCGGCGCGATCGTGTCGGGTGGCCAGGGCGGCGCCGACAGCAAGATCGCGGCAATGGAGGAAGCGGGGATTCGCGTCGCGGCCTCTCCGTCGGAGCTTGGCACTACGCTCTCCGCTCTGCTCAAGGGTTGATTAACAAGCTGGTAGCGCTCACCTGATAGGGCGCGCGCCGCGACAGACCGTTTCCTTACGGCGGCGAACCGAATGAAGGACGTGCGATGGGTATCGAAGGATTGGGCTTCGACGAGCTGGAGGGGGTAAGCCCCTCCTTCGCGGAGGCGCTGTACCGGCGATACCGCGCCGATCCGCAGTCGGTCGATGCGGACTGGCGCAATTACTTCCAGGCGCTCGAAGCGACTGTCTCCGGTCCGAGCTGGGCGCGTTCCAACTGGCCGCCAAGCGACACCGACGCGCTTACGGCGGGGCTCGATCCGACCCAGATGGAGGCCGCTGCCAAGCCGGCTAAGGGCGCCAGGCCTGCACCCGCGGCAGAGGCTGTCGCTGCCCCCTCGACCGCCGACGTCACCGCCGCGGCGCTCGATTCGATCCGCGCCTCGACCCTGATCCGCACCTATCGGGTGCGCGGCCATCTGCTCGCCGACCTCGATCCGCTGGGCCTGAGCAAGCAGGGCACGCCTGAAGACCTCAATCCCGAATATCATGGCTTCACCGAAGCAGACCTGGATCGCCCGATCTTCCTAGGGGGGGTGCTCGGATTCGAGCGAGCGACCGTGCGCGAGATCGTCGCCGTGCTGCGCCGCAATTACTGCGGCAAGGTCGGCCTCGAATATATGCATATCCAGGACGTGGAGGAGCGCATGTTCCTCCAGGAACGTATGGAGGGTAAGGACAAGGAGATCAGCTTCTCGCCAGAGGGCAAGAAGGCGATCCTGTCCAAGGTGATCGAAGGCGAGCAGTGGGAGAAATTCCTCGCCCGCAAATATGTCGGCACCAAGCGCTTTGGCCTCGACGGGGGCGAGAGCATGATTCCCGCGCTGGAGGCCGTGCTGAAATATGGCGGCCAGGCTGGCGTGCAGGAGGTCGTGATCGGCATGGCCCATCGCGGACGCCTCAACGTGCTGACCAACGTCATGAAGAAGCCCTATCGGGTGCTCTTCCACGAATTTGCCGGCGGATCGGCCAATCCCGAGGATGTCGGCGGTTCGGGCGACGTGAAATACCACCTTGGCACCTCGACCGACCGCGAGTTCGACGGCAACCGCATCCACCTGAGCCTCGCGCCCAACCCGTCGCACCTCGAGGCGGCCGACCCGGTCGTGCTCGGCAAATCGCGCGCCAAGCAGACGCAACTGCAGGATAATGAGCGCGCCAAGGTGATGCCGATCCTGATCCATGGCGACGCGGCCTTTGCTGGTCAGGGCATCGTCATGGAATGCTTCGGCTTCTCGGGGCTGCGCGGCTACAATACGGGCGGCACCATCCATTTCGTGATCAACAACCAGGTCGGCTTCACGACCAGCCCGCAATTCGCGCGCTCGTCGCCTTATTGCTCGGATATCGCCAAGATGGTCCAGGCGCCGATCCTGCACGTCAACGGCGACGACCCCGAAGCCGTGACCTTCGCCTGTAAGGTCGCGACCGAATTCCGCGCGCGCTTCAAGCGCGACGTGGTGATCGACATGTGGTGCTATCGCCGCTTCGGCCACAATGAGGGCGATGAGCCGGGCTTCACCCAGCCGCTCATGTACGAAGAAATCCGCAAGCATCCGCCGGTGTCGAAGCTCTATGCCGATCGCCTGATCGCACAGGGCCAGATCGAGCCGGACTGGCTTGAGAAGACCGAAAGCGAGTTCGTCGCCTATCTCGAAGGGGAATTCGAGGCGGGTAAGAGCTACAAGGCCAACAAGGCCGACTGGTTCGAAGGCGAATGGGCCGGGCTTGCCGCGCCGCGCGAAGCGGTATCCGAACGCCGCGCGGCGGCGAGCGGCGTCGAACGCGAGAAGCTGGACGCGGTCGCCAAGCTGCTCACCACGGTTCCCGCGGGTCTCACGATCCACAAGACGCTCGCCCGCATTCTCGAAGCCAAGCGCGGCATGTTCGAAAGCGGCGAAGGATTTGACTGGGCCACAGCCGAAGCGCTCGCCTTCGGGACCTTGTTGCAGGAGGGCTATCCGGTCCGGTTGTCCGGCCAGGATGTGGGGCGCGGTACGTTCAGCCAGCGGCATCAGGTCTGGGTCGATCAGACCGACGGCCACAAATATATTCCGCTTACCGAGCTCGACCGCCGTTTCCAGGTGCTAGACAGCCCGCTTTCCGAGTTCGGCGTGCTCGGCTTCGAATATGGCTATGCTGGCCAGTCGCCCAAAACGCTGGTCCTGTGGGAAGCGCAGTTCGGCGACTTCGCCAACGGCGCGCAGGTGATGATCGATCAGTTCATCGCCGCGGGCGAGTCCAAGTGGTTGCGCGCCAACGGCCTCGTGATGCTGCTGCCGCATGGCTATGAGGGCCAGGGCCCCGAGCATAGCTCGGCCCGCCTTGAGCGTTATCTGCAGCTTTGCGCCGAGGATAATATCCAGGTCGCCAATTGCACCACGCCGGCGAACTATTTCCACATCCTGCGCCGCCAGATGCTGCGCAATTTCCGCAAGCCGTTGATCATCATGACGCCCAAGTCGCTGCTGCGGCACAAAGCGGCGGTTTCGTCGATCGACGAATTCCTCGGCGACAGCCACTTCAAGCGTATCCTGAGCGACCCCAATGCCCCTGCCGACGATCAGATCAAGCGGCTGGTATTGTGCTCGGGCAAGGTCTTCTACGATCTCGCCGATGCGCGCGACGCGGCTGGTGACAAGAACACAGCGATCGTGCGGATCGAGCAGCTCTATCCCTTCCCCTCGGACGCGCTCGCCACTCGCATCGGCCGCATGACCAACCTCGAGACCGTGGTTTGGGCCCAGGAGGAGCCGAAGAATAACGGCGCTTGGTCCTTCGTCGAATGCCTGATCGAGGAAGCGGCCAAGACTGCTGGCAAAGCGATCCGCCCGGTCTATGCCGGCCGCAAGGCTTCGGCGTCCACCGCGACCGGCTTCATGAAGAAACATACCAGCCAGCAAGCGGCGCTCGTCGCCGAAGCGCTCGGCCACGAACCTAAAGCATAAGGAAGACCAATGGCGACCGACGTTATCGTCCCAACGCTGGGCGAATCGATCACCGAGGCGACGCTCGGCCAGTGGCTCAAGCAGCCTGGCGACGCGGTGAAAGCCGACGAGCCGATCGCGAGCCTCGAAACCGACAAGGTCGCGGTCGAAGTCAATGCCCCGACGGCCGGCGTTATCGCCGAGCATGTCGCGAGCGAGGGCGACACGGTCTCGGTCGGCGCGGTGATTGCGCGCATCCAGGAAGGCGCGTCAGCCGCCACCGCGGCGACGCCCGCCGTCGAGGATCGCACCGCGGTGGGCAAGGCGGAAGCTGCGGCTCCCGCCGAGCCGGCGGCTGCGCCCGCCGGCCAGGCGACGCCCGTCGGCTACGGCAACCATGACGAGGCGGCCGAAGGCGGCCTCGGCGGTCAGACCCTCTCTCCGTCGGTGCGCCGCGCGGTGCTGGAGCACGGCGTCGATCCGTCGAAGATCAAGGGCACCGGCAAGGACGGTCGCATCACCAAGGATGACGTGATCGAAGCCGCCAAGACCCAGCCGGCAGCAGCTAAGGCCGCTGCCCCCGCGCCGAGCATCTCGGCTCCGGCCGTGTCGTCGAGCGGAGGCCGCAAGGAAGAGCGCGTGCGCATGTCGCGCCTGCGTCAGACGGTCGCCAAGCGCCTTAAGGAAGCACAGAATACCGCCGCCATGCTCACGACGTTCAACGACGTCGACATGACCGAGGTGATCGCGGCACGCGCGAAGTACAAGGATCTGTTCGAGAAGAAGCACGGCGTCCGCCTCGGCTTCATGGGCTTCTTCGTGAAGGCGGCCTGCCAGGCGTTGCGCGATATTCCGGCAGTGAATGGATCGATCGAGGGCGACGAGATCGTCTATCACGATTATGCGGATATCTCGGTCGCGGTCAGCGCCCCGAACGGCCTGGTCGTGCCGGTCATCCGCGATGCGCAGGACATGTCGGTCGCCACGATCGAGAAGACGATCGGCGACTTCGGCAAGCGCGCCAAGGACGGCACGCTCAAGATGGACGAGATGAAGGGCGGCACCTTCACCATCTCGAACGGCGGCGTGTTCGGTTCGCTGATGTCTACCCCGATCATCAATCCGCCGCAGTCGGCCGTGCTCGGCCTGCACCGGATCGAGGAACGGCCGGTCGTCCGCGACGGCCAGGTGGTCGTCCGGCCGATGATGTATCTGGCGCTGAGCTATGACCATCGCCTGATCGACGGCCGCGAGGCGGTGACCTTCCTGGTCGCGCTCAAGAACGCGATCGAGGATCCGACGCGGTTGCTGATCGACCTTTGATTTTAATCGTCGCCCCGGCGGAGGCCGGGGCCGCAGGCGGCTTGGCTAAGGTCGCGATCCCCTCTTGAGGCCTTGGCCTCCGCCGGGGCGACGGAAGGAAGAAAATGGCTGACTATGATTTCGACGTGCTGGTGATCGGCTCAGGTCCCGGCGGCTATGTTGCGGCGATCCGCGCGGCACAGCTCGGGCTCAAGACGGCGTGCGCGGAAAGCCGTGAGACGCTGGGCGGCACGTGCCTGAACGTCGGCTGCATCCCCTCCAAGGCGATGCTGCATGCGTCCGAACTTTACGACGAAGCCGCCAACGGCGCGCTCGCCAAGCTCGGCGTCAAGATCGACAAGATGAGCCTCGACCTCGAGACGATGCATGGCCAGCGCAAGGACGCGGTCAAACAGCTCACCGGCGGCATCGAATATCTGTTCAAGAAGAACAAGGTCGAATGGCTCAAGGGCCATGCCAGCTTCCAGAGCGCCAACTCGGTCAAGGTCGGCGACCGCACCGTAACCGCGAAGAATATCGTTATCGCGACCGGATCGTCGGTCACCCCGTTGCCGGGCGTCGCGATCGATCAGAAGGTGATCGTTGATTCGACCGGCGCGCTCGAGCTGGAAAAGGTGCCCGGCCACATGGTCGTGATCGGCGGCGGCGTGATCGGCCTAGAGCTGGGCTCGGTCTGGCGTCGCCTCGGCTCGAAGGTCACCGTGGTCGAATATCTCGACCAGATCCTGCCCGGCATGGACGGCGAGGTCCGCAAGGAAGCGAATAAGATCCTCAAGAAGCAGGGCATCGAGTTCAAGCTGTCGACGAAGGTCACCAAGGTCGAGGCCGGCAAGAAGGGCGCGACGCTCACGATCGAGCCCGCCGCGGGTGGCACTGCCGAGACGATCGAGGCGGACGTTGTTTTGGTCTCGATCGGGCGCCGCGCCAACACCGAAGGCCTCGGGCTCGACAAGGCCGGGCTGGAAACCAACCCGCGCGGTCAGATCGATATCGATCATGATTTCGCGACCAAGGTTCCCGGCATCTGGGCGATCGGCGATGTCGTTCCCGGCCCGATGCTCGCGCACAAGGCCGAGGACGAAGGCATTGCGGTGGCCGAGAATATTGCGGGCCTGACCGGCATCGTGAACCACGATGTCATCCCGAGCGTGGTCTACACCTCGCCCGAGATCGCCGGCGTCGGCCTGACCGAGGAGCAGGCCAAGGAGCGCGGACCGGTCAAGGTCGGCAAGTTCCCGATGCTCGCCAACAGCCGTGCCAAGACCAATCACGAGCCCGATGGCTTCGTGAAGGTAATCGCCGATGCGGACAGCGATCGCGTGCTCGGCGTGTGGTGCATCGCCAGCGTCGCGGGCACGATGATCGCACAGGTAGCCCAGGCGATGGAATTCGGCGCGACCAGCGAGGATATCGCCTACACCTGCCACGCCCATCCGACGCACAGCGAGGCTATCAAGGAAGCGGCGATGGCGGTGCAGGGTAAGCCGATCCACATCTGACCCGCCCGACACTTGGGCGGGTCGCACATCACGCTGCCGAACCGGCCCTATTTGTCCGCGCCGCGATGGGCCGCGGAGACCGCATGCTCGAGCGAGCCGCTAAAGTGAATTTCGGGAGCGTGGGCGCCATGCATCGCTAGCAGGCGGCGAACGGCGGGTCGTGCGCCTGCGATATGGGTCGTGGCGTCGTGCCGCCGCGCATCGCGCGCGAACCCCATGATCATCGCTGCGGCCGTCGAATCGAGGACGGGTACGCCCGACAGATCGAGCACATAAGCCTTGGCATGCTCGCCGATACGGTCGAGCGTGGCCGCCACCTCTCCCACCGCGCCAAAGAAGAACGCGCCGCTGATGCGATAGACGATCACGTCATGGTCGGCGGTAAGCGTCGGCGCATAGGCCGGGCGCTCGCTTGAATCCGCTTCGTCGTCCTCGGCGAGTAATACCGGCCTATCGATTTCCACCGCATGCGCCATCCGGTGCAGGAACAGCAGCGCGCCGATCCCGAAGCCGACCAATATGCCTTCCGTCAGATCGCGGAACACGACTAGCAGGAAGGTGACGAGCAGCACGACCGCGTCCCCACGCGATGCGCGCAGCAGGATCCAGAATTCGTGCTTCTCGGCCATGTTCCACGCCACCACCGCAAGCACGCCCGCCAGCGCCGCTAAAGGGATTGCGCTGGCCAATGGGGCGGCGATGGCCATGAACGCCAACAGGATAAGCGCGTGGAACATACCCGATATCGGTCCACGCGCGCCGGCACGAACGTTGGTGGCGGTTCGCGCGATGGTTCCGGTCACGCAGATCCCGCCGAATAATGCCGAGGCGATATTGGCCGCACCCTGGGCTACCAGCTCGCAATTGGAACGGTGTCGGCGGCCTGACATGCTGTCCGCAACCACCGCCGAGAGCAGGCTTTCGATTCCGCCGAGCAAGGCAAAGGAGAGGGCGGCGGGCAGCATCTCCTGAATCCGGACTGGCGACAGGTTCGGCAAATGCGGCGCAGGCAAGGAACGCGGAATGCCGCCGAAGCGCGACCCTATCGTCTCGACCGGCAGGCTGAACAACCACACGGCAATCGCGCCCGCGGCGACCGCGATCAGGTATCCAGGCCAGTGTGGACGAAGCCGGCGCAGGATAAGGATGAGCGTGATCGACGAGGCGGCCACTCCGACCGCCGGGTAGCTCGGGTTGGGCAAAGCTGCGGACAATGCCACGATTTTGGGCAGAAATGGGCCCGGCTCGCCGCCGATCATTGTGAGACCGAACAAGTCTTTAATCTGGCTCGCAAAAATGATCATCGCGATGCCTGATGTGAACCCGACCGTCACCGGATAAGGGATATATTTGATGAAAGTGCCGAGCCGGAGGAAGCCCAAGGCAAGCAGGATGATGCCCGCCAGCAAGGTTGCGAGCAGCAGACCGTCGATTCCATGGCGCGCTACGGTGGCCGCCACCAGGACGATGAAGGCGCCCGCCGGGCCGCCAATCTGGAACCTGCTGCCGCTAAGCGCAGAGACCACGAAGCCGCCTACGATCGCGGTGTAGAGGCCGCGGTCAGGCGTCACGCCCGACGCGATGGCGATCGCCATCGACAGCGGCAAGGCGACGATCGCCACGGTCAGGCCGGCGACGAGATCGGCCCTGAGATCCCGGAGATGATAATGTTCACGCAACACGGTGACGAGCTTCGGCGTGAACAGGGCGAGAAAGCCCGGCTGGTGGGGCCTCATGGTGCCGCGCATCGCGATTCCCTATTTGCCGATCGGCCCGGTGGCGTACCGGCCATGTCTTTTCCGGCTTTCGATCATGGGGAGGAGCCGGATGGGCCCGCGGATTTCAACCGCACTCCCCGGCCTCCTTCCGGGCTGTCGCTACCGTCGCCGATCAGGGCGATGCCCGCGCGGTCCAGCGCCTCTACCACCTTTGTGAGGGTGTCGATCACGCCGCGCACGACACCGTCGCTCGCCTCCATGCGCTGGATCGTCGGGAGCGAGACGCCCGCCAATTCGGCGAGCTGCCTCTGGTCAATTCCCAACAAGGCACGCGCCGCACGCAGCTGTCCCGCCGTGATCATGCAAGTTTCCTTCGCCAATACTCATATGCCACATATGATAAGTGATGTTCAATATATCACGGCTCCACCTCATACTGGGTTCAGATCGGGCCCTTAGGATCGGCAACCTAATTCCCGCCCACTCGTAGAGGGAGGATGGAGTCGAAATGTCGAAGACGATGATGGTTAGGGTGCTGACCCCATCGATGGGCTTTGCCCTGATATTGGCTGCCTGCGCGGGCAAGACCCCGAAATTACCCGCGGAACCCTTGGATCAGGCTGCCGCCTGCGGCGTGGTCGCGGCCGCGAGCGAGCGGGAAGCTGCGGGCGCCAAGGGCGATCTTCCAGCCGACGCGCAGGCGCGTATCCTCCATTATGCGATGCTCTACGCCTCGACCGGCCAGGTCCTTGATGAAGACAAGGTCAATGCGGTGTCCAGGCGCATGCCGGCCCTGTTCGATCAGACGATCCAGGGCAATTGGCAGGCATTGCAGCCCACCTGCGCCGCCGCGTTCCCAGCCAGCCGGATCACGCAGCCCGCGCTGCCGGCCAGGCCACTGGATGCAATGCTCCAATGCGATGCGCTTGCGGAATTCCTGCGCAAGGCGTTGGCTGACCAGGGTTCAACCTACGGTCTGGCGGCCAACGCATATGGAACCTTCATCGAAAAGCTCGATCCGAAGCTCAGCGTGGCGCTCCGCGCCGCCGGCCTGCGCAATGGCGACGCGTTGCGCCAAAAGAAGCTGGAGGCGCTGGCAGCGGCTGCAAAACTGGGGCAACCACCCGCTGTGATCAACGCCTGCCAAAAGACTTACGCTGGCTAAAGGAGAGGGCTGGCGATGCCGGCCCTCTCTCATATCAGCGGCAGCGGACCTGGTCTTGGTCGACAGACTTGCCTGCAAGCGCGCCGAGCGCGCCGCCAATCAGCGTACCCGCTGTGCGATGCCGGCCGCCATCCAGCAAATTTCCGATCAGGCCACCACCGGCGGCGCCGATGATCAAGCCGGTCGTGCCGTCGCTGCGCTTGCAATAATAACGACCGTCGGAGCCACGATAAACTTGGTCGTTCGAGCTCAGCACGCGCTCCTGATAGCGAGGGTCATCGTGATAGTAGCGCGACGCGTCATAGTCGGTTGCATAAGGGTCCGGGCCCGGAGGCGGCGGCACGTAACGGCCATGGTCGGCGCGGGTGATCGCATAATAGCGGTCGCGCTCGGCCTGATAGCGACCCGTTTCGGCGCGATATCGCTCCTGCGCATAATCCCAGCGGCGCTGGTCCTCCGCGCTCTGCGCTGCCAGCGGTGCGGCCAATGCGGCGGCGGCGATAACGGCGGTTATGACTTTTTTCATCCCATCCTCCTTGGGTTCGGAGTCCGGGACTAACGCGCGTCGCCTGAACCCGCTGCGAACGATCATTTTAGCTCTGGTTCAGGGAAGGCGCTGGCCGAGCACCTGATAGGCCATCACCGCACAGGAGATAGCCGCGTTGAGGCTGTCCGCCTTGCCCAGCATTGGAATCTTCACCCGCAGGTCGCACGCGGCGGCATAATCGGCGGGTAGGCCCTGCGCCTCATTGCCGACCATCAGGAAGGTCGGCGTTCGATAATCGGGCCGCCGATAATCCTCGCTCGCCTCCAGGCTGAGCCCGACCAGTTGGCCAGGGCCTGAGCGCAACCAAAGCAGGAATTCATCCCAGCGGG
>Ga0207683_10003641_pt1 | contig 13408 bp, 6 predicted proteins | sample KBSM73metaG_FD_184333 | JGI IMG/M metagenome (GOLD analysis project Ga0207683, IMG submission 184333) | Miscanthus rhizosphere microbial communities from Kellogg Biological Station, Michigan, USA - KBS M7-3 metaG (SPAdes) (version 2) | ecosystem: Host-associated > Plants > Roots > Rhizosphere >...
GATCACGCTCGCCGCCGACAACGACAACGCGAAGCAGATCGCGCAGGTCGAGGACGCGCTCAACCAGGGCGCCAAGGTCCTCGTGATCCAGCCGACCGACTCGCAGGCCGCGTCGTCGTACGTGCGGCTCGCGCACGAGCACGGCGCCAAGGTCGTCGCCTACGACCGCGCGATCGTCTCGCCGGATCTCGACTTCTACGTCTCGCACGACTCCTACAAGGTCGGCGTGCTCCAGGCGCAGGCCGCGATCGCCGCGACCGGCGGCAAGGGCAAGTACGTGCTGCTCGCCGGCCAGGCCGGTCACTCGGTCGCGACCGAGATCACGCGCGGCTACGAGGACACGCTCGCCCCGTACGTCGCTCGCGGCGACATCGAGATCGTGATGAAGCAGAACCACAGCGCGTGGTCGCCCGAGCAGGCGTTGAAAACCGTCGAGGACGCGCTCACCCGCACCGGCGGTCACATCGACGCCATCCTCGCGAACAACTCCGGCATGGCGCGCGGCGCGGTCCAGGCGATCACCGCCGCGGGCCTCACCAACGTCTTCATCGCCGGCGCCGACGCCGACGCCGCGAACATCAACTTCGTGTGCCAGGGCAAGCAGACGATCGAGGTCCTCAAGGACATCCAGCCGCTCGCCCGCACCGCCGCCGAGACGGCGAAGGCGCTGCTCGACGGCAAGATGACCGCCGCGCCGACCACGGTCGCGATTGCCGGCAAGCAGGTCCCGACCGCGGCGGTGCGCGTCGAGGTCATCACGCCCGACAACGTCAAGAACCTCCTCGTCGACAGCGGCTTCTTGCGCGCCGACGAGCTCCCCGCCTGCAAGAGCCGCCTCGCGGCGAAGTGAGCCCACGGATGCGCCTCTCGATCGCCCTGCTTCTCGCGTTGTGCGCGACGGCCTCCGCTGATGACGGCGAAGGCAGCGGGAGCGCTGCGCCGGCACCGGCGGTAGAACCGACGCCTCCCGCGCCGGTGAAGACCGCCGCGATCGAGCCGCACTCGACGCAGGACACGGTCGGCTCCGTCGAGGCGCAGAACACGGTCCCCGGGGTCGCGGTCGGCGACGTCAAGTTCGAGCTGCACGGCTACGCGCGCATGCCGCTGACGACGCAGGGCTCGCGCGAGCCGTACCTCGTCGACAACGACTACTACCTCTCGGGCTTCGCGTACACGCGCCTCTACGAGCCCGACTGGTCGGAGCTGTTCTTCAGCGCGAAGAAGGGCAACTACAAGGCCGAGTTCGGCATCTTCGCCTCGCTCTACTCCGACTACTCGCAGGCGAACATCGCCAACCAGCTCGGCATCGCGCAGGCCTCGCTCACCGCGGACAAGTTCCTCGATCAGGATGCGCTCAGCGTGCAGGTCGGCGTGTTCTGGGATCGCTACGGCTACATCGAGCCGTACGACACGTACCTGTTCGGCCGCACGCACCAGGGCGGCGCGAAGGTCATGTACAAGCTGCCCGGCGGCGGCAAGATCCAGGGCGGCCTCGGCATCCACGAGGCGAACCTCCAGCAGAACCAGGGCATGACGCCGATCGCACACGTCGCGGCGTCGCAGCCGGTCGGCCCCGTGGAGCTCGGCGCCTACGGCGTGCGCACCTGGACCGATGACAAGCGCCAGCTCTCGCCGATCCAGGACGGCACGATGTACGTCGCCGGCCTCGACGCGCGCATGAAGCTGCCGAACGACCTCGGCAGCGCGTATCTCGGCTTCGGCTACTACCACATGGACAAGGTGCTCTACCTCGCGCCCGCGCTCGAGGTCATGCACTCGACCGGCGGCCGCGGCATCACCGAGAACTTCCTCGGCCTCGACAACTCGATGGACGGCACGGGTCACATGTACACGGTCGCCACCGACGAGAAGATCCGCATCAACGACCGCGCCGCGGTGCGTGCGTTCGGCATGCTGACGTGGGTGCGCTCGCCGCAGGTCGACGAGATGGACCCGCTCAAGAACCGCGACCGCCGGCTCTACATCAAGTGGGGCGTCGAGCCCTCCTACCTGCTCGCGCCCAAGCTGCGCGTCGCGGCGCGCTTCGACCGCGTGATCCTCGACGAGTACGACTCGCAGAACAGCTTCCGCGTGATCTCGCCGAAGATCGCGTTCCCGCTCGACACCTGGGGCGAGATCTTCTTCCAGTACTCGCACTACTGGTACGGCGACCGCGTGACGCTGCGGCCCGGCCAGGTCCCGCTCGAGACCCAGCCCGACACCGACGTGTTCAAGCTCCAGGCGCAGGTCGTCTGGTAGCTACTTCGCGATCACGCGGTCGGTCGTGAACTGCCACAGCGACGTGTAGCCGGCGTGATCGAGGCAGTCGTTGAGCGTATCGGCGGCGCCGTTCTTCGTGCACGACGTGACCTGGTGCTGCGCGTTCGTGGCGAACACGTAGACATCGCTCGCCGGGTTGCCCTGGTTGTCGATCGCCGAGTCCGGCTGCTGCACCTTGACCTCGGTGACGAGGCCCGCGTACTTGCAGCCGCTGACGAAGACGTCGAGCAGCCGGTTCGTCGTGGTGTAGTAGTTGTTGCAGGTGGTCCCGGTGAGCGCGCTGGGCATCAGCACGTTGTAGAGCGAGCGCGCCGTCACGATGCCGCACAGCTCGCCCGTGGGACACACCGCCGGCGTGCCCGAAGTCCCGGTCGTGTTGAAGCAGCGGCACGTGCTCGAGATGTTCGTGCTGCAGCCGGTGGTCGTGCCGGCCGTGCCCATCGACAGGAACGAGCTGAGCGTCGGCGCGTCGTGCTCGCTCGCGAGGTGGCCCGGGCTCATGCCCGCCGAAGCGGTCAAGGCGCCGCTGGCGTTGATGCCGGCGGCCAGCGTCGCGTGGAAGATGTCCATCGTGACCGCAACGCCGACGAAGCTGACCGTCACGAGGATCTCGCCCGGGCCGGCGCTCAACGAGCGGCCGCTGATCGATGCGTTCAGCTGCTTGAGCGCAACGCGAGATGCGTTGATGGCTGCGGGGTCCGTCGTGTACCACCAGTCGAGATCGCTCCTGCCGTCGTAGGTCGCAGCCGTGCTCGCGGCCGGCGTGCCACCGAGGATGCCGATCTGCAGCGACGGATCGGTCGTGCCGGTGAGGTCACCGAGGTTCAAGGCGTCGAACTCGACCGTGATCGAGCCGTCCCGGACGCCGCTGTCGATCGCCTGCGAGATCTGCGTGCGCGAGCCAGCCTGACCAAACTGGTCGTTGCCGACGATCGCCTCGCCGAGCGCGTCCTTGGTGCACGTCGTCGAGTGCAGGAACGCGATCTTGAACTGGTTGATGCGATGGATCTGCTCGAGCTTGCAGCTCGCATCGCAGCCGTCGAGGTTCGTCAGATTCGCGTCGTCGCACTGCTCGCTCGCGCCACGGATGCCGTCGCCGCACTTCTGGCAGCTCGCGTCGCAGCCGTTCTGGTTCGGCGGCTCGCAGCTCTCGTTCGCGGTCGGATCGACATAGCCATCGCCGCACGCCGACGCGACACACGTGCTCGCGATGCAGATCTTGGCGGTGCCGCAGTTCGTGCCGTTCGCCTCGGGCGTGCCGGCGTAGCACTTCTGACCGGCGTGGCCGTTCACGGTCACCGCGGCGCAGGTCTCCGTGCCGTTGCACGCGTTGGTATCGACGCAGTTCGCGTTCGACTGGCACGAGAACGTGCAACCCGCCTCGCAGCCGGTGCCCGGCCCGTTGCCCGCACCGAAGTCGCACTGCTCGCTGCCCTCGACGACACCGTTACCGCACACAGCGCCGCCCGCCTGACACGTGCCGTTGTTGCACGTGCCGTTCGTGCCGCACATCTGCCCGTTCTGGCTCGAGTCGGCGACCGCCTGGCACGTGTGCTGCGCCGTGCACTGCTCCTTGTCGCACGCGGGCGCGGCGGCGCAGTCGGTCGCCGGGTTCACACAGAGCCAGTGGCAATCGGCCTTGCAGCCCGTGCCGCCGTCGCAGTCCTCGCCGCGCTCCACGATGCCGTTGCCGCACGTCGGCTGCGTGCACACGCCGGTCTTGCAGAAGCCGGTGGTGCCGCAGAACGTGTTGTCGGGGAGCCGCGTGCCGGCGGCGCACACGTGCGTCGTGTCGTTGCACGTGCCCTGCCCCGCGCACATATCGGCGGGCGTGCAGTTGCGGCTCGAGTCAGTCGACACGCAGCTGAACGTGCAGTCGTCCTCGCAGCCGTCGCCGGCGGTCTGGTTCGCGTCGTCGCATTCCTCGGTGCCGGTGACGAAGCCATCGCCGCACACGCCGGCGACGCACGCCGCGTTCTTGCAGATCATGTTCGTCCCGCACAGCGTGCCGTTCACCTCGGGCGTGCCCGGACTGCACGCCTGACCGTCCGCGCCGTTGTGCGTGACCGAGCCGCACGTCTCCGCGCCGTTGCACGGATCACCGTCGTCGCACGAGTTGCCGTTGCACGAGAACGTGCAGTCGAGGTTGCAGCCCGGCACCTGGCCGTTGTCGGAACCGAAGTCGCACTGCTCGCCGGACTCGGCGGTGCCGTTGCCGCACGACGCGAGCACGCACATTCCCATCTGACAGGCGCCGTTGGAGCCGCACCCGGTGCCGTCGTTCGCGGGCTGCACGCCGCAGGATCCATCGGCGTTGCAGACCGCGACGCCGCACGTCGGAGGCGCCGGGCAGTCGGCCGCTGGATCGGTGCACACGGTCGTGCAGTTGCTCGTGCAGCCTGCATCGGCTGTCTTCTTGCTACCGCTACCGCACGCCACGAGGACGAGACCCAGCAAGGCGACCGCGATGCGCATGGCTCCATGATAGAGCGGCGCTCGTGCGGGCTAAATGTGCGATGCGGACCTACGGCGTGGCTACGCGGTCGAGCTGCACGAGGAGACCGGTGCACGCGTCGGCGACCTGGAGCTGCGTGGCGCTCGTCACCACCAGGCCGGTGAGGCAGCTTGTCACCGACGAGGGGAACGCCGTCCGGGGCGGCGCGCCGTACACGGTCTGCACCGGGCCGCTGCCGTCGACGATTCCGAGGTCACTCGCCGGCAAGAGGCGCACGGTCGATGCCGAGGTCACGAAGAGATCCCCTGCACCATCGCACGCGAGGCCGCGGGGGGCGTCGACCGGGAACGTGCGCGCCGGGGCACCCTCGCCCGACGAGGCCGGCACGCCATCACCGAGTACGGTCGTGATCGTGCCGCCCGCGACGCGGCGGATGCGGTTGTTCCCGGTGTCAGCAATGAACACGTCGCCGTTCGGGCAGTGCGTCAGCGCGGTCGGCTCGAACAGCAGTGCGGCCGTGGCATCGCCGCCGTCACCGGCGAAGCCAAGCGAGTGGCTCGTGTTGACGACCGTCGAGACCGAGTGCGCGCCGATGTCGAGCGCGCGGATCGCGTGGTTGCCGGTATCGGCGATGTAGAGGACGTTCGCACTGGTGTCGAGATAGAGGCCGGTCGGCGCCCGGAACCGCGCGGTATCGGCGTTGCCGTCGGCGAACCCGGCAACACCGGCGACGTTCGCGAGCGTCGCGATCGTCCATGTCGCTGGATCGGTCGGATCGACCTCGCTGATCACGTGGAGACGGTTCGAGGACGTCTCGGTGATGTAGATGACGTGCGCGGTCTCGTCGACCGCGACGCCGCCGACCGTGCCGAAGCTGGCCGTGCGATAGCGTGCGAGCGCGCCGGTCGCGTTCGATTCCGGGTAGCGCCCGGCGACCGCGGTGACCGTGCCGCCCTTCAGCACCTCGAGCGTGCCGGACGTGCCGCCTGCGACCAGGGTCAGCGAGGCTCCGACCGCGAGCGCCTGCGCGTCGTCGAGGCGCGCCTTCGCGGTCGGCCCGACACCGTCGGGATCGATCTTGCCGGCGGCGCTCGTCATGAGCCCACTCGTCGGGTCGACGCGACGAATGCGGCCGTTGTTCGTGTCGGCGATGGCGAGCACGCCGCTGGCATCGACCGCGATGCCGATCGGGTACTGCAGCTGCGCGCTGGTAGCGGCCGCCGCGTCGCCGCTCGCACCCACGGCGCCGGAGCCCGCGACGGTCGAGATCGTGCCGTTGGTATCGATGCGACGGATGCGCTGGTTGTTGAAGTCGGTGAAGAAGATCCGATCCTGTGCGTCCATGGCGACGCCGTAGGGGCTGTCGATCCGCGCCGAGGTTGCCGGTCCCCCGTCGCCGGTGAACCCCGCGGTGCCGGTGCCCGCGATGGTCGAGATCGTGCCGTTGGTGTCGATGCGGCGGAGGCGGTTGTTCGAGTTGTCGCCGAACACGATGCGACCCTGGCTGTCGACCGCGATGTAGTACGGAAACGACAGCGCCGCTGACGTCGCGGGTCCGCCATCGCCGGAGAAGCCGTACGAACCGGTGCCGGCGATCGTCGTGATCACGCCCTGCGTGTCGACGCGGCGAATCCGGTGGTTGTAGGTGTCGGCGATGATGATGCGGTCCTGGGCATCGACCGCGACGCCGTTCGGATTCTGCAGCACGCTCGTCGTGCCGTCGCCCGCGACCGTCGTGATGATGCCGGTCGTGTCGACGCGGCGGATCCGGTGGTTGTACGTGTCGGCGATGAAGATCCGGCCCTGCGCGTCGACCGCAACGCCGTCGGGGTCCGCGAGCTGCGCGGCCGTGGCTGGGCCGCCGTCGCCGGAGAAGCCGAACAGACCGGTTCCGGCGACGGTCGTGATCGTACCGTCGAGCTCGACGCGCCGGATGCGCTGGTTGAACGTGTCCGCGATGTAGATCCGGCCTTGCGTGTCGAACGCGACGCTGAACGGGTTCGCGAGCTGCGCAGCGGTCGCCTTGCCGCCATCGCCGCCGAAGCCGAACGTGCCGTTACCGGCGACGGTGGCGATCATGCCGGCCGCGTCGATGTGGCGGATTCGCTCGTTCGAGGTGTCCGCGACCGTGATCGCGCCTTGCGCGTCGACGGCGAGTCCCTTCGGGTTCTGCACCTGGGCCGCCGTGGCCGCACCACCATCGCCGCCGAAACCGGCCGTGCCGTCGCCCGCGACCGTCGCGATGGTGCCGGTCGTCGTGACACGCCGGATCCGCTGGTTCAGCGTGTCGAGGATCAAGACGCCACCCGACGGTTCGCTCGCGACCGCGACGGGGAACGAGAGGTCCGCCGACGTTGCGGCACCGCCGTCGCCCGAGTAGCCGCTATTGCCGGTGCCCGCGATCGTCGTGATGATGTCCGCCGCGTCGATCCGGCGGATCGCCGAGTTGCCGGTGTCGGCGACGAGCACGCGCCCGCTCGCATCGACCGCGACACCGAACGGGCCGTTCAATGCCGCCGACGTCCCGAGACCGCCGTCGCCGGTGTAGTCCGCGATCCCGGTGCCCGCGATCGTCGAGATCGTGCCGTCGATGTCGATGCGGCGGATCCGGTTGTTATCGGTGTCCGCGATCAGGACGCGTCCGAGCCCGTCGACCGCGACGCCGTTCGGGTTCGCGATCTGCGCGAGCGACGCCGGGCCGCCTTCGCCGGAGTAGCCACCCACGCCGGTGCCCGCGATCGTCGAGATCGAGCCGTCGAGATCGATCAGGCGGATCCGCGCGTTCTGGGTGTCCGCGATGAACACGCGCCCGATACCATCGACGGCGACCGCCCCAGGCGCCTGGAGCTGCGCGCTCGTCGCCTCACCGCCGTCGCCCGAAAAGCCCGGCGTGCCGGTGCCTGCGATCTTCGTGATGCTGCCGTCGATCTCGACGCGCAGGATGCGGTGGTTCAGCGTGTCGGCGACGAACAGCCTGCCCTGCCCGTCGACCGCGATGCCGTGCGGGTCGGCGAGTGCGAGCTGCGTCGCGACGATCTCGGTACCGACCGCGGTCGACGCGTTCCACACCGTCTTCACGCACATGTCGCAACCGTCACTGGCGTTGAGGTTGCCGTCGTCGCACGCCTCGCCCTGATCGAGCTGGCCGTCGCCGCAGACCTCGATCTTGCCGCAGTCGCCGCGACAGCCGTCGCCGGAGACCTGGTTGCCGTCGTCGCACGCTTCGCCAACGTCGACGTGCCCGTTCCCGCACAGGCCGGTATGGCAGACGCCGCCCTCGCAGGTGCCGCCGCCGCCGTTCGCAGCGCGACAGGCGTCGCCGTCTGCGTGTCCTTCGCAGGCCTGGACGTCGGCCGGCGATGCGCAGGTGTCCTGCACGCACACGCTGCCGGGCGCGCAATACAGGTCGCCACACGGCACGAGCGGCGATTGCAGGCACCCCGCCGCCACCAGCGCGAACGCGGCAAATCTCCTCACCGATCACCATCGTACCGCAAGCCTTCGGAGGACACGTACCTACATCGCGACCGCCGTCACGGCGCGTTACCATGGTCGAGGAGTGGGCGGACCGAAGGAGCGCGAAGACGCGACCGCAGCCATGCCGATGATTCGGCGAGGCAAAGCCGCGGATGCAACGGAGGTCTTGCCGGCTGGTGCGACCCCGACCCCGACCGGTGCCGCCGGTGCCGCGTTCGCCGCGAATTCCAAGACGCGCGCGGAGCCGCACCGCGCGATCGAGTTCAAGCCCAGCGCGCGCATCGGCCGCTTCGAGCTGATCCGCGAGATCGCGCGCGGCGGCATGGGCCAGGTGTTCCTCGCCCGCGACACGATGCTCGGCCGCAAGGTCGCCATCAAGTTCCTGCTCCACGACGATCCGGACTTCGTGCAGCGCTTCCTCGTCGAGGCGCGCGCGACCGCGCGGTGCACGCACGAGAACATCGTCACGATCTTCGAGGTCGGCGAGCACGAGGGCCTGCCGTACATGGTGCTCGAGTACCTCGAGGGCAAGACGCTCTCCGAAGTGCTCGACGGTCATCCATCGACGCGCCAGTTCACCGAGCTGATGGTCTCGGTCGCCCGGGCGCTCGAGCGCGCGCACGAGCACGGCATCGTCCATCGCGATCTCAAGCCGTCGAACATCTTCGTCACGCACCGTGGCGTCGTGAAGGTGCTCGACTTCGGCGTCGCGCGCATGATCGATCGCGCGGGGACGGTGAGCGAGAAGCTCGTGGCGGGCATCGATCCGCGCAAGCTCAGCAGCGACGGCCGCGAGGTCTCGGTGACCCAGACGAGCAACTCGCTCGTCGGCACGCTGCCGTACATGTCGCCCGAGCAGTGGGGCGCCGACGTCGTCGATCACCAGAGCGACATCTGGGCGGTCGGCATCATGTTCTGGCGCGCGCTGACGAACGTCCACCCGGCCGGCACGTGGGCGCCCGACAAGCTCAAGGAGCGGCTCTGCGATCTCTCGACCGCGCTGCCGAGCATCGCGACGAAGGATCCGTCCCTGCCGCGCGAGCTCGTCGACATCGTCGACAAGTGCCTCGCGAAGCGGAAGACCGAGCGCTACGCGAATGCCGGCGACCTCGTCGCGGATCTGCAGCACTACCTCGCCCCGCGCGAGGCGCGCTCCGCCGAGGAAGTCTGTCCGTATCGCGGACTGGCCGCGTTCGGCGAGGACGACGCGAAGTACTTCTTCGGCCGCAGCAACGAGATCCGGACCGCGCTGGCCCAGCTCGAGGAGTGGCCGCTGCTCGCGGTGATCGGCCCGTCGGGCGTCGGCAAGTCGTCGTTCGTGCACGCCGGCCTCGTCCCCGCCGTGCGCGGGACCGGCGGCGCATGGCAGGTCCGCGTGCTGCGCCCCGGCCGCGTGCCGCTCCACCGGCTCGCGTCGATTCTCGAGGAGTCGCTCGCGACCGGCGAGGACGCCGCGGATCTGATGGCCCGGCTCGTCGAGGCGCCCGGCCTGTTCGGCACGCTGCTGCGGCAGGCCGCGACGCGCCGGAACCAGCGCGTCCTCGTCGTGGTCGATCAGCTCGAGGAGCTGTTCACGCTGTGCGACAGCGACAGGGTGCGCGCCGCGTTCCTTGCCGCCCTGCTCGCGGCCGCCGACGATCCGAGCTCGCCCGTGCGCGTCGTGCTGTCGATGCGCGCCGACTTCCTCGATCGGCTCGCCGGCCACAAGCACTTCCTCGCCGAGCTGTCGCGCGGGCTGTTCTTCCTGACCGCACCCGATCAGGAGAACCTGCGCGAGACGCTCGTGCGGCCGGCCGAGCTCGCCGGCTACACGTTCGAGACCGACGGGATCATCGCGGACATGATGCAGGCGGCGACCAGCCGCGGCGCGCTGCCGCTGCTCTCGTTCGCAGCGACGCGGCTGTGGGACGCGCGCGATCGCCAGAAGAAGCAGCTGACCGTCGGCGCGTACAACCAGATGGGCGGCGTCGGCGGCGCGTTCGCACGGCACGCCGATCAGGTCGCGGCCTCGGTCCCTCCCGGCCAGCAGATCCTGCTGCGCGCGATCATGACCCGGCTCGTCACGCCGGAGGGCACGCGCGCGGTCGTCGATCACAAGGAGCTGCAGTCGCTCACCGGCGATGCGGGCGCGGTCGAGCAGATCCTCGACCAGCTGGTGCGCGCGCGGCTGATCCATCTCCACACCGATCCCGATCAGGTCGCGACCGTCGAGATCGTGCACGAGATGCTGATCAGCGAATGGCCCACGCTGCGCCGCTGGCTCGAGGAAGGCCAGGCCGTCCGGGGCTTCCTGCACGAGCTCGGGCAGGCGGCGAAGCAGTGGGAGAGCCACGGCCGCTCGAAGGACCTCGTGTGGCGCGGCACGCCGGCGCAGGATGCGATCAAGACCGCGAACCGCAACGTCCTCGATCTCTCGGCGAACGAGGCCGACTTCCTGCTCGCGGTGCGCAAGCAGGCATCGCGCTCGCGCGGCATCCGGATCGCGGTATTCGCGGGCATCTTCTCGTCGCTGATGCTCGTGATCGCCGGCGGTGCGGTCGCGGTCGTGCGGATCACCGCCGCCGAGCGCGAGGCCCAGGCGCAGGCGAGCGAGGCCACGACGCAGCGGACCGCCGCCGACAAGGCGCGCCAGGCCGCCGAGGCCGCGACCGCGAAGGTCCAGGCCCAGCTCGACGAGGTCAAGCGCGCGCAGGAGCAGGAGCGCGCGGCGAACCTCGCGAAGGAGAAGGCCGAGGCGGAACAGCAGCAGGCGCAGGTCGCGGTGGAGCACGCCGATGCCAAGGTCAAGCTCTCGGCCGAGGAGCTGTTCCGCGCGAACGCCGAGCTCAAGCACGCGCTCGCCGACGCGCAGGGCGCCAAGAAGGCCGCGGAGGCGAACGCGGACAAGGCGAAGAAGGCGACCGACGAGGCGCAGAAGGCCAAGGCCGTCACCGAGCGTCTGCTCCACGAGCAGGAGGCGCGCGTGAAGCAGCTCGAGGACGAGAAGAAGCACATCTACGACGGCGACCTGCTCCACCGCTCGGGGTCGGCAGGCCAATGAAGACGCTACTCGTCCTGCTCGCGGTCTTCGTACTCGGGGGCACCGCGTACGCCGAGGATCCGTGGGCGACCGGCGTGTCGCTCGACAAGCAGAAGCAGGCGAACGCGCTGTTCGCCGAGGCCAACCAGCTGTTCGCGCAGCAGGCCCACGCGCCGGCGCTCGAGAAGTACAAGGCTGCGATCGCGCTGTGGGACCACCCGCTGATCCGCTTCAACATGGCGGTCACCGAGATCCGGCTCGACCGCATCCTCGACGCCGCGGAGGATCTCGACCGCGCGCTGCGCTACGGCGCCACGCCGTTCTCGCCCACGCTCTACCAGGAGGCGCTCGACTACCAGGCGCTCGTGAAGCGTCAGGTCGGCGTGATCGAGTCGAGCTGCGACCAGGCCGATGTCCACGTGCTGCTCGACGGCAAGCCGTGGTTCGCGTGCCCCGGCAAGCAGCAACAGAAGGTCCTCGCCGGCGAGCACATCATCCTCGGCGAGAAGAAGGAGTTCATGACGAGGTCGCAGCGCATCGTCGTCAAGGGCGGCGCGACCGCGACCCAGGACCTCCGGCTCGTGCCGATCGAGTCGGCGGTGATCATGAAGTACCGCTACCGCCGGTGGGTGCCGTACACGGTGGCGGCGAGCGGCGTGGCGGTCGCCGCAGGCGGGCTCGCGGTGTATCTCGCGGGACGCAGCCAGATGGATCAGTTCACCGCCGACTTCACGACGAACTGCCCGGCCGGCTGCAAGATGGACCTCTCCGACAAGCCGTTCCTGCGCGACGAGCAGGACAGCGCCGAGCTCAAGGGCAAGATCGGCATCGGCATGATGGCCGCGGGTGGCGCGGTCGCGGTGACCGGCATCATCCTGACGATCGCGAACAAGGCGCAGCGCGTGATGCCGAGCGTCGAGGCGGGCCCGGTGCCGGGCGGCGCGGCGGCCTCGGTCGGCTGGCGCTTCTGACCCGGTCCGTACGCCTTCGGCGCACGCCGTTCGTCGGCAGGCGTCTCTTCGGGCTTACGCGCCCGGGGTCTCTTCGGCCGGAACGACCTCGTCGGTGTTCGGCCGGCCCACGATCTCGAACCGAGCGTGCGCGGGAACCTTCGCGCGCTCGTCCGCAGTCATCAGCGCGTACTCGAGCTGACCGAGCCGCTCGATCTCGGCGAGCGCGTTGAACCCGCCGATGAACTGGCCGCGCAGGTAGATGAACGGCACCGTGTGCTGCTTGGTCTCGTTCGCGAGCGGAACGAGCTTGGCCTCGTGCTCCGGCTCCTCGCAGTCGACGAAGTCGAAGTCGACCTTGTTGCGCTCGAGGATCGTGATCGCGCGGCCGCTCCACGGGCAGCTCTTCTTGCCGAAGATCTGCGCCTTGATCGACGGATCGCCGAAGCCCTTGGTCGCGCCCGGCGTTCCCGCGGCCGCCACCGGGGCGGCGGTCTTGGCGGCGGCGGCCTTGCGCGCAGCCTCGGCGCGCTTCTGGCGGTCGGCCACCTCGGCCTGCGATTCCCACTGGCGCCCGAGCAGCTTGGCGACCGTCTTGCGCGCCTTGATGTAGCGCTGGTCGGTCGCCATCTTCTCCTGGATCTGGTCGCGGAGCTCGCCGCCGAGCTCGTCGGCGCGGTTCAGCATCGAAACGACCTTCTCGGCGGCCTGCTTGGCAAACGTGGGCTTCTCGGACTCGGGCATGGATGGCTCCATACCACGGGTCAGGACGCGCCGAAGACCTTCTTCGTCAACTCCCCCGACGAGGCGGCATTGAGCACCTCGGTCCGACCCCCGACGCAGTCGCCGGCGACGAACACGACCGGCAGCCGGATCCCGTGGGAGTCCCGGCGCACCGCGTACTGCGCGGCCGGGTCCTCCTGGATGTTGGTCGCGGTGTAGGCGATGCCGTTGGCGTCGAGGATGTCGGTCAGCTTGGTGACGTCGCGCTTCTGCTTGTCCATGAAGTAGACGAGCACCGGCGCCTGGTCGCGCTTCGCCGGAGCGGGCTGCGCGACGATCGTCATGTTGCCGCGGCCGGACGCAAAGGCGCGGCGCTCGGCAAGCTCGTCCTCGTCGGCGAGCGGACGGCCGAGCGCCTCGTTCGCCTTGTGGGCGAGGTCGCGCATGGGGCCAGGCGCGCGCTCGAGGGCAGCGAAAGCACGGGCGCGGACGCGATCGAGGAGG
>Ga0207683_10003642_pt1 | contig 13403 bp, 10 predicted proteins | sample KBSM73metaG_FD_184333 | JGI IMG/M metagenome (GOLD analysis project Ga0207683, IMG submission 184333) | Miscanthus rhizosphere microbial communities from Kellogg Biological Station, Michigan, USA - KBS M7-3 metaG (SPAdes) (version 2) | ecosystem: Host-associated > Plants > Roots > Rhizosphere >...
CCTGACGGCGTCGAACCCGGCGTTCGACGGATCTCCCCGCTTCTCGCCGGACGGAAAGTGGATCGCCTATCGCTCCCAGCTCCGCGCCGGCTTCGAGTCCGACCGCTTCCGGCTCATGCTGCTCGACCGCGCGGCCGGCACGTCCCGCAGCCTGACCGACGCCCTCGACGCGTGGGTCGAGGACTTCCGCTGGGAGCCGGACTCGAAGAGCCTCGTCGTCATGACGCAGGTCAAGGGCCGCGACGCCTTCTACCGCGTCCCGGTCTCCGGCGGCGCGCCGGCGCCGGTGTGGACCGGGGGAGGGATCGCCGGGTTCGAGCTCACCGGCAACCGCATCGTCTTCGCGTCTTCGACGCTGTCGCGCGCGGCGGAGGTGTGGGCGGTCGGCGCCGACGGACGGGGCGCGGCGCCGCTGACGCACGCCGCCGACGAGCTGTTCGCCGGCCTCGCGCCCGGAGAGGTGTCGGAGAGGCTGACGCCCTCGTCGGACGGCCGGAAGCTCCACGCGTGGGTCGTGAAGCCCCCGTCCTTCGACCCCTCGCGCAAGTACCCCGCCGTCTTCTTCATCCACGGCGGACCGCAGGGCGCATGGATCGACTCGTGGTCGTACCGGTGGAACCCGCAGGTGTGGGCCGCGTACGGCTACGTCGTCTACGCGGCGAACCCGCGGGGCTCGTCGGGCTTCGGACAGGACTTCCTCGACGCGATCAGCGGCGACTGGGGAGGCCAGGTCTACGACGACCTCATGCGGCAGGCCGACGACCTGCAGTCGCTGCCGTACGTCGACCCGAAGCGGGTCGCGGCCGCGGGAGCGTCGTACGGGGGCTACATGGTCGACTGGATCGCGGGGCACACGCAGCGCTTCGCGGCGCTGGTCTCGCACGACGGGACGTTCGACACGGTTTCCGCCAACCTCGAGACCGAGGAGCTCTTCTTCCCGAACTGGGAGTTCCGGGGCTGGCCGTGGAGCTCGAAGCTCTACGACACCTGGAATCCGATGCGCTCGGCCGGCAACATGAAGACGCCGATGCTCGTGATCACGAGCGAGAGGGACTACCGCGTGCCCTTCGGCCAGGGGCTCCAGCTCTTCACCGCGCTCCAGATCCAGGGAGTGCCGTCGCGCCTGCTGACCTTCCCCGACGAGGGACACTGGGTCCTGAAGCCCGGCAACTCCTCGCTCTGGCACAACACGGTGATGGACTGGCTGCACCGGTGGATCGGCGGCGAGCCGGCGGATCCGAAGGCGCTCGAGACGGCGTACAGCTGGACGCGCTAGCGGCGGGTCACCGCTCTCGCCGGTTCTCCTCGTCGTGGAGCCGCTGCCGCGCGGCGAGGACGCCGGACCGGCCGAGGTAGCCGATGAGACGCGACGGGTCCGCGCTGTCCACGACGGGCAGGCGGCCGATGTCGCGGTCGAGCATCCGCGACACGGCGTCGGCGATCAGCTCGTCCTCGAAGGCGACCACGGGATTGCGCGTGCCGGCGTCGAGCACGGCGGTGTCTCCGCTGGGGTCCTTCTCGAGCGAGCGCATCAGGTCGCTTCGCGTCACGATCCCCACCAGCTTGCCCGCGCTGTCGACGATCGGCGTGCCCTGGCGCCGGGCCAGAACGGGGTCCGAGCCGGCGATCAGCCGCGACAGCTCGCGCACGCTCATCGCCGTCGGGACGGCGCCGATGCTGCGGTCCATGACCTCGCCGACGCGGTGGATCTCGAACGGGTCGACGGAGTACTCGCGGAAGATGTGGTGCCCGTGGCGCGCGATCTTCTCCGTCAGGATCGAGCGCCGCAGCAGGAGCACCGTGAGCGCGTAGGCGGCGACGCACGACACGAGCAGCGCGGGCAGCAGGTTCCAGTCCTGAGTGAGCTCGGCGGCGAAGAACGTCGCGGTCAGCGGCGACCGCATCGTCCCGCCCATGATCGCCGCCATTCCGACGACCGCCCAGAGGCCGGGATCCCCGTGGGGGAGGAGCCCGGACGCCAGCGATCCCAGCGAGGCTCCCATCATGAGCAGCGGTGCGAGCACGCCTCCCGAGGTGCCGGATCCGAGCGCCGCCGCCCACACCACCCCCTTGGTGACGGCCAGCGAGCCCGCGGGAGCGCCGGTGAGCTTCCCCAGGAGCAGATCGTGGATGGTTCCGTAGCCGACGCCGAGGACGAGCGGATTGACCAGCCCGCCGATCCCGATGCAGAGGCCTCCGATGGCCGGCCACCAGGCCCAGTGGATCGGGAGGCGCTCGAAGACGTCCTCGAAGAAGTAGACCGCCCAGGTCAGGGCGCCCGAGGCCAGACCGCCGGCGATTCCCAGCGCCACGGCGAAGAGCAGCGCCGCCGGCGACACGGCTGCGTGCCGGGGAACGGGGAAGATCGGGCCTCCGGCGCCGAAGAGCGGCACGCGCGCGACGGCCGAGACCGCCGACGCGACGACGACCGGGATGAAGCTGCGCGGCTTCCACTCGAAGAGGAGCAGCTCGACCGCCAGGAGCACGGAGGCGATCGGCGCCGCGAAAATGGCGGACATGCCCGCGGCGGCGCCGGCCACGAGCAGCGTCTTGCGCTCGGCCGAGGAGAGGTGGAACAGCTGCGCGAACAGGGATCCCGCGGCGCCACCGGTCATGATGATCGGGCCCTCGGCCCCGAACGGGCCGCCGGTCCCGATCGAGATCGCCGACGACACGGGCTTGAGCACGGCGACCTTCGCGTCCAGCCGGCTGCGCCCGATCAGGATCGCTTCGAGCGCCTCGGGGATCCCGTGGCCGCGGATCTTCGGCGACCCCCAGCGAGCCATGGCGCCGATGATCAGCCCGCCCACGATGGGGATCAGGATGCTCCAGGGCCCCGGGTGATAGCTCGCCGGCGCCAGGCGCTCCGTCGAGAACCGGCCGCCGAAGGCGAGGTTCGTGATCAGCGCGATGAGCAGATCCAGGCCGCGCGCCGCGAGCGCCCCGAGGAGGCCGATGACCACCGCCGCTCCGGACAGGATGAGAACGCGCCGGTCCGTGGAGTAGTCACCCAGGGGGCGGGACTGCGTCGCGATCGGCTTTTTCGGGCGGGCGGTGCTCACAAATCCGGAATCTATCGCAGCGCGATATTTCGGCCGACTCGCTCACCCGCGCCCGCGGCCATGCCGCGGCGCCTCAGCGCGCCGGCGTCTTCGACGAGGACGCCGAAGGCATCGCGCGGCGCAGCTCGTCGAGTCCCGTGTAGTGGTCGCGGACGAGCTCCGCGAGCCGCCGGTCTCCGGCGCCGGTCAGCAGGATCCGCACGCGGCGGGCGTCCCCCTCGTCGCGCCGGCGCCGCACCAGCCCGGCCGCGGCGCAACGGTCGATGAGGCCGACGGCGCTCTGGTGCCGGACCTGGAGACGCTCGGCGAGCGCGGCGACGGAGGGGCTCTCGGGATAGAAGCTGCGCACGAAGAGGAGGAGCTGATACTGGCCGGGAGTCATCCTGGCGCGGCGCGCCGCGTCCTCCGAGTCGCGGAGGAATCGCCGCAGCGCATACCGGAATCTCGCGAGACGCTCGTAGTCCCGGTCCTTCAGCGCGGAGACGCCCCGCCCGGACTTCGGAACCGCGCGTCCCCGCGGCGCCGATCGGGAGTCGGGCCGCGGTGACGGCGCTCGCCTCCGATCGGAGCGCGGGGAGGATGCCCGTCCTCTCACCATTTGGTTATACAAAAACAAGGGGCGCTTTTGGAGGGCGGGACGAATTTTTTTCCCGAAAACGCCGGAACCGGAGGTCGCGGCGCGGTGCGGTGGGGTCTATCCCGCCTGGACGCAGCGTCCCGAGGCCCACGACCTCAGCGCGTCGATCGACTCGGCGCGGAGCACGGACAGGGGACGCGTCGAGCGCATCGTGACGAGGATCGAGTTCGTGTCCAGCGCGAACCGTCCGGAGCGCGCCTCGTAGAGGGCCGAGACGATCGCCTGCTCGATCTCCGCGCCCGAGAAGCCCGCCGACTCGCGCGCGAGCGTGGCGACGTCGAACTTCGTGGGATCCTCGCCGCGCCGTGAGAGGTGGAGGCGGAAGATCTCTCCCCGCGCCGGGGCATCGGGAAGGTCCACGAAGAAGACCTCGTCCATCCGCCCCTTGCGCATCATCTCCGGGGGCAGCTCCGACACGGAATTGGCGGTGGCCACGAGGAAGACCTTCGAGGCCCTCTCCTGCATCCACGTCAGGAGCGCGCCGACGAGGCGCTTCGAGACGCCGCCGTCGGACTCGGAGGACCGGCCCGAGGCGAACGCCTTCTCGATCTCGTCGATCCAGAGGACGCAGGGGGCCATCCGCTCCACGCGCCGCAGCGCGTCGCGGAGGTTGCGCTCGGACTCGCCGATGAAGGGCGCGAGGAGCTTGCCCGCGTCCAGCGCGAGGAGGGGAAGGCCCCATGTCGCCGCGACCGCCTTGGCGGCGATGCTCTTGCCGCAGCCCTGAACGCCGAGGAGCAGGATCCCCTTGGGCGGGTCGAGCGGGCGCTGTCCCGCCTCCGGCAGGAACCCGACGCGGCGCGTGGCGATCCAGCGCTTGAGCGTCTCGAGACCTCCGAGCTGTTCGAGCCCCCCCGGCGCGGGCACGAACTCGATGAGGCCTCCTCCCTCGACCAGGGTCTTCTTCGTCTCCCGAATTCGCGGGCGGTCCTCCGCGGTCAGGGCGTTGTCCTCGACGACAGCCCGGGACAGCGCGCGCTCCGCTTCGAACATGGTCAGGCCCTGCAGGTCCGCGACGATTCCCTCGGCGTCCTGGCGGGTCAGCGCGACCTTCGCCGTCGGGTTCTCGCGCGAGAAGCGGCGAGCCACCCGCGTGAGCAGCTCGCGCAGCTCCTCGGGCCCCGGCAGCGCGAACTCGAAGCGGACCTGGACGTCCTCGAGCTCCGGCTTCGTCGCCATGGACGGACCGACGAGGACGATCGTCCGGGAGGACCCGGCGAACTCCTGCGCGGTCTCGCGAAGGAGCCTCAGCGTCGCCGGCGCCTCGAGGTGGGGCATGGGGTCCTTGAGAAGCCAGGTGCCGTCGCCGGTCGTCCGCCGGATGAGCCGGAGCGCGAATGCCAGCTCGGCCGACTTGTCCGCGTCCTCCGGGTGGGCGGGCGTGAGCCCGCTCGCCGCGCTCCAGCTCCAGAAGGGGATCGTCAGCTCGCTCGAGACGGCCCGCACCAGCGCCTCGAAGCGCTGCTCCTCGATCGTCTCGCAGGCGATCAGGGGATGGCGCGAACGCAGGAGAAGCGAGAGGTCTTTGGCGGCGACGTCCAAGTGGCATCAGTGTAACTGGGGGACGAGTCCGCGGCTGCGCGGCGCTCGCCGGGAGTGACATACTTCCACCCGATGCGGGTCGTCTCGCTGTGCCCCTCCATCACGGAGACCCTCGTGGCCATCGGCGGGCTGAAGTCGCTCGCCGGCGTCACCCGCTACTGCACGCGGCCGAAGGGCATGCTCTGGGGAGTGCCGCGCATCGGCGGGACGAAGACCCCCGACGTCGGGCGGATCCTGGACCTCAAGCCGGACGTCGTGTTCGCCAATGCGGAGGAGAACCGCCGCGAGGACGTGGACGCGCTGCGCGCCGCGGGCGTGGACGTGGACGTGACGCTGCCGCGGCGCGTTGCGGAGGTGCCCCCGGCGATCCGCCGCTGGGGCGAGAGGCTGGGCACCGCCGAGGAGGCGGAGGCGCTCGCGACCCGGATCGAGGCGCGCCTCGAGGAGATCGCCTCCGAGCCTTCGCCGCCGCCGTTCCGGTACGCGTACTGGATCTGGAAGGACCCGTGGATGACGGTCTCGGACGACACGTACGTGGCGGACCTGATCCGTCTCGCGGGAGGGGTGAACGTCTTCGGCGAAGAGGCGGTCCGATATCCGTCGGCGGCCCCCGCCGACGCGCTCTCGCGCGTCCCGGACGTGCATCTCTTCCCGAGCGAGCCGTACCCGTTCTCCGAGGAGCGCCACGGAGCGGCGATCGCGCGGGCCTTCGGGCCGGAATCGCGGCGGGTCTTCGTGGACGGGGACGACTACTGCTGGCACGGAGCGCGGACGCTCGACGGCATCCGGGCGGTCCGTTCCCTAATGAACTCAGGAAAACAGTAACATTATCCTGATTTAATTCGGAAAGAGGTCGTATGCTCCTCGAGCTGTTCGGCGTCGCCGTGCTCGCGCTTCCCGCCTCTCCGCCTCCCTCGCTCGTCGTCATCCATGCCGGTGCCGTCATCGACGGCACCTCGGCGGCGGCGCGCCGCGACCAGGCGATCGTCGTGCGCGGCAACCGCATCGAGAGCGTCGGGCCCTGGACGCCGTCGGCGGTGCCGTCGGGCGCGCGCGTCGTGGACCTGTCGTCCGCCACCGTCACGCCGGGCTGGATCGACGCGCACACCCACCTCATGCTCGACCCCGCGGGCGGGGACTACGACACGCAGCTCCTCAAGCAGACGAACGAGTTCCGCGCGGCGCGCGCGACGGCGCTCGCGCGCCGGATGCTCGACCAGGGATTCACGACGGTCCGGGACGTGGAGACGGAGGGCGCCGGCTATGCGGACGTGGGCCTCAAGCAGGCCGTCGAGGCGGGCTACGTCGTCGGGCCGAGGATGTACGTGTCCACCCGCGCGATCTCGTCGACGGGCGGCTACGAGCCCAACGGCTACTCGCCGGAGCGCGACATCCCGGCCGGCGCGCAGCTCGTCGACGGGCCGGTCGAGGCCCGCAAGGCGGCGCGCGAGCAGCTCGCGTATGGCGCGGACTGGATCAAGGTCTACATGAATCACCGCTCCTGGGTCGACGCGAAGGGACGGCTCGTTTCGCAGCCGACGCTGACGCTCGACGAGCTCAAGGCGGTCGTCGACGAGGCGCACGGCTGGGGCCGCAAGGTGGCGTGCCACGCGTACAACGGCATCGGCATGCGCCGGGCGCTCGACGGCGGGTGCGACTCGATCGAGCACGGGCTCGACTTGAGCGACGAGGACGTCGCGCAGATGGTGAAGCAGGGTACGTGGCTGTGCCCCACGATGATGCCGTACTACTACGAGTGGGCGCCCGAGAACACGCCGGCCGGCGCGAAGGATCGCAAGCGCATGGAGGTGCACATGCCCTCGATGCGCAAGGCGCTCAAGGCGGGGGTCAAGATCGTCTTCGGCACCGACGCGGGCAGCTTCTCCTGGGACGAGCCGCTCGCGAAGGAGTTCGCCTACATGGTCGAGTTCGGGATGACGCCGATGGCGGCGATCCAGGCCGCGACGTCGCGTTCGGCGGAGATGCTGGGAGCGGCGGGGGAGCTCGGCGTCCTCGCGCCGGGCGCCTACGCGGACGTCGTCGCCGTCGCGGGCGATCCGCTCGCGGACGTCAAGGTCCTGGAGAAGGTCGTGTTCGTGATGAAGGACGGGAAAATCTACAAGGAGCCGGCGGGGAGGTAGGAGGTCGTCTCGCCCGACTCGAGCGTATCTCTCACGCCGTCATCCCGAGTGCCGGAGAAGAGACCTACCTCTCCCGCCGATTCAGCAGGTCCAGGAACTCCTCCCTCACCGACTGCGTGTTGAAGATCCCGCGAATCGCGGACGTCACGGTCAGCGCCCCGGGCTTCTTCACGCCGCGCATCTCGACGCACAGGTGCCGCGCCTCGACGACGACCATCACGCCCTGCGGGTCGAGCTTGTCGGCCATGAATCCGGCGATCTGCTCCGTGAGCCGCTCCTGGAGCTGGGGCCGCCGCGCGTAGAACTCGACGATGCGCGCCATCTTCGACAGCCCGACGATCGATTCGTTGGGAATGTAGGCGAGATGCACGTGCCCGTAGAAGGGGACGAAGTGATGCGAGCACAGAGAGTAGAAGGGGATCTCCTTCTCCATGACCATCGCGGTGTAGCCCTCGTCGTTCGGGAAGAACGTGACCCGGGGCTCCGCCCCCTCGGACAGTCCCTGGAAGAGCTCGAAGTACATCTTCGCGACCCGCTCGGGCGTCTCGACGAGGTTGGGGTCGGTGAGGTCGAGACCGAGGAGCTCGATGATCTTCCGGAAGTGGTCCGCGATCTCGGCGACGCGCTCGGGCGTCGCCGGCGTGGCGAGGACGGATGCGTCGGCCGGCGCCGTGGGTCCCGCCGCCGCCGCCTCGCCGAGTGGGCCCCGCCTGTTCTGCTTCATGGTGCGACTCCCGTATGCCGGAGCTGCCCGGACGGAACGATTCTCCCCCGGGAGAGGCCCGCGGGGCGACCCCTGTCGAGGTCGGCTCCCGTTTCCGCGGCTAGCTCGCCCGGGCCTTCTCCAGGAGTCCGCCGATGTCGCGGCCGACCGGGATGTCGGAGGCGACCACGTCGCGGATCCGGCCGTCCTTGCCGATGACGAACGCCGTGCGCGCCGAGATGCCCTTCTCGGGGAGGTAGACGCCGTACTTCTCCGCGACGGCGCCCTTGGGGTGAAAGTCGGCCAGGAGCGGATAGGTGATTCCGTTCTGCGCCGCGAAGGCCTTGTGGGACCACAGCGAATCGACCGAGATGCCGAGCACCTGCACGTCGTCGGCGCCTCGCGTCGGAAGCATCTCCGCGCACTGGCGCGTCTCGACCGAGCAGACGGGCGAGAAGTCCAGCGGGTAGAACAGCAGGAGAACGTTCTTCTTGCCGCGATAGTCCGAGAGGCTGACCTTGTCGCCGATCGTGGCGGGAAGGGTGAAGTCGGGTGCGGCATCGCCGGGCTGGAGGGACATGGGGTGACTCCTTGTCTCGTCGTCGTTCGTCTCGGTTCGGCCGCCGCACTCCCGGGAACCTGGATTCGGCGGGCCGGCGATTCTATCCGCTTCCGGCTTCCGGTTACCCGTCTCGCGCCAGCCGGTCGCGCGACTCGGGCGTGGGGCCGCCGCGGCGAGCCGTCAGCCACGCGCTGAAAGCGTCGGCGTCGAGGGCGTTCAACACCGCGTCCGGCGTCGTCCAGCCCTTCGCGGCGATGCCGACGCCGTAGAGCGCGTAGCGGAGCTCGCGAATCGCGTGCGCGTCCGGGTCGATCGCGATGCGCACGCCGCGCGAGACGGCGCGCCGGACCAGCCGCCAGTCGAGGTCGAGCCGCCGCGGCGAGCCGTTGACCTCGATCGCGCAGCCCGACTCGGCGGCCGCGTCGATCACCGCCTCCATGTCCGCGTCGAGGCCGTCGCGCGCGAGGAGGAGACGGCCCGTCGGGTGGCCGAGCACGGCGACCCGCGGGTTGCGGACCGCGCGGATGAGCCGCTCCGTCTGCTCCGAACGCCCCAGGCCGAACCGTGAGTGCACGGATGCGACGACGACGTCGAGCTCCCCGAGGAACTCGTCGCCGAAGTCGATCGCGCCGTCCGCCAGGATGTCGGCCTCGGTGCCGTGGAAGATCCGGAATCCGTCCATGCGGCGCCGCAGCGCGCGGATCTGCTCGCGCTGGGCGAGCACCCTCTCCTCGGTCAGGCCTCCCGCGTAGCCCGCGGTGCGGCTGTGGTCGGTGATCGCGACCCAGGAGTAGCCGGCGTCGCGCGTCGACGCCACCATCGTCTCGAGGCTCTCGCGCCCGTCCGAGGCGTCGGTGTGCACGTGGATGAGACCTCGCAGGTCCTCGGCGCGGACGAGGCGGGGGAGGGTTCCCGCCGCGGCGGCCTCGACCTCGCCGGAGCCCTCGCGGAGGAGGGGAGGAATCGGCGGCAGGCCGAGCGCGGCGTAGACCGATTCCTCGTCGCCGAGCTCCATCGGCGTGCCGTCGCCTCCGAAGAGCCCCAGCGGCTCCAGCCGGAGACCCTGGCGCCGGGCATGGCCGCGGAGCGCATCCAGGTGCGCGGCGGAGCCGGTGGCGTGGAGGAGGGCGGCGGGGAACGCGCCCGGAGGCGCGATCGCGAGCGTCGCCGGCAGGCCGTCGAGAAATCGGACGGACGGCGCCGGCGCGGCCGAGTCGGCGACCTCGACGACCTCGGGAAGCGTGCAGAAGGAGAGCGCGAGGTCGACCGGACGGTCCGACGCCGCGACGAGGTCGACGCCGGCGACGACCTCGGAGTGCCGCCGCACGCCCCCGGCCACGGCGACCGACCGGGCGAGCCCGGTCGCGGAGAGCTCCTCGACGAGCCGGTCGGCGCGGGCCCGTGCCGCCGGATAGAGGAAGAAGCCGGACGCCGCGCGCACCGCGGCGATGCCGCGCAGGATGTGGTCCCGGCTCTTCGGCCCGAAGCCCTTGAGGGCCGCGACGCGCCCGTCGAGGCACGCGGCCTCCAGCGACTCGAGCGAGTCGACGCCCAGGGCCTGGTGCAGGGTGCGCAGCTTGCTCGCGCCGAGCCTGGGGATCCGCAGGCAGTCCGACAGGCCCTGCGGGTACTTCGCGCGAAGCTCGTCGTGGTAGGCGATGCGGCCGGTGCGGACCAGCTCCGCGGCATGCGCGAAGATCGTGTCGCCGATTCCCGGCACCTTCCGAAGCGCACCGGTCGCGACGCCCTCGTCGAGATCGCCGCCGAACTCCATCAGGGCCCGAGCGCCGTTCTCGTAGGCGCGGACCTTGAACTGGTTCGCGCCGGAGAGCTCGAGCATCTCGGCCATGTCGGAGAGCATGCGGGCGAAGCGCTTGCGGTCCACGGGCAGAGAGTAGTGCTACAAAGCGGTCCCTGCTATCGTCTGGCTCCTTTGCGAAAGGCGAACAGGGAGGCGATCGCCGGCGCGGTGGCGAGTTGGGAGAGGGTCATTCTGCGACTTCCCCTCTCTCATCGGTTGGCCCGCGAAGCGGGCCGCTAGGAGTCCGAGTAATCATGAAAGTCGACCTGCACTCCCACTCCACCTGCTCCGATGGCCTCGACGACCCCGCGGCGCTCGTCGGCCGCATGGCCGATGCCGGGCTCGACGCGTTCGCGCTGACGGACCACGACACGCTCCAGGGCCTTCCCGAGGCGCGCGAGGAGGCGGGGCGCCGCGGCGTGCGGCTCCTGTCCGGCGCCGAGATCTCGGCGGAGTGGGGAGGGCAGGACGACATCCACATCCTGGCCCTCTTCGTGGACGAGAAGAACGCGGAGTTCAATGCCCAGCTGGAGCGGCGGCAGGAGGAGAGGCGCTCGCGCGGGGAGCGGATGGCCGCGCGCCTGGTCGAGCACGGGTTTCCCCTGGACCTCGACGCGATCCGCGCCGACGTCGGGGACGGCGTCTGGGGGAGGCCGCACCTGGCCCGGGCGCTCGTCCGCGCGGGCCACGCCAGCTCGAACGACGACGCCTTCGACCGCTTCCTGGGCCGGGAGCATCCCTGGTACGTGCCCTACGAGAAGTGGAAGGCCGAGGAGGTCATCGACGCCGTCCATCGCGCGGGGGGCGTCACCTCCCTGGCGCATTCCGTCTGGTATCGAGAGTCCGACGCGCTCATCCGCGCGCTGGCGGCGCGCGGCCTGGATGCGCTCGAGATCCAGCATCCCGACCACACGCCGGACATGGAGAAGATCCTCCGGAAACTGGCCGGCGAGCTCTCGCTCGCCGCGACGGCCGGAAGCGACTTCCACGGGTCGCCGGACGGAAGGAAGCGGCCGGGAGGGGTCTTCGGCGACGCGGCCATGCTCGCGGAGCTGGAGCGGCGAGCCTCGCTCCGGAACCCGAACTCGTAACCCGGACTCGGACCCGGGGCTCGATCCATTAGCGACTGCTAATGGATCGTCCCAGCCCAGGCTCTCCACCTCGACTCTCGACTCTCGACTCTCGACTCTCCACTCTCCACGGGCCCGGACACCATCTGTCCGTGCCCTCGCGTTCTCATGGTGCTGCGGAAAACCGTTCCGCTGCGGAAAAGAAAAATTTTCCTCCGGGAGTGCCGATGGACTCGCCGCGAAATCGCATGCGGAAATCCTGGAGCCGATTGACAGCCGACGAGAGCGAGTCGAGAATCGCCGCCACTCTCCCGATGTTGGAACAAACGACCGCGGATCGATCTCTGCCGGCCAATCTCGAGGCGGAGCGCAGCGTGCTCGGCGCGGTCCTCCTCGATCCGGCGGCGCTGCACTTCGTCGTGCCGATCGTCTCGGCCGAGGACTTCTTCCCGGACACCCACCGGCGCATCTACGGCGCGATGCTCGAGCTGCAGGACCGGTCGCAGGAGATCGACGTCCTCACGCTCAAGGAGGAGCTGGACCGCACGGGGTCGATCGAGAAGGCGGGCGGCTCCGCCTACCTGACCTCTCTCCTCGACGGGGTGCCGGACGTCGGCAACGTCGAGCACTACGCCCGCATCGTCAAGGAGAAGTCGACCCTGCGCCGGCTCATCCGGGCGGGCCAGAAGATCGTGCGGGAGGGCCTCGCCGGGGAGCGCGGGGCCGAGGCGCTCCTCTCCGACGCGACGGGCGAGATCTTCGACATCGCCGAGGACTCGGTCCAGGGCGGGTTCGTCGCCATCGGGCCGATCGTCCAGAAGAACCTGGACATCATCGAGGACGCCCGGAACCGCCAGGGGATGCTCTCCGGGCTGGCGACCGGGTTCACCGAGCTCGACCGCATGACGTCCGGGCTCCAGTCGACGGACCTGATCATCGTCGCCGCGCGCCCTTCGGTGGGGAAGACGTCCTTCGCGCTCAACGTCGCCCAGCACGTCGCGTTCCGCGAGGGAAGGGCGGTGGGCTTCTTCTCCCTGGAGATGTCCAAGGAGCAGATCGGGTTCCGCGTGCTCTGCTCGGAGGCGGACGTCGACGCCAAGAAGGTCCGGGACGGCTACGCGTCGAAGGAGGCGGCGGTCCGCCTGGTCACCGCGCAGACGCGGATCGCCGGCGCGAACTTCTTCGTCGACGACAGCGCCGCCCTGAACGTTCCGGAGATGCGGGCGAAGGCCCAGCGGCTCAAGCGGGAGAAGGGCCTCGACCTGCTCATGGTGGACTACATGCAGCTCATGGCGGGGCACGGGCGGTTCGACAATCGGACCCAGGAGGTCTCGATGATCTCGCGGGGCCTGAAGCTGCTCGCCAAGGAGCTCCACGTGCCGATCATCGCGCTGTCGCAGCTCTCGCGTCAGCCGGAGCAGCGCAAGGGCGAGCTGCGCAAGCCCCAGCTCGCCGACCTGCGGGACTCGGGCTCGATCGAGCAGGACGCCGACGTCGTCATCTTCCTGTATCGCGAAGAGCTCTACGACCGCGACACCGAGCGCAAGGGCATCGCGGACGTGATCATCGCCAAGCAGCGCAACGGTCCCACCGGCGATTTTCCGCTCGTGTTCCTCGGCGATCACATGACCTTCGCCAACTACGCGGGAGGCGCGGCGCCGATGGAGGGTCAGCCCTTCTGAGCGGGTCGCCGCCTCGGAGTGACCGCCGCGAGGCTTGATAGCCGCGAGCCGAGAGCCGAAACCCGGGAGCCGAAAGTCGAGAGCTCGGTGCGGAGAATCGAGAATTCGGGAGCGCGAATCGCGATCGTAAAGTCTGACGCCTGACTCCGCCCGCCTCATATCATCCGCCCGATGTCTCCGCCTCCGTCCATCGCGCCCCCGCT